>Ga0209540_10002140_pt1 | contig 14199 bp, 16 predicted proteins | sample BarGraIncu01121A_FD_184501 | JGI IMG/M metagenome (GOLD analysis project Ga0209540, IMG submission 184501) | Arctic peat soil microbial communities from Barrow, Alaska - Barrow Graham LP Incubations 011-21A (SPAdes) (version 2) | ecosystem: Environmental > Terrestrial > Soil > Wetlands > Peat... | reverse complement strand
TTGATTTGTTCCGTCTTTTTCCTGGAATCGACTACTTTTTGAATTTCCTTAGAGATCAGGTGGTAGAGAAGGGCCGCTGTAACAAACACATAGAGCCAACCCTTCGCAATGCTGGCAATTACAATAACGTCGCGGTTGGTAAACAGGGCATCAACTATTTTGTCAGACATAATAATCCAAAGGGATCCAATCAAAAAATATATGCTCGTAATTTTGAGAGCCTGAATCCATGCTTTATCTTTGTTGAATTCCAAAAATCTGGTTAGTGCGGCAAAAGAAAACCTGCGCTTTTCGGGAGCAAAATTATTATCATCAGTCTTTTTGCCGTCGATGCGTCTATTATTAAGATTTTTCAAATAATTATCCTCCTGTAAAGAAAGAATAATAAACACTAATCAAATTATATTGTATTTGGCTTCATTTGACAGCATTTTCATACAAATAATTGAAGCTTCGCAGCGGGCAATCACATCTTATGTAAAAATGCTTAAAATTATCCGGAAGCAAATGATATAATATGTTCAATAATGAAACAGCATGTAGATGGAGGGATAATATATGAGAATTACGTTCATGGGCGCAGCCGAAACGGTTACCGGTTCCTGCTATCTTGTTGAGACAGATAAGACTTCTTTTCTTGTTGACTGCGGCATGCATCAGGGTCAGGAAATCGAGACGCGCCTGAATCGCGTGCCCTTTCCTTTCGATATAAATAATATAGATTTCATGCTGTTGACTCATGCTCACATAGACCATAGCGGAAGAATTCCCAAATTGTTTGCAGATGGTTATGGCAAGGCTATTTATGCGACCAAAGCTACTGCGGAGTTATGCGGGATTATGCTTCCCGATTCAGGGCATATTCAGGAGATGGAGCAGGAGTGGCAGAGCAGGAAGAACAGCCGTGCCGACAAGCCTGCGGAAGAACCACTCTATACGATGCAGAACGGTATTGATTCCTGCCGGCTTTTTGAGAAAGTACAGTATGACATGGAGTTCCGTCCGGCAGATGATGTCCGCGTGATAATGCGTGATGCCGGGCATATTCTCGGCTCGGCAATTCTTGAGATTTGGATCAGTGAAGACAATGGACAAGGTGAAGCTGAGACAAAAATAGTCTTTTCAGGTGATCTGGGCAATAAAGGGATACCGATTATGCGAGACCCCGCGATCATAGACGGAGCGGACTACCTTGTAATAGAGTCTACCTATGGCGACCGGATTCACCAGGATTCCGGCAATAAAGTTAATCGCTTTGTAAGCATTATCAATGAAACCATTGCAAAGGGAGGCAATGTAATTATTCCGTCTTTTGCCGTTGGCCGTACCCAGGAAATCATATATGAATTGAATAAGGAAGAAGAAAAATACAAGGATGACAGATCGGCGTTCATGCGGACTCCGGTCTATGTAGACAGTCCGCTGGCGGTGAATGCTACGCGTGTTTTCCGAGAGAATGAAGACTGTTTTGATGAGGAAGCACGTCAGTACATTCAAAATGGTGATAATCCGCTCGATTTTACCAACCTCCACTTTACAGCCAGTGCGGAAGAGTCAAAAGCACTCAACATGAGTCAGGAGAGCAAAATTATCATTTCAGCCAGTGGAATGTGTGATGCAGGACGAATCAAGCATCACCTCAAGCACAATCTCTGGCGCAAGGATTCTACTGTTATTTTTGTCGGATATCAGGCCGTAGGTACTCTTGGACGCCGTCTTGTAGATGGAGCGGAGAAGGTCAGAATTTTTGATGAGGAGATCGCTGTAAAAGCACGGATTGAGACTATAGAAGGGTTCTCCGGACATGCGGACAGAGACGGATTACTGGAATGGATAGGTGCGATGAAGAAGAAACCGGCTAAAATCATGCTGGTTCACGGTGAGCCGGAAGTCATAGTGAGTTTCGCCGCTTCGATAGCTGCGAAGTTTGCAATAGAGACGCATATAGCCAAACTTGATGAGACTGTTGTTCTTGGCGCTCCGGTCAGCCGGGAAGCGACCATGACAGCTAGAAGAGAGCTAACGTCTGAAGCACCTGCTGCAGACGTTAGCGGCCGCTCACTTGATGATCTCGAGAGAGTACTGCTGATACTTACCGAACAATGCAAGAAAGAAATGCGCGCTGCGGAAACTCCGGACGAGCGCCGCAAAATCCTCGATCGCTACAAATTGCTTCTAAAAAGCGAGACCGATGATATGCTTGCACTAATAAATTGAGAATCGATAATAATACGAAAAATGAAGAAGGCACACATGGAATATGATAATTTACCAAGAATTGTAATTAAAAAAGACGGACCTTATATTGTTTCCGGAAATGTTGAATTGACGGAGCAGATTATCAGCAGTCAGAGGAACGACTACAAGATGAATCAGGGCCGTATTTTTGATGCCGGGGAGACGTATTCGCTTTGCCGCTGCGGACATTCAAAAAACATGCCGTTTTGTGACGGATCTCATGAACACATTCATTTTGACGGAACGGAAACCGCCTCCAGAAAGCCTTTTCGGGAGCGTGCTTTGATACTCAAAGGCCCTGATCTCATCCTCGCGGATGTGGAGGAGTACTGCTCTTTTGCGAGGTTTTGCCATACCGTTGAAGGAACCGCCTGGGAATTGACAGAAGATTCCGATAATCCGACCGCCAGGGAAAATGCTGTTAAGGCGGCTTCAGAGTGTCCCTCAGGAAGACTTGTCGCATATGACAAACAGACTGGGGAACCAATCGAGATAGCATACAAACCTTCCATCGGAGTGATTCAGGATCCCCAGAGGGGCGTCAGCGGTCCGCTCTGGGTCAGAGGAGGTATCCCGATTGAATCTTCGGACGGCGATGTCTATGAGATCAGAAACAGGGCAACACTTTGCCGCTGCGGCAAATCAACCAACAAACCATATTGTGATGCAGAACATGTATCAGTCAGGTTCAGGGACCAATAATCTTGTTTATCCTAACACTGCGCTTTTGGTAAATGGCCTTCCCTGTAAACATCAAATTGCCTTCCCTGTAAACATCAAATGGTTGATGTTTATACAATACTTATGTCGTTCGTGTAAATATACAAATAGTTAATGAATTGTTTATTTTCTCTGTAAGATTTTGGTTCCTTCAAACGTATATATTGTAAGGACTGACAGTACTTGTGTATTCGGTACATTTAGTCACTTATGTTACGGAGGAATGATTACAGTGAAAAGAACGTTGTGTTTTGTACTTCTCTGCAGTCTTATAATTCTGCTCATTTCCGGCTGCCAGATGAAGCCTGACTTGTCACTCCTCAAAATAGAAGAAGAAACAGCCCCGGCGGCTATTCAGAATTTTGTCCGCGAACAGAGCGGCTGCAATGGCGTCGATCTTTATTCTGACGGCGTACATGGAGACTATCTTTTTCTGAATGCCCGCAATGTGGCGCAAGGGGAAATGGCTGCTTATTTTGCGGACGTGTCCTGTAAAATAAATGACGGAATATTAAGCATATATTTTTCTGAAAAACTCACGGAAGAGTATTCAGAGAGGATGAATAATAAGGTTATTTACAAGATCGAATCAATCATCAAATATCATACGATCCGGGTATTCAAAAACGGAGAGGAAATATCCTTTGATGTGGTTGGCGCGTAGATAAAAAGAGAGCTGCCTCCCCATAATGATAAAAATGCGGAACGATGCCTTTGCAGAAAGATGCCTTTCAAAAACTGATCCGAATATTGGTATTACCTGCCGGATATCTGCTTCAAGCTTTCGTCAATTACGACCGCGTTGCCCAACGAGTCTTCAAAAGTGATTAAAGGTTTCTCCTGACCTCTTACCACATTGCCGAACTGTTCAATTTCGAGCATATAATTGTCCGGACAGTCAACAATAATTTCTTCGAGTTTACCGCCGGCTGTAACGACGATTTTGGTGATTCCTTTAGAATTAAATTCATTTGGAACAGTAAGGATACCTTTATCGCCGACAACCATATAATGATAGCAGGGGGCAATCGCTAAGCTGCAATAGGCAAAAGCCTCAAGATTGTCCTTGAATTCCATTATGATGCTGCTTGATTCATCAACACCGTGGATATTGGATATTTTGCCGATAGCGTTAATTTTGAGCGGTTCCGAACCGGCAAGATACCGAATCAAATTCAAATTATAGCATCCGACATCATAGGTAGCGCCTCCATACAGAGCTTGCGAGAAACGGACGTCATTTTCATTCTCCAGATAGTAGCCATAGTGAGACTCGATGAACTTCAAATTCCCGAGACTCCCGGAATCTACAATTTCTTTCACTCTTTTCGTTAAGGGACTTTGGCGGTATGCAAAAGCCTCCATCAAAGAGACCCCGTTCTTATCGCAGGCAGCCTGCATCTGCTTCACCTGTCCCTTCGATATGCCGAGCGGCTTCTCGCAGAGAATATGTTTCTTGCAGTCAGCGGCTTTTAGCACCCATTCATAATGCAGTCCGTTGGGAAGAGGAATATAGACCGCATCAACCTTTGGATCAAGAAGGAGCTCCTCGTAGCTGGGATATACGACTTCCGGCTTGAATTTGTCCTGGAAATGCTTCAGTTTACCGCTGTTGCTTCTGCTGGCTATCGCATAAAGATTTGCACCGGAAGCCTTCAGAAGACCCGGAATAACTCTTTCTTCAGCAATACCTGCACAACCAAGAATTCCCCAGTTAATTATTCTTTGTTCCATTTCATTCTCCTCCCTATGTATTTCTAGTTACTGAATATGCATGAGCAGTTTCGGTTCTTTTTGGCGCTATAGAGCGCGATATCAGCTCTTTTGATTATGCCTTCCAGGCTGCTATCTTCCGAAATGTTGTGCGTATATTCTTAAGTATACAGCTACTGTGAAGAAAGAGAATACCGCGAGGTGCTTGTGAATACCTGATTTAGCAAAAAGAGGACTCTAAATGAAACCGCTGGAATTAAATCGAATATAATGTTACAATGAATACACAATCTGATATATAAAAATTAAGGGGGACATTATTATGGAACCAATTTATACAACTAAAGCAGTCTCAACCGGCGGCCGCGACGGAAAAGTAGACGTTGAAAATAGTCCGCTGCAATTCGATATGGCACTTCCGCCTGAACTCGGCGGAGCCAAAGAGAGCGGAGCCAATCCGGAACAGCTTTTTGCCGCAGGATATTCCGCTTGTTTCGGGAGCGCCATGCAGCACGCCCTTCGAACACAGAAAGTACACACCGGCGTACCTGTAATTCACCTTGCGGTTGCAATAGGCAAAGCGGATGAAGGCGGATATAAGCTTGCCGTAGATATTACTGCCGTATTTAGAGGGATTGACCAGACGACGGCAGACTCTCTTATGAAGGAAGCGCACGATGTGTGCCCGTATTCCAGAGCAACCAGAGGTAACATTGATGTAACACTAAAGACTATTATTGAATAGTCTTCCGATATTATTTCCTCCTGTTTTGGCTGCGGCTTTTGAAATCTTCATCAATTTTAACTTTCCAGCTGCCGTCAAGGGCTTTGCTTGTGCGAAGCTCGCTGACGGCAAAGCTGAGGGATTCATAATTCTGGATTGTCCCCTGCGCATCCGCATGATAATTGGCAGCCCTGTCTTCATTGATGCCGAATTTTGCGGCGGTAGCAACGGCGTCGATATTGGCTCCAAGGAAGATAAACTCCCACCCGTACTTCTCTTTTTGGCGCTCAATCATTGACTTGATTTTGTCATAGCTGTATTCGCAGCTTGCGTTTTCCATTCCGTCGGTTGTGATTACAAAAAGAACCTTTGCGGCACGCTCTTCGTCGCTTGTATATTTCTGAACTTTCCCGATCTTTGAGATGGTCTTGCCAACCGCATCTAAAAGCGCCGTACAGCCTCCGACAAAGTATTCCCTGTCAGTGATGGGCTTGATTCCATTAATATTGATCCTGTCGTGCAGAACCTCGTACTTGTCATCGAAGAGTACCGTGGTCACTACAGCCTGTCCGGCTTGTTTCTGCTGTTTGGCAAGCATGGCGTTAAACCCGCCGATTGTGTCTTCTTCGAGTCCGGACATCGATCCGCTTTTGTCAAGGATGAATACCAGTTCAGTCAGGTCGTTCTTCATATTGTTATCCTCCGTTTCTTTGATGTCTACAGGATAACAATTCAGATGGGCAGAGTGGTCGCTTGTGAAGCGACATTTGAAAGCCTTATGCGCCGAGGGAAGCCTGCTCGTAAGCAAACAGCGCCTGATTTATCTCGAAAATATTGTATATGCCTTCCTCGATAAAAAACTGAATGATCACGTCAAATTTGCTGCAGCGGGACAATGAGAAGCCGGCTTTCCCGAGAAGGTCTTTTGTCTCGTCAAGGTTGAGCTTAAGTGCGACAGCAAAAGCGACGGCTGTAACTTTACTGGGCGTGTAGCCTCTTCCGCTTCTGATTTTGGAAAACAGCTTGCGGTCAATGTTGGCTTTTTTATACGTTTCCACATCCGTTGTACCTTTTTCATCGATCAGCCTGAGGAGCATTTCCGGGAAAGTCTCATCAAGCTGTGAGACAAGGTCATCGAGACTTCTTGCAGACGTAAGGGGCGGTTCGGGGGACTCCGGACAGAAACATGATTTAGACACGGATTCAGACATGGATTCAGACACGGATTCATTCAAGTCATACAGCTGGCGGTATTCAAAGGAGTCAGTATTCCTGCTGCGGTAACTTCTATGCTCTTCAACGTAATTATCATCGATATAGTTCTCAATGGCGGCGAATAATTTCCCGCTCAGCGCAAAGGTCTTCATATCGTATACCACAAGATATACCAGCATCTCATGATGGAGCAGATAAGTACTTATAGCCGAAATGGCAATCTGCAGTGCCTGATCCCCGGGATATCCATAGATGCCCGAGGAGATTAGGGGGAAGGCAACCGACGTACATTTGTGCCGGGCGGCAAGTTCAAGTGAATGGGTATAACAATCGTATAAATACTTTTCCTGATCCAGATCCCCTTCATGCCAGACGGGTCCGACAGTATGGATAACATATTTGGCCGGAAGATCGTATCCATCGGTCATCACCGCCTCTCCAACTGCGCAGCTGCCGATCCTGTCACAGGCAGCCTGCATTTTCTCTGTGCCGGCGGCCGTGAAGATAGCGCCGCATACCCCGCCGCCCATCTTGAGGGCAGAGTTCGCAGCATTTATAATGGCATCAACAGACATCCTGGTTATATCATTTCTAACAATTTCCATCGGCATGGGTTTCGCCCTCTTTTCACTAAATCATAAAATAAAGTCCAGATATTATGATGCGCTGTGAACCCTCAGTCGTCCAGTCCTTTCTTGCGGAATGCAAAAACAAACAGCGACCCGATGACAAGAAAATTCACCAGGATTATTAGAAACGGCTCTGCTGTGAAAGTGCTCATCTGCGGACTTTTAAGCAAATTGCTGATCTGCTGCCCAAAAGTGAATCTTGAGATACTTCCGACAGAGTCGTTGAAGGCTGAAAGCATCGGAAGAAAAGAAAACACCATAGCCAGAGGAATGGCGGACGCGGTGGCACTCATCTGGTTTTTGGAAAATATTGCCAGTGCGGCGCCCAAAATGATGGAACAAATGCTTCCAAGCATCATGACAAGAACAAAACCGAAGAAATCCCTGCCCCGGAAGCCTCCGATCCAGGCAAACAGAAAGGAACTGATATTTGTCAGTATAAATACAAAGCTTCCGATACTCAGTAGATATTCGAACGGCGTTACATTGGACAGGATAAGAATTCGAAGAGTGTTTTTTTCTTTTTCTTCTGCAATAATGGAGGCGGATGCCATCAGCGGGGTAAATACTGCGTGCATCGTGCCAAAGAGTGATACAAAGAATGCAGTCTCCATCTTCATTGAGGATGTCATTACATATGCAATTACAGGGAAAATAGCAAATAGAATAAGTACCTGTGTATTTTTCAGGATATCTTTCACCTGCTTGCAAAAAATGGCGTATATGATTCTTATCCGGATCATTTTCACAAAGGAATCCTCCGTTCATACAGTCTGATCAGCTGCGTTATCTTCAGACAGGTGCGGTTGTGCATTCATACAAGCGGCCGGCCGGCAACGGTAACAAATACGGATGCCAGATCCGGCTCGGAAGAGTGGATCGCGGCGACTCTGTCTTCTTTGAAATAAGAACCGATGGCTTCGGCACTTCCTTTGTTATTCGGCAAAAAGACTTCCGTTTTGTCCCTGCAAAGAATATAGATCCGATTCTGGCTGTTGTACTTGCGGCAGATCTCATCGGGCTGCCCATATTCGACGACAATGCCTTCATTCAGAAGTGCCACATGATCGCACAGCGCGGCCGCTTCTTCCATATTGTGAGTCGTCAGAAAAACAGTAGCGCCATTTTCACGGAGAGAGAAGATGAGTTTATGTATTTCCCGGGCGGTATGCGGATCAAGACCGCTTGTGGGTTCATCCAGAAAAAGAAGGGCCGGTTTATGAAGAATGGCCCGTGCCAGTACAAGTCGCTGTGTCATTCCTTTTGAGAGCTGTCCGACCGGTTTTTTACTGTCACCCGTAAGCATCACCTGATCAAAAACTTCATTAATCCGCTTTTTATCCACATCGAAAATTCTGGCAAAAAGCAGCAGGTTGTCATAACAGCTCAAGCGGGAATACAGGCCGTTGTTATCCAGAACCATACCGATGGAGGAACTGATTGTACCACCTGCTTTCCGGCTGTCGATGCCCAAAAGTCTGGATTCACCGGCTGTCGGCACTATCTGTCCGGTCAGAATCTTGAGAAGCGTCGTCTTGCCCGCACCGGAAGGGCCCAAAAGCCCGAAGATTTCTCCGCTTTTTATGGAAAGACTCACATCTTTGAGTACGGTTCTGCCGTTGAATTTCATGGATATGGAATGCATCTCTATTGCGGCATCATTGCAGGCGATGACACCAGCGTCGGCGATGGCATTTTTTTCAATTACGTATGTCATATCTTCTTCTCTTTTGACTTTATTTCTTTATACCGGCTCAGCAGGTTCTCGTATTTCCGACTGTCAAAATGATCTTTGATCAGCATACAGGTAAAGCATACAGCTGAGGATAATGAGAAGCAGATAATGAAACTGACCCATTCTGAGATATTCTGGTATGGAAACCATTTAAAGATCACGATAAAGGCAACAACCGTTGCAAAAGTCAGAAATATGAATATAAACGCCCGCCATTTCAGCAGCATTTTTTTGAAGATTATATCTGAGAAGAACAGACGGCTTAATCCCGACACGATTACAGAGAACCCGAGATACTGGAAAATCGTATCGAAAGACAGTCCCTTCGAGCCGAGACTAAACAGGGCGGAATGTGATTCGGCTCCGCTCCCAAAGAGTAGAGAGGCTATGGAGACGGCCATTATAGAGAAAAAGAAAATGAGACTTACCTGCGAAAGGAATCCCTTTTTCATCTGATTACCCCCAATTTCTGCTTGATGGTCACAGCATACTGACGCGATACAAATAGTCTCTCTTTGTTACTGAGCGTGACCTGGAACCGACCGGTTAAGTCTGGCTTCAATGACTGTATCTGATTGAAATTGATAATGGTGGATTTGCCGGCGCGAAAAAAATCACTCGCCTCCAGGCGCTCCTCAAGTTCGTAGAGCTTCAGAGGAGTCTCATATACGACTGTACCGGTGTACAGGAAGGTCCGTTTATCTACCGTATCGATATAGAGGATGTCGGACACATCAAGGATATACGTCTGATTTCCTAGGATACCGGTCAATTTTTGATCATACATATTGAGCGCAGCAACAATTTTTTGAATACTGGCGTCCGCTTTTTTGCAGTTAATTACAATTTCTGATTCAGTAATATTATCGTTTTCAATTACTGTGACTCTCAAAGAAGCACCTCCCCCCGAATTTGTATCATAATGATACTTAACCAGTTATCGAAGGAACGCGCAAGTATTTTTGACTAAGCTGCTGTTTTGGGCAGCCAAGAGCCCGAAAAATTCGTTTTGTGCAAGAATTACTGTTCCTTTGTCAGAAAGGATTCGAAAAGCGTGCAGTCTTTTGCAGATTGGAAGGCCCTTTTGGGGATATAGTATTCTTTCCCGGATTTTTTCCTTATTATCCGGGTGCGTCTCCGGTAATCCTCCTGTGACCTGGCAGCAAACATAAATCCATTCTTCTGCCGGGTGCTGCCCACAAGTTCATTCCAACGGTATTTTGTCATATCATTATCATATCCGGCAGAAAGATAATTGCCGTCATACCGGAAGACCTGCTCCGTTGAGCCGCCCGGATTGTTTTTGAAATTCAGCAGAATCCGAAGCCATATGGAAAAAGGAATGGCGAATAGCAGAAAACAGCCGGTGAGCAGTATAATTATGTCCGTTAACAGTGAACTCAGATTCTTAATCCTGTTATATACAAAAAGCGCGAGCAGAAGCAGTCCTAGGAGACTTACAATCATGCCGAATCCCCGGCGATAATATCTCCCGAGTTCATAGGATATAGTCTCCCGGAAGCTTAGTGACACGCGTATTTCTGTCACATCTGCCGGTGCGGACTCTGCCTGTTTATCAACCGAAATCGAAGGAGTCACGGTCTTCGTATCAACTGCCGTAGTGGGGGTGACCACAGGATTGTGTATGCCCTGTCCGAGGGAATAATGCTTCAGCGACAACTTATTTGCATCAATGTGTGATTCCAGCAGTGAGAAAAAACCGTCCAACTGTGTCTGGCTCTGAAAGCTGCGTCTATCTATGACATATTCATCGGTCCCGGCAAGTGACAGGATAAACGCAGGTTTTCCTTCTTTAACGCGATTAATGTCTTTCCACAGAAGTGTGCAGCAGCCGTATTTGGATGTGATCTGTATATTTTCGTCCGAGAATTCGAAATGAGTCGGGGTCATATACATTTTGTTTCTTCTGTATGATTGTACGGATCCTCTCCATATCGCTGTGAAGAACAGCAAAAACACACAAAACAGTACGATCAGAGGTAAAGGAAGAACATGGAGCGTGTCTGTTGTAAGACGAAACCCTGTTGTATATAAAACAAAAGCTGCAAAAAAACCGCCCACAATAATGAGGGACGGGCTGCCAAAAAAACGCTGCAGTTCCGCAGTACAGAGCGGACGAATGTCGTTCTTTTTTATCTCGGCATCGATGATGACGGTGTCATGCATTGAATGTTCCTCCCGTGAAGCAGATCGTGCAGATTAATTACAGGTAACAGCTCAGATGATTCTCATCCGTGACTTGAATGCCGGCTGCAAGAAGCTTATCAACTGCCAGACCGTTTCCTTCGGTCATATGCCTGGTGAAAGTTCCGTCATATATAATACCGCATCCACACGAAGGACTCCTGGACTTGGTGATGGCATGTGTACAGATAAGAAGCTTTGCGATCTTGAGTACTTCGTCAGAGCCTTTTTCCACAGCTGCTGTGTAGTCCCGGCCGTCTTTGTCGATTACAAGTCCACGGGCCCGTTCGAGCGGCGCACGCGGTGTAGGAAGTCCGCCCATCTGCTCCGGACAGACCGGAATCAGCGTGTGAATTGTTGAAAGAGCGGCTACGCTCTCAGAGAAACAATGGGTGCCGTTGTACCGGCAATCCAGCCCAAGAAGACAGGAGCTCACAAGAATATTCATAATTACCTCTGCTTCAAATTCAGGTATTTCTGTGAGACAATCATATCACTTAAAACACTGAAATTTCTCTTCTGCGAGGTATTATTATGGATTTTATGGCCTGTTATTCGAAAACTCCGGCAATTCTGATGGAAGGTGCTCTGGGGGAACGTCTTAAAAGAGAATACGGCATTTGTTTTGATGACTCCAACAAGAAGAGCTAATCGTGACAGGGTCTCAAAGTCTAAGTATGACTGGAGAATCGCAGTAACGACAAGCATAGCGGTGTGCTTTGAGATATAATAAGAATGACAGTATTTTCCCGTCAGCGGCATAGGCCGGACGGTTAGAGAGAGGAGCATCCATATGTCAAAAGAAGTAATCAATACAGATACAGCTCCGGCCGCAATCGGACCGTATGTACAGGCAGTCAAAACAGGCAGCTTCGTTTTTGCATCCGGACAGCTTGGAATAGACATGACGACAGGTCGAATTCCTGATTCCGTGACAGATCAGACGCGCTTCGCACTTGAAAATATGAGTGCCATTCTTGCTGCCGCCGGTGCTGATTATAGAAGTGTAGTCAAAACAACTGTCTTTCTTACGGATATGAGAGATTTTGCTGTTGTTAACGAGATCTACGGAGTTTTTTTTCATGGAGCAAATCCAGCTCGTTCCTGCATCGCAGTTAAGGAACTTCCAAAGGATGCCAAAGTTGAAATTGAGTGCATTGCTGTTTTATAAAAATTGATAGGGGGAGATATTTATGATGAAAAAAAAGATGACTACGATCATTTCCATGCTACTTGCCGTGGTATTACTTACGAGTTGTGCAGGCACGGCCGCCACGACAACCGCAGCCGCGGCACTGACAACCACTCAGACAACCGCTCAGACAACCGCTGCTCAGGCTACGGCTGCTCAGACAACCGCGGCCGCGACAACTGCAGTAACCTCGACTGACCCGACCACTGCTGCGGAATTCCCGGTTACCATCACCGACCATCTTGGCCGGACGGTGGAGATCACCAGGATGCCGGAAACGATAGTAAGCGGTTACTATATTTCGACGTCGCTTCTTATTGCCCTGGGAATGGAAGATAAACTTGTCGGTATTGAAGCAAAAGCTGACAAACGGCCGATATATAAGCTCAGTGCACCTGAACTGTTAGATCTTCCCAACGTCGGGACTGCCAAAGAATTCAACCTGGAAGCCACAGCTGCACTGAAGCCGGATCTTGTGATACTGCCGGTCAAGCTCAAAGACGCGATACAGACACTGACCGATATGGGAATTACCGTTATCGGGATTAATCCGGAGAGCGAAGAAGAATTGACGCAGGCTATTGAGATGATTGGTAAGGCAACCGGTACATCTGAGCGTGCATCAGAGCTTCTCGCCGCATCGAATCAGCTGTCAGAGAAGGCAGCATCTTTTGGCAAGGATGAACCGGCACAGATAGTCTACCTTGCCGGCAACAGTTCCTTCCTTTCAACAGCCGGTTCCAACATGTATCAGTCTTCGCTTATCACAAACGCGGGTGCCCAAAATGCGGCGGCATCCATCACGGATGATTACTGGGCCGAGGTCTCCTATGAACAGCTTCTGCAGTGGCAGCCCGATCTGATTGTCATCACTCCTGAGGCTGTTTATTCCGCGGACGATATTAAAAACGACGCAGCGGTATCCAGTCTTACTGCCGTTATGGAAGGACATATATACCAGATGCCGAAGCAGTTTGAAGCTTGGGATTCACCAGTGCCTTCAGGTGTTCTCGGAGAGCTCTATATGGCAAGCATTCTGTATCCCGGAAAATACAGCGCGGATGAATTTGCAGCGGATGTCAGAGATTTCTATCAGAGATTTTATGGATTTGAGGCAGATGTAAACGCATGAGAAAAGAGTGGGTGCTCATTTCGATTCTGGCAGGTATTTTATTTGTACTGTCACTTTCGGTCGGCAAATATCATTTGTCTCTGAGTGCTCTATTTAGCGGGTTTGCTGATGACGCCCTCGGGCGGCAGGTTTTTTTGAATCTTCGTCTGCCAAGGAGCATCATAGCAGCATTCGGAGGTTTTTCCCTGGCTTTGGTCGGGTCCGTAATGCAGACTATTTTTAAGAATCCGCTGGCATCTCCCGATATTATGGGGGTATCGAGCGGAGCAAGTGTGGGCGCTGCCTGCGGTATTTTGTTTTTGGGCGGCAGTATATTCTCTGTAACAGCCGGAGCCTTCGCCGGAGGCCTTCTGGCTGTGTCGCTTGCAATTCTTCTGACAAAGGCCGGCGACCACCGCCAACTGGCGACTTTTGTTGTCTCGGGTCTGGCGGTCAATGCGCTTGCGCAGGCACTGCTTATGCTTCTCAAGATGGTCGCCGATCCTCACAGTGAGCTGGCGGCTATCGAGTTTTGGATGATGGGAGGGCTTGGCAGCGTTACAATGGCAAAAGCTGCCGGTGCGGCAGCTATAACGCTTCCGGCCCTTGTTCTGATTCTGATGCTGAACCGGCAGGTGTCTTTAATGTCACTTCCTGACACGGAAGCATCGGCTCTGGGCGTCAATCTGAAACGGATCCGCCCTGCACTGCTGGTTC
>Ga0209540_10002139_pt1 | contig 14200 bp, 10 predicted proteins | sample BarGraIncu01121A_FD_184501 | JGI IMG/M metagenome (GOLD analysis project Ga0209540, IMG submission 184501) | Arctic peat soil microbial communities from Barrow, Alaska - Barrow Graham LP Incubations 011-21A (SPAdes) (version 2) | ecosystem: Environmental > Terrestrial > Soil > Wetlands > Peat... | reverse complement strand
GAATCCGGTCCGCTTGGTACTTTTTGATTTTACTCTTTTCGTCCCTGGCCGTCAACATCTTGTGTCGGGAATCACCGTTTTGCTTTTGACCGCTGAGAATGATATAATTTCAAGGGAGGATTCCGTGCATGTTATTGTCGTAGGCTGCGGCCGCGTCGGCTCTGAATTGGCCAATATACTCTCGCATCGGGGCCACAATGTGGTGATCATTGACACCGAGCCCGATGCTTTCAAGCGCCTGGGCGCTACTTTCAACGGCGTCACTTTGCGCGGTTTCGGCTACGACGAAGAGGTTCTCCTTGAAGCGGGCATCGAAAAATGTGACGCCTTCGCTGCTGTGACCAATTCCGACAGCGCCAACATGATGGCTGCGGAGATCGCATCTAGGATCTATCACATCGAGCGGGTCGTGGTGCGACTATATCTCCCCGAGCTTGAGCAGTCGATGCAGTTGCTCGGCCTTGACTTCGTTTGCGATACCTCGCTCTCCGTTGCAGCCATTTTTGAAAAAATGACAACCAGTATTGGCCATTCGCTGATTGTGCGTGGTGACACCGAGGTCATCGAATTCATTGCCGGTCCGCTGATGCATGATAAAACCATTCTGGACATTCAGGTTCCCAGCAAGTTCCGTATTTGCCTGGTTACGCGTGACGGTTCCTCGTTCATTCCCTGGCGGGAAAGCATACTGAAGGAAAATGACATTATCCTGGCCGTCATTAAAACCACGAGTTACAGCAAAATCAGGCCATTCATGAGGGTGCGCTGACATGTATATCGTGATCAACGGCGGCGGAAAAGTGGGTTCATTCCTGGCCCGCACTTTACAGCGGAAAGGGCACAATGTAGCCATAATAGACAAGCGCAGCGATGTCATTAAAAAGCTCGCCGAAGAGCTTTCAACCGATATTCTACTTATTGAAGGTGATGGCTGCAATGTACGCTATCTCCAGGATGCCGGAGTGGATCGCGCCGATGTCTATGCCTCGGTCACGCGCAAAGACGAGGACAACCTCGTCTCTTGCCAGCTGGTCAAGCTCAACTTCGGCGTCAAAAAGGTGGTAGCCCGAGTCAACAGTCCGAAAAACGAGCGTGTGTTTCACAATCTGGGCATAGAAGCAATATCTTCCACCACTGTTATCGGCCGGCTGATCGAGGAGGAGATGACCGTCAGCGACGTCATCAAGCTGTACCTGCTGCAAAAGGGCCAGTTGGCGCTGGTGGAGACCGAGATCCCCCAGGACAATGGGCGAGACTCCAGCATCATTGTTTCCGAGCTTAAGCTGCCCGAAGATATCGTCCTGGTTTCGATCATGCGCGACGATCATGTCATCATCCCCCGCGGCAACACAACCATCCAGCCCGGTGATCGCATCCTGGCTGTCACCCTATCGGGCAAAGAAGAAGAGCTCCTCCACCTTCTGCGCCACAAATAGCCATGGATCACCAAAATTAAATGATAAGACCATCCCATGAAAAACAAGAATAATTATCTCGATTTCCGTGATTGGGGCACTATTGCCGCCTACCTGAAAGGAATGGCGATTGAAGCCTTGACCGCCCTCTTTTTTTGCGCCATCGGCCTGCTGCTGGCCGCCGCTGGTCATTGGCTGTGGCGCTAGAAGGAAACCAGGCGTCCATGTCTGTTGAAAGGTTCGCCTCATGATCCTGAAGCCGAAAACCAATGACCTGAAAGTCATCGGACTTTACACCGGAAAGATTATTATCGGCGTCGGTTTGTTGATGGTGATCCCCATGTTACTTTCCCTTATCCGGGGAGAATGGAATCCGGCCATCGAGTTTTTCATCGGCATCTGTGCTTGCCTAATCGTAGGCTTTATTGCGGAAACCACATGCCAGACCACCCGTGATCTTACTTGGGCCCACGGCCTGGTAGTGGCCGGTTTTTCCTGGTTTCTCGCCACAGCCCTTGGCGCCATTCCGCATTGGCTGTCGGGCCATTTCGGTTCCTATCTTGACGCCATGTTCGATGTCATGAGTGGCTTCACCACCACTGGCCTGATCCTTGTCCAGGACCTGGATCACATCTCCCTGGGGTTGAACATGTGGCGCCACTTGTTGACCTACGCCGGCGGCCAGGGAATCTTCGTCATCGCCCTGACCTTCCTTGTCCAGGGCACTCCAGGAACCTACAAAGTCTATGTCGGCGAAGGCAAAGACGAACGGTTGATGCCCAACGTCATTCACACGGCCCGCGCCATATGGCTCGTGTCGATCGTCTACCTCATCTTCGGCACGCTGACTTTATGGATCATCAACCTGATCAACGGCCAGAGCATATTGCGCGCTTTCCTGCACGCCCTGTGGATTTTCATGGGTGCATGGTCCACAGGCGGTTTCGCACCACAATCCTATAACACTTTTTATTACCATTCCCTTGCCTTTGAAATCGCCTGCGTCATCATCTTTATCGCCGGTTCATTGAATTTTGCGCTTCATTGGGCGATCTGGACCGGCAAGAAAAAAGAGATCCGGCGCAATATCGAGACCATATCCTTCACTATCACCATGACGGTTGCCATGCTCATCACCACTGCTGGATTGATGAAGCTGAACGTCTATCCGAATATCATGGCCACTTTCCGCAAGATGTTCTACCAGGTAGCCAGCGGCCATACCACCACCGGCTTTTCCACCATTTACTCGCGGGCTTTCATTGTTCAGTGGGGGCCGCTCGCCATGCTGGGAGTGATCATGGCCATGGCCATCGGCGCCAGCGCCTGTTCCACCGGCGGCGGTTTCAAGGGTATCCGCATGGGGCTTATATTCAAGGGTTTTGTGCAGAGCATCCGCCGCACCCTGGCGCCGGAGAGCGCCCATGTGGTGGTAAAATGGCATCATATCCAAACGCGGGTGCTGGATGAATCAGCAGTCAACATGGCCATGCTGATTGTGCTCTCTTATATTGGAATTTATTTGGCCGGAACTCTGGCCGGTGTTTTTTGCGGATATGAGCCCGTACAAGCCTTGTTCGACTCGGTATCGGCCGGGTCCAACTCCGGTCTCTCCTGCGGGGTCACTTCTCCCGCCATGCCCGCATTGCTGAAAATCGTCTACATCCTAGAAATGTGGGCCGGCCGATTGGAATTCATGAGCCTCTTCGCCTTAGGCGGATATGTACTTTCATTTTTCAGGGGGCGGTGAAGCCGATGCTCAAGAAAACGATTGTTGCTTTCGCTGTCATGATGGTCATGGCCTTTTCCCCGTTGCTGGCGCAATCGCATGACCGGATCGTCAGCAGCGGCACGCTGGTAGAGAAAGCCAATTCCTTGGATGGCCGCACCGTCAGTTTCATGGGTGAAGCGATAGGCGAAGCCCTGCGCCGTGGGCACATGTGCTGGATCCACCTGAATGACGACGCTTATATGTGGAAAAACATCGAAGAGGGCTCGATGCTCGGCGGGTATAACAGCGGCCAAGCCATCTGGGTTCCAAGCGACTTGGCTGCACGGATAGGTTTTTTCGGGGATTTTCTTCATGAAGGCGATGTGGTGAAGGTTAGCGGTGTCTTTCATGCCGCCTGCCGGGAACATGGCGGCGACATGGATATCCACGCCTTGCGGCTGGAAATCATCCGCGTCGGCCATCCAGTAGTTCACCATGTCAACCTCCGACGGCTGCGGCAAGGTGTATTCATGCTGTTCTTGACCGGGATTCTGTTCTGGGTGCGCACCTTCGCCCGCCGAAAAAGAATATAGCGATCGATTTTAACTACGATTGACAGCGGCTGCCGAAAAAAGGTAAACTGCTGGCAATGAAATTTCAAGGCGAAATATTTTTAAGCGAGATCTATAAGAAATATCTCCTGGCGCCCGATGGCGAGCGCATCGGCAAGGTCAGCGACTTCATGGTGATCAAGGGCGATGTCTTCCCCCTGATAGACGGTTTCGTGATCAGTGCGGCCGGCAAAAAATTCAAGCTGGCTTACGACGGCATCGAACTGTTCAACCGCCGTTTTGCCCTGTGCCGTTTTCCCGCCAACAAGCTTCCGCGCACCCCGGTCGCGGAGAAGGACATCCTGGCGGTCCGCGATATCTGGGACAAGCAGATCGTGGACATCAACGGCGCCAAGATCGTGCGCGTCAACGACATCAAGGTCCGCGAGATCGAAAGCAGGCTCTGCCTGATCGCCGTCGACGTCGGCATCCGCGGCCTGCTGCGCCGGCTGGGCTTGAAGCACAACGACTGGCCGCTGTGGAAAACCATGGTGCACCGCATCCCTTACGACCTGATCTCCTGGCGCTATATCCAGCCGCTGGGGGACGAGATCACCCATCTCTCCCTGACTGTTTCCAACCAGGACATGCAATCCCTGCATCCCTACGAGATCGCCGACCTGCTGACCCAGATCCCCCCGGACAACCAGGAAACACTGATCAATTCCCTGGGCATCGACGCCGTGGCCGAGGCCATTCCCGAAATGGACGAAAAGCACCAGAAGGACCTGGTGGAAAGGCTGGACAAGGGAAAGGCCGCCGATATCATGGATGCCATGTCCCCGGATGACGCCGCCGACATCCTGGGCGACCTGTCCGAGGAAAAAGCCGAGGCCATCATCGGCGAGATGGAGGACGAGGAAGCCGAGGACGTCAAGGAGCTTTTGCAGCACGAGGAAGACACGGCCGGCGGCCTGATGACCACCGATTTCCTGGCCGTGAAGCCGGATCTGACCGTGGCCGAGACCCTGGACTTCATCCGCCGGGCCAGCGCCGAGATCGAACACATCTACGTCATTTATGTTCTGGACGAGCAGGAGCACCTCCTGGGCTACCTGCCGATCAATGACTTGTTCAGCCACGCCCCGGAAGTCCGCCTCTCCCAGTTCATGAACAAGCGCGTCAAGAGCATCCGTTCCGATTCCGACGACATGGAAGCGGCGGCGCTCATGGCCAGGTACAATTTGCTCTCCCTGCCCGTGGTCGACGATGAAAACAAAATGTTGGGGATCATCACCGTGGATGACACCCTGGAAGTACTTCTGCCGTCGTTGAAGAAAAGAAGCCGCTACAAGCAAAAATGATCCCGGGCAAGAGGGAGCGCGGCAGCAAAAAAGCATTCTTCACCAACCTGGTCATCTTCCTGAGCATCCTGGGCCCGGGCATCATCACCGGCAGCGTCGACAACGACGCCGGCGGCATCACCACTTATTCGGTGGCGGGTTCGCAGTACGGCTACCGGCTGTTGTGGACCCTGCTTCCCGCATTCGTGGTCCTGCTGGTGGTGCAGGAGATGAACGCCCGCATGGGGATCGTCACCGGCAAGGGGCTGGCCGACCTGATCCGCGAGAGTTTCGGGGTCAAGGTCACCTTTTTCATATTCATCGGCCTGCTGATCGCCGATATCGGCAACACTGCCACCGAGTTCGCCGGCGTGGCCGGGAGCATGCAGATCTTCGGGGTCAGCAAGTACATCGCCGTGCCCCTGGCCGCCGCCGCCGTCTGGATCCTGGTGGTCAAGGGCACCTACAAGTTCGCGGAGCGGATTTTCTTGATCTTTTCGGTTTTTCTCCTTTCCTACGTTGTATCGGCCCTGATGTCCAGGCCCCATTGGGGCGAGATCGGCCGGGCCATGATCCAGCCTTCGTTCCAGTTCGACGGAGAATATCTGGGCATGGTCATCGGCATCATCGGCACCACCATCGCCCCCTGGATGCAGTTTTACATGCAGTCGGCGGTCATCGAAAAGCGCATCAAGATCAAGGATTACCGTTTCGCGGTCTGGGACGTGGTCATCGGCTGCGTGGCCACGGTGGTGGTGGCTTTTTTCATTATCGTGGCCTGCGCCTCGACCCTGCATGAAAAGGGCATCGTCATCCACGAGGCCAAGGACGCGGCCATGGCCTTGAAACCGCTGGCTGGAGTTTTCGCCGCCGAGATCTTTGCCTTCGGCTTGTTCATCGCTTCCATTTTTTCCGCTACCATCCTGCCCCTGGCTACCGCTTTTTATGTCTGCGAAGCTTTCGGATTTGAGGCCGGCATCGACAAAAAACTGCATGAAGCACCGAAATTTTATACCCTGTTCACGGCCATCATCACTATCGGCGTTGTGGTGATCCTGATCCCCCGGGCGCCGCTGATCGCTATCACCATCTGGACGCAGATCCTCAACGGCGTGCTTTTGCCGGTCGTTCTGATCTGCATGATGCTCATGGTCAACAACAAAAAGATCATGGGCCAATACGTCAACAACGGGTTTCAGAATTTCGTCGGCTGGACCACCAGTTTGATCCTGATCGCGTTGACTTTCTTCCTGATCCTGTCGCCGCTGCTATCGCGCTTCCTTTAAAAAATATCCAACGCTCGGCTTTAAAAAAACCTGGCCGCAAAATTTCGCGGCTCACCCATCGGCTTTGGTGCAGAATCAGATTTCAGGAACCGGTTTCTTGCTTTTCCAAATACCCCAGAGCAAGCCGGTGGCAAGCCCGGCGACGAGCAGCCAGCCGATCAGGCCGAGATCGCTATATTTGACAAGGATCGGTGCGGCGAGCAGGCTGACCAGGTTGACCACTTTGATCATGGGATTCAATGCCGGCCCGGCGGTATCCTTCAACGGGTCGCCCACGGTGTCGCCGACCACCCCGGCCTTGTGGCGTTCCGAACCCTTGCCGGTGTTCGCGGCCAGGTCGCGCGGCTCGTCCTCGATGGATTTCTTGGCGTTGTCCCAGGCCCCGCCGCTGTTGGCCATGAACACGGCCAGCAGTTGGCCGCTCAAAATGACGCCGGCCAGAAAGCCGCCCAGGGCTTCCACCTTTAGGACCAGGCCGACCAGCAGCGGCATGATGATGGCGATCGTGGCCAGCGGGATCAGCTCTTTTTGGGCCGAGCGGGTGGAAATGTTCACCACGCGGGCGTAATCGGGCTGGACCTTGCCTTCCATCAGCCCGGGGATGCGGAACTGGGCTCGCACTTCCTCGACGATCTGGGCCGCGGCCCGGGTGACAGCGCGGATGGACAGGGAGCTGAACAGCCAGGGCAGGGCGCCGCCCAGCAGGAAACCGATGAAGACCTTGGTGTCGGAGATGCGGATGGCATCCATGATCTTCTGGCCCAGCTGCTGCTGGACCAGGCCGACGTCGGTGATGAAGGAGGCGAAAAGGCTGACGGCGGCGATGACTGCCGAGGCGATGGCGATGCCCTTGGTGATGGCCTTGGTGGTGTTGCCCACGGCGTCGAGGTCGGCTATGATCTGGCGGGCCTTGACCGTTTCGGCGTCGTTTTGGTCGTGCCAGGACATTTCGCCGATGCCGTTGGCATTGTCGGAAATGGGGCCGTATGAATCCATGGCCACGTTGTTGCCGGTATGGCTGAGCATGCCGATGCCGATCATGGCGATGGCGTATAGTACGTAGAGAGGATTCCCCTCCCCTCCGTAAAGTACCAGGGCGCCAACAAAGCTGATGCAGATGGCGATCAGGGCCCAGACGCTCGATTCCATGCCAACCGACAAGCCCGAAAGAATGGTGGTGGCCGGTCCGGTTTTGGTGGACTTGACGATCTCCTTGACCGGGCCGCGTTTGGTGGAAGTGAAATAGGAAGTCAGGGGGTTGAAAGCCACGGCCAGGGCCACGCCGATGGAGGTCAGCATGGCCAGCTTCCAGTCATGGGCGTACAAATTGGCGACCACGAACGACCAGAGGATGGTGTTGACGCTGGAAACTTCATACGAGCGGAACATCGATTCTTCGGCATCATGGGCGCGCAGGAACTTGAGCGGGAATTTTTCCCAGATGGGCACGGTGAAAGTGCCCAGGATGGAACTGATCACGCCGATGCCGCGGATGATCAGCGGATAGACGATCCAGCGCATCTTCAAAGCCGGATTCGGCTCCATGGCCATCAGGGCCAGGCCGAGGATCAGGGCGGACACGATCGTCACTTCGTAGCTTTCGAAAATATCGGCGGCCATGCCGGCGCAATCGCCGACATTGTCACCGACCAGGTCAGCCACGACCGCGGCGTTGCGCGGGTCGTCTTCGGGGATGTCTTTTTCGACCTTCCCGACCAGGTCGGCGCCGACGTCGGCGGCCTTGGTGTAGATGCCGCCGCCCACGCGCATGAACAAGGCCAGCAGGGTGCCGCCGAAGCCGAAACCAAGCAGGGCATCGGGAGAGGCCTTGCCGAAGACGATGAAGATCACCGTGCCGCCGAACAGGCCCAGGCCGTCGGTCAGCATGCCGGTGATGGTGCCGGCGTAGTAGGCGATGGACAGGGCTTCGTTGAAGCCGCGGCGGGCAGCCGAGGCGGCGCGCACATTGGCCTGGATGGCCATGCGCATGCCCAGTTGGCCGACCAACAGGGAGAACGAGGCGCCCATGATGAAGGCGATGGTCCGGCCGATGGCCACGATCATGCGGGCGGAAGCCAGGCCGAATTCGGCCACTGCTTCCCGGCTTGGGGGGATGACATACACGCTGAAGAAGAGGACGACGCCCAGAAAACCGATGGCCGGCAAAATGGTTTTCAGCTGCCGGTTGAGATAGCTGTCGGCGCCGATGCGGATGGCGTTCCAAACCTCCTGCATTTTTTGCGTTCCCTTGTCCTTTTTCAGAACAACTCCGCGCAGCAGCCATGCATATAACAGGCTGATGAAGGCCGTGAGCAGCACGCCCATGATGGCGATCTGTTCGAAATTCGTGAGCCCGTGCCGGGCCAGTCCAAGTATGTTCATGCTCCCTCCAAAAACAAATTTCGATCGTTTTTAAATTTGCGAAAATTTATTTTGGGCTTAATAAAAACGGATGCTATCATATTTTCATGTAATTTTCAATCCATTTGTCTCTTGCTGTTGACAGTGTTTTTCCTTTGTGATAGTGAATAAACGACCCGCCGCCAGCGACCGGCTGCATGGCAGACCGTCCCGGCATTTGGAAAAGGAATTCGAGTAAAAATGAAAAGTGGCCTCGGCAAACCGCGACAGGGGGGAACCAATGGAAGATGAATATCAAAGCACTTTAAAAAAGAAGATTTCCATTCTTTTCCAGCTTGGCAAATGGCTGGATGTAGTCAAGCTCTGTGAATCGTACACTGAAAAATACGGCAAGGACATGGAAATCGATATGATACGCTTTAAAAGCGAGCGCCATTTGGGGATTTCCGCTCCGCCGACCGCCCCCCCTGCTCCGGAAGCGGAAAAAGTCGTCCCAGAAAAAGACGACCAGCCGCTTGTCCTGTCCCCGGAAGAGGCGGCCGTGGATGACCGGGCTTTCCCCCTGAACACCCTTGAGGAAGCCCCGGCGCTCAGGCAGGACAAAATCGCTTACGATCCTTCTGCCGATGAGGATGACCTGGTCATCACCGATCCCTTTGCTGAAAACGAACCGGGATTCAGCCTGGCGCCTGATGAACCACCGGTGACCCTGGGAGATCGCGAGGAAAACGAGAACTTGCATATCGCCAGCAATCCCGCGTCGGAAATGGCGAACGCGGGAGAAAGTCAGGCTAACATCCCCAAGGAGGAAATGGAGATCGATTTTAAAAGTATGGGGTCTATGACCATCGATGCCGATCCGCAACTGACCCCGGATATGCCAAAAGCGGAGACTGCAGTAACTGGTTTCCTGGAGAGTGAAAGAGCATTTTGGAAAGACCCTGCCCGTTCCATATCGGACTTCGCCGATGTGGTCGAAGAGCCGGCGGAAGAAATTCCCTCTCCCGCTTATAAACCCGCGGCCGATGAAAAGCCGCTGCGTGCCAGAGACACTTTCCAGGAATTTACAGAAAAAGGGTCGGCATCCCTAAAAAAGGCCTTTCCTGTCAAGCTGATGCTGATGATCGTCCTGCCGCTGGCGGTCGTCGTGGTTTTATGGCTGGTACTTTCCGGCAAGTTGCCTTTCTCAGGCGGCGCAGCAAAAACGGTCAATCCCGCGCCCGTCGCCACTCCCGCGCGGGTCAAACGTCCGCCCGTGGCCAAAAAACTCCCGCCTTCTGCCCCGGAAATCAATGCGGCCGAAATAGAAAAAACTTTTAATGAGAAATTTCTGCAGGCCAACGAACTTTATAAAAAAGGAGAAATACTCAAGGCCTGGGCCGTTGTCCTGGAGGCAAAAAAAATAAAGATGACCGAGCCTCTGCGCCTGCTGGAGGAGCAATTGGCCCAAAAAATCCGCGCGGACGAAGCGCAGGCCAAGCAGGAAAGCCAGGTGGTGCAAAGCCAGTGGCAGCAGGAAAGCCAGGCCTACGCCAAGGCCGAGTCGGAAAACACCCTGGCTGCCTGGCAATATTTTTTAAAAATGTATCCCCAGGGGGAATTTTCCTTGCGGGTCGAAAAAAAAATCGCCGGTTTCGAAAAAAAAGCCCAGGAAAATTCCGATCAGCAACTGCAGTTGAAAATTCAGCAAACGCAAAAAATCAAGCTGCGCAGCGCCTATTTGAGCTTGAGCCAAGCCGACATCGCCACCATGCTGAGCCAGAGAGGCAAACCACCGAATCAGCTGGAGGCGCATGAACATGAAGGCGTCAAGGTGATGCTCGATTACGCCACCGGGTTGATGTGGAGCATGTGGAACAAACCCATGGCCTATGACAAGGCCAAATGGTGGGCCAACCGCGTCACGGCCGGATACGGCGGCTGGCGGCTGCCCACTGCCGAGGAGGCTCTGTCCCTGCAGGGAATGGACCGTACTCAATATTCCGGACTAGCCGGTTTTGCCGTCTGGACCAGCGACACCGTCAGCGACCAGCCGCGCACGGCCTGGGTGCTGAAACTTCCCGAAGTTCAATTTGTCACAGCCGCTTACAACCAGGGCTATTTTGTCTGGGCGGTACGCAAGGCCGGCAAATAATTCCAGTCTATGGCGCTTTTCCGGCCGGGCCGGCCGCAGGAGAAACCATGAAATTCGTCGGTGCCCACGTCAGCGCCGCCGGCGGCGTGGAAAACGCTCCGCTTAACGCTGCCAAAATCGGAGCCAAAGCTTTCGCCCTGTTCACCAAGAATCAAAAGCAGTGGCAAGCCAAGCCGCTGGGAGCGGAAAACATCGCGGCCTTTAAAAAAAACCTTGCTGCCGTGGGCATCGCGCCCCGCCACGTCCTGCCCCACGACAGCTACCTGATCAACCTGGGCCACCCTGACCCGGAAAAGCGGGAGAAATCGGTCCTGGCCCTGCTGGAAGAAGCGCAGCGGGCCGAGCAGCTTGGCCTCACTTTCCTGAATTTCCACCCTGGCAGTCATTTGGGGAGCCTGGATGAAAAAAAATGCCTGGAGGTGATCGCCGCGGGCATGAAGCGCATCCTGGCCGCTACCAGCCATGTCTGCCTGCTGCTGGAAACGACTTCCGGCCAGGGCGGCAACGTCGGCTACCGCTTCGAGCACCTGGCGGCCGTGCTGGAACAGGTGGCCGATCCCCGGCGCAGCGGTGTTTGCCTTGACACTTGCCATATTTTTGCCGCGGGTTACGATATCCGCAGCGCTGCGGCTTATGAAAAAACCATGAACCATTTTGACCGTATCGTCGGCCGCCGCTACCTGCGCGCGGCGCACGTCAACGATGCCAAAGTGGAACTCGGCAGCCGCAAGGACAGGCACGACAGCATCGGCCGCGGCCGGCTCGGCCTGGAGGCTTTCCGGCTGCTGATGAACGATCCCCGCTTCGATGATTTGCCCTTGATCCTGGAAACCATCGATGAAAGCCTCTGGCCGGGCGAGATCAGGCTGCTCTACTCCCTGATCGCCTAAAACACTTCCCTCGTTCTTAAATGAGACTTGGCGGTCAACTCGTCCAGGTTAAGCTTGGGCTTTTTCGGACGCTCCCTTTTTCTTGCGCCAGGCCAGCCAGACCATGAGCACGGTGAGCAGAATCAGGCCGACGAACATGGCGCGCGCGCCCCACAAATAGGGGTGGCGGCTTTTTTCCTCGCCCTTCATCAGGAACTTGGCGATGGCCTCCTGGTAGGTCCAGGCGCCCAGCACGACCAGCATGTAGACCGGGGTGACGTATTTCAAAATGAATTTGAAGATCCGTGGCACTTTCAGGTCGGCGCCCATGTGCATGTCCGCCCAGCCTTTTTTGACCCCGAAGATCCAGGAGAAGATGATGATCTCGATGGTGGCGAAAACGACCAGACCGAAAGTGCCGGCCCAGAAATCGAGCTCGTCAAGGAAGCCGAACTTGAAGAAGGCGACCACCAAAACGGTGCAGGCCACCATGACGGAGAATACGATATTGACTGCTTTTTCGCGTTTCCACTTGAACTCGTCCTCCAGGAAAGCGATGGCAGGCGAAGTCATGGCTACCGACGAAGTGATGCCGGCGATGAACAGCAGGAAAAACCACATGGCCCCTAAAATCTGGCCCATGGGGATCCTCTGGAATATGACCGGCAGCGACTGGAAGCCCAGGTTGAAGGCCCCCTCGTTGGCGATGAGCTTGGTCTCGACCACGCCGAAAAAGGCCACGGCCACCGGGATGGCGATGGTGCCGCCCAGGATGACCTCTGCGAACTCGTTGGTCATGGAAGTGGTCAGGCCGTTCAGGGTGACGTCATCTTTTTCGCGCAGGTAGGAGGCGTAGGTGTTGATGATGCCCTGGCCCAGGCTCAATGTGAAAAAGATCTGGCCGGCGGCCACCAGCCAGACCGTGGCCCGGCTGAGCTGGCTGAAATCGGGGTTCCACATGAAGCCCATGCCGGCGCCCACTGAAGAGACGCCCGAAGCCGGGTGGCCCAGGGTCAGCACGCGCACGGCCAGGACGATGCCGAAAATGAAGAGGATCGGCATGCCGATCTTGGCCAGTACCTCGATGCCCTTGGAAATGCCCTTGCGCAGGAAATAGTAATTCAAGAAGATGGTGATGCCGATGAAGATGATGACCGGCAGCCAGGAGGAGAAGAACTGGTTGTGTTCCACGCCCTGGAAACCGCGCAGGAAGTGGCCCATGGCGTCGCGCGTGGTCAGGCCGAAGTATTTGCCGGTGCCGGAAAACCAGGCGAAGCCCAGGGTCCAGGACTCGATGAAATTGTAATAGACCACGATGATGAAGGGCAGGGAGATGCCCAGGGCGCCCAGGTATTTTGCGGCGGGGTGCTTCCACATCAAGGAGAACATGCCGGGGGTCGTGCCGTGGCCGTGGACGCCGCCGTGGCGGCCCATGGACCATTCCACCCACATCAACGGTACGCCCAGGAACAGCAGGGCGCAGAAATAGGGGATCATGAAGGCGCCGCCGCCGTTGGCCGCCGCTTTGACCGGGAAGCGCAAGAAGTTGCCCAGGCCGATGGCATTGCCGGCCATGGCCAGGATCAGTCCGATGCGCGAACCCCATTGCATTCGTCCGCCTTTATCGCCCAAGCCCGTCTCTTTTTTCTTCTTGGCCAGCAGCACGCGGCTGAAGCAGTAGATCGTCAGGACCAATATCACTCCCCAGGCAGCAGCCAGGGAGAGCCAACCCCACAAAGTCAATCCTTGGTTCATGTGCGTCCTCCTCGGTAAGAAAAGATTTTAGTGAAATAAAAAAAATAAGTCAATGAGAAGAATGAGGTAATGGGTTATTGGCGATAGGCAATAGGTAAGTTGCAAATTGCAAGGGGCAAAAGTGAAAATATAGAAAAATTCCAAATCACAAATCCCAAATTCCAAATAAATTCCAAGTTCCAAATTCCAATGTCCTTAACGAAAGCCCTTTCAAGGTTCTTATCTTTGTTTTGGTCATTGGGTCATTGGTGCATGGTGCTTATTTGTGATTTGGTGCTTGGGGTTTGGGATTTTCTTATTTTACTTTGTCTTCCTTCGTCACGCGTTACTTGTTACTCGTCACCTGGACAATTTCTTCTTCCAGTAGAAATACACCGGCAGTCCGGTCAGGATCAGAAACACACCTTTGCCGGAATTGACCGGGTCGCCGATGATGATGTAGACGATGAAAAACAGGGCGATGGCCACGTAGAGCAGCGGCACGAAGGGGTAACCGACCACCCGGTAGGGGCGCTCCAGGTCGGGTTTCTGCCGGCGCAGCTTGATCAGGCCGATGACGGTCAGGGCGTTGAACAAGAGCGAGGCGAAAGCGGTATAGGTCAGCAGGTCGTTGTAGGTTCCCGACAGGACCAGTATGCAGCTCCATGTCCCCTGATACAGCAGGGAAACATGCGGGGTTTTGTACTTGGCATGGATGCGGGCGGTTTTCTTGAAGAATATGCCGTCGCGGGCCATGGCATAATAGAGCCGCGGCCCGGGGAGGATCAGGCCAGAT
>Ga0209540_10002136_pt1 | contig 14212 bp, 15 predicted proteins | sample BarGraIncu01121A_FD_184501 | JGI IMG/M metagenome (GOLD analysis project Ga0209540, IMG submission 184501) | Arctic peat soil microbial communities from Barrow, Alaska - Barrow Graham LP Incubations 011-21A (SPAdes) (version 2) | ecosystem: Environmental > Terrestrial > Soil > Wetlands > Peat... | reverse complement strand
GCATGAACGGCGAGTTGCTGCGCATCTGGGACGTGCGCCGCCCGACCGTGGTGATGGTGACGCACAGCATCCAGGAAGCGCTGTTCCTCGCCGATCGCGTCCTGGTGATGAGCGCGCGCCCCGGCCGCCTCCGCGCCGAGTTTTCCGTGCCGCTGCCCCGCCCGCGTGACCTGGCGCTCACCGCCACGCCCGTCTTCGCGCAGATGATCGCGGCGGTGCGCCGCGAGATCGTCGAGTAAACCAGTAGCTTCGTCATCGTCGCCGCGCCACCAGTGCTCACCTACCCTGTCACCATCCACCTGCCCGCCGGCTCGACCGGGAAGAAGGTGACGTTAGCCGCTTACGTAGACGGCGGCGTGCAAGATCGTGCTGCTGCTCGATTTCGCCTCGCCCATCCTTCTCGCCGGCACCGCCCAAACCCACGCCTATCACGCCGAAGCGGCGGTCCGTGAGAGCCACCGCGTGCACGGCAGCGCCGGTCACGGCAGCGCCATCTTCGTCTTCGCCGGCCGCCGGTCCGCGCCAACCGGCGCCGCCGTCAGCGACTCTTCGATAGGCTGGAGCAGGTGATCGTCGCCGCCCCCGGCTGGCAGACCGAGATCTTTCTTCAGCAGCGTTTGTACCGCTCGGCCGGCGGCGAGAACGAGAGCGAGCGGGCCGATTACCCCGCAGCAACGTCGAGGCGCTGTATCGGAAGACGCGCAAGGAGTAGGTTAGGCCGCATTCGGCCCGTTACCGACAGAACCAGTCAAGCAGCCGGTGGACGTATAATACCAAGCAATGAGCCGAGCTGGCTCAACACAGTTGACAACACTCCGAGCGGAGCCTTGTCCACAAAAGCGGCTTGGCGCGCTGTCCAATCCACACTCCGAGCGTGATCGGCCAGGATAACGCCTTGGATGCGCAGCCCTTCGGGGATCTGAACCTCATAGGGGTAGCCTTTGACCTGGCTGGTAACTGGGCACATGATAGCAAGCCCTGACGCGCGATTATAAAAGGCGGGCGTCAAAACCAGAGCCGGTCGGCGTCCAGCCTGTTCGTGCCCAGCCTGAGGATCGCAGTCGATCGTCACGAAATCGCCGCGCGCTGGTACGTACCGCTCGGCCATTACCAGGCTTCCTTGCCGATCACCGGACCCCAGTCTGTCTCGGAGTGTCGATTTTCGGGTGTGATCTTAGCCACCATCTCGGCCAGATCGACATACGCTATAGGAATTACTGACTCGACCGGGACGATGCACAGGTGATCCTCCTGCAAGCTGATCTCGACATCTGCGTTTGGCTTGAGTCCCAACTGTTCTACGAATTCATGAGGCAACCGCACGGCCAGGCTGTTGCCCCATTTTTGAGCTTTGGTCAACATACTGCCTCCAAGGAGTAGATACTCAGTATATACAATAATACCTCTGAACTTGTAGCCTGTCAAGTTCTATCGCAAATGCACGAATTAGTCCGATGCCTGAACAAACCGGAGGCCTCACGGACGGTCGGTATCGGCTTTCCGTCGTCTTTTCTGAACCAAAGCCAATAGGGGGAAGGAGACTCACACCGATGGGAGACATAGCCATCGACAAGCAAGTGGACTCGTACCGATTCATCGGCGGGATCACGAAACGGATGATCAAGTCCTGGGTAGCCATGGAGCAGCCGCGCTCCCTCCCGTGGACGCCCACGCCAAGAAGCTCAAGGATTGTACGGTGGTGTTGCTCAGCTCGGCCGGCATTGCGCTCAAGGCCGACCGGCCGTTTGACCAGGAAGGCGAGCGGCTCAACCCCTGGTGGGGCGATCCCTCCTGTCGCATCCTGCCGGCCGGCGCCACGGAGCAGGACGTGCGGCTGTACCACCTGCACATCGACCCCAGCTATGCCGAGCGGGACCTGAACTGCCTGTTTCCGCTGGGCCGGCTCAAGGAACTGGAACAGGCCGGCGAGATCGGCCACACGGCCCCCAGGCACTACTCTATTATGGGCTACTTCTTGCGGCCTGAGGTGCTGCTCCAGGAGACGGTCCCTGCCATCATCGAGCACCTGCGCGCAGACAAGGTCGATGCGGTCGTCCTGGCGCCTGCCTGACCGATCTGGTGCTGGTCCGTGGGACTGGCGCAACGTGAGATCGAATCGGCGGGTTTCAGCACCATTACGCTGACTCCGGTGCTCGAGTTGACCGCCTCGGTCAGCGTCCCCAGGCTGGCCGCCATCGAATATCCACTGGGTCGAACGCTTGGCCAGCCAGGTGACCGTGCCGGCAAGATGGCTGTGCTGCGAGCCACGCTGGAGGCGCTGACCACCATCGAGACTCCGGGCGGCAGCCGGCGCCTGCCCTTTCAGTGGCCCGAGTCGCCCAAGCAGGTCCATAACGAGCCGCCGGAGACTCCACCCATCGGGCGCTACCTGGCCCGCAACCCATGGTTCTTGCCGAAATTGCTCTCAAGAAACGTGCCGTTGTGAGTTCAGACAGTTGCCTGGCGGTTGAAACCGCGGCTACCATCGCGAAGTCGACCTTGGTCGACTGGACCGGCGAGCGGGCTCCCGCCCGGCACAGGTGGTCTGCGCAGGCAGACCTGGCGAGGGTAGCCGCAACTTGAGTTGCCGGCCTCCCATCCGATTCGCTTACACCCTCTTGGTCAGATCCAAACAACTTCCTAACAATCTCCCGCTAGACTGAGGCTGTGAGTTGGCGAGGAGCCAATAACAATGCCTCAGGGATAGGAGTGTCATACGATGAACAAGCGGTTCAAACTAACGATTGGGATCGGCTTGACTGTGCTGCTGTTGGCGGCCGTGTTCGCAACGACAGCATTTGCTCAAGGGCCGGGCGGATTCGGTGGGATGATGGGGGGGTGGGGACAATCCGGCTTCGGCGGCATGATGGGCGGTTCCGGCATGATGGGCGGGCAGTACGGTTACGCAGGCGCTGCCGGCGCGTGGGGTGCCCCCGGCAATGCCCAGCCTATCACTCTCGACAAGGCGGCGGAGGCCGTGCAGAATTACCTGAAGTCCTACAACAACGCTGACCTGGCCCTGGCCGAGGTGATGGCGTTCGACAACAACTACTACGCGCTGGTCACGGAGAAAAGCACCGGCGCCGGCGCCTTCGAGTTGCTGGTCGATCGCTACAATGGCTACGTCCATCCCGAGCCTGGCCCCAACATGATGTGGAATAGCAAGTACGGCCACATGGCGAGCGGCGGCATGATGGGCGGCCGCTGGAATCAGCCGACAGGGGCCATGACCGTGACGGTCAGCCAGGCCCGCACGGCTGCCCAGCAGTGGCTGGATGCCAATCAGCCGGGCGCCAAGTTGGCCGACGATGAGATGCAGTTCTACGGCTACTACACCATGGACTTCCTCAAGGACGGGAAGACCTCCGGGATGTTGAGCATCAACGGCTACACCGGGCGGGTCTGGTATCACACCTGGCACGGCAACTTCATCAGTGAGAAAACGTTCTAACGCAGGCAAGCGCCAACACGGCACGCGGCCGGTGACGTCTTAAGGAGATGTCGCCGGCCTTCTCTTGTGTGATATACTGGCCGCGGCGTTGGACGCTGCGGGAGTTGGGCGAAGCAGGGGACGATGGCGAAAACGATCCTGGTCGTGGATGATGAGCGGAAGATCATCGCGGTGCTCAAAGGCTACCTGGAGCAGGCCGGCTTTCGCGTGCTCACCGCCGGCGATGGGCAGATGGCGCTGACGACCTTCCGGCACGCGAAGCCTGACCTCGTGATCCTCGACCTGATGTTACCCGGCATTGATGGGCTGGACGTCTGCCGCGCCCTCCGCCGCGAATCGTCTGTGCCTATTATCATGCTAACTGCCCGCGCCGAGGAAGCCGACCGACTGATCGGCCTGGAACTTGGCGCCGATGACTATGTGGTCAAGCCGTTCAGCCCACGCGAAGTGGTCCTGCGCGTGCGCGCAATCCTGCGCCGGGTCGAAGGCGAAATCGCCGCTTCAGAAGTATTGCAGGCCGGCGGTATCATCCTGGACCTGGCCGCCCACCAGGCGACGGTAGCCGGCCGGCCCGTGGAACTCACGCCGATGGAGTTTGAGCTGCTGGCCGTTCTCGTGCGCTCCCCAGGTCGCACCTTCGCGCGGGCGCAGTTGCTCCAACAGATCCAGGATAGCCCCCTGGAAGGCTTCGACCGGACTGTAGACGTGCACATCCGGAACATCAGGGCCAAGATCGAGCCCGATCCTAAGAACCCGCGCTATATCCACACCGTTTACGGGATAGGCTACAAGCTGGCGGAGCCAACCCATGCGAAGTAGCCTTTTTTTCAAGCTGCTGGGCGCGTTTGCCCTGGTCATCCTGGCCCTGGCCGTCATCGTCACGGTGCTGGTCAATCGGGCTACGGCCGGGCAATTCCGGCTCTATTCGGATCGCAACGGCCAACTGTGGGCGTCCCAATTGGCGCCGCAACTGGCCGATTATTTCGCGCAGCGAGGCAGTTGGCAGGGCAGCGAAGCTGTGTTGGGGAGTTCCGGGGGGATGACAGGGTCGGGCATGGGCATGATGGGGTCCGGTGGCATGGGGATGAAGGGTTCGGGCGTCGCAGGCGCCTCGGACATGTGGGCCATGATGGGCTTGCGCGTCGTCCTGGCGGACACCCGCGGCCAGGTGATCAGCGACTCGGCGGATCTTCTGACCGGCCAAACACTGCCTGCCGCGGGGTTGGCCACAGGCACAGCCATCCAGGTCAACGGGCAGACTGTCGGCACGCTGATCGGCGCGTCCCTGGCTGCGCCGGTCGCAGCATCGCCGGCCGGCGCGTTCCTCAAGGACGTTAACCGCTCGATTCTGCTGGCGGTCCTGGCGGCGGGCGTGATCGCCCTGGCGCTCGGCGCGCTGCTATTCTTTCAACTGACGGCGCCCATTCGCCAACTGACCGCCGCGGCCCACGCGATCTCAGCCGGCGACCTCAGCCAGCGCGTGGCCATGCGTTCCGGGGATGAGCTTGGGGAACTGGCCGGCGCCTTCAACAAGATGGCGGAGAACCTGGCGGCGTTGGAAGGGCAGCGTCGCCAGATGGTGGCCGATGTCGCGCACGAGCTACGCACCCCGCTCAGCGTGATTCAGGCGAACGTGGAAGCGATGCAAGATGGCATCTTGCCGGCCGACGCCGAGCAGCTTGCCTCGCTGCACGAGGAAACGCTGCTGCTAAATCGCCTGGTGGCTGATCTGCGGCTGCTCTCGTTAGCCGAGGCTGGGCAGCTCAAGCTTGAACTTACCGAAAGCGACCTGGGTGAACTGGTGAGCCGGGCGGCAGAGCGACTGCGACCCACGGCCGAGGCCAAGGGAGTTGCGCTCGTGGTAGAGGTCACACCGGATTTGCCCCGCGTACGGGTGGATGCTGACCGCTTCACCCAGATGATCGGCAACCTGGTGGACAACGCCCTGTGCTACACGCCCGCACTCGGTCGGATCGTGGTGGCTGTCGGTTGGGGCGCCGGGTCTGGAAAGACCCGCACACCGACCGTCACCGTCACCGATACGGGCAGCGGGATTGCGCCCGAAGATCTGTCGCACGTTTTCGATCGTTTCTATCGTGGCGACAAATCGCGCGCGCGCGCCAGCGGCGGCTCCGGGCTGGGCCTGGCGATCGTTAGACAGCTTGCGGAGTCGCACCAGGGCAAGGTTTGGGCCGAAAGCCCGGTCTTCCACGCTCCCGATGGCAGCGGCTTCGGAACCAGGATCGTCGTGATCTTCTGATGGCGAAGCTATTGACCCCACGTGTGAAATCGCGGCTGGCGCAACAACTCCCATCCGATCGCCACACGTGGTCTGCGCAGGCAGACCTGGCGAGGGTAGCCGCAACTTGAGTTGCCGGGCAGGCAACAATTTCAATCGACAAGGATACATTATCGTCAAATAAACTATTGCAATTAGGAGAAATTTGTGATATACTAAAGGAAGTTTCAGCGGGTATGGTTTGGGCCGGTCCTCCCGGATGGAGCGGAGCAGATCCGGGCGGCCAGGCAGTGAGTACCGAATCAGTCTTGGATTGTCCTACGCGGCCTTCGTTGCGACCTGTAGGTACTAACAAACAAAGGAGCCTGCTATGCCACCACCGAAGTTCAACAAGTACGAGCACGCCATCCCCCTGGCCTTTCTGGATCAGTTCAAACAGGAGGCCCGTTTAGTCATCCCTGAGACTCGGGCAGGCGTCTGGGTCTTTCCCCCCGGTTGGATCACCAAAGTCGATCCGAACCTGGCCAAATCGCTCGAGGGCTATTCCCTTGTGGCGGTGCCCAACGCCATGCTGAATGGTTGAATGACATGACGGAAGCCATGCCCGCTGAAGCTGACGCCGTGCCTTTCCTCAGTAATATCGGCTTGTTGATGACCTATAAGTGCCAGGTCACGTGCCCGCACTGCATCGTGCAAGCCAATCCCCACCGTAAGGAACAGGTGCACCCGGACGAGGTGTTTGGTTGGATCAAGCAGCTCCGGGCCTATCGTGATGGCTGGGTGCGCATCATCGCGCTGACGGGCGGCGAGCCGTTCTTTGACCTGGGTCTGTTGCGAGCCGTGGCCGAGTATGCGCAGGGCTGTGGCCTGACGGTGACGGCGGTCACGAACGCCTTCTGGGCCTCTTCAGTCGAGAAGGCAGTCCGTGTGCTGTCGGAATTGACCGCCATCAGCAATATCGCATTCAGCACGGATGTGTACCACCAGGTTGCGATCCCCCTGGAGAACATCCGCAACGGCGTGATGGCTGCCACGCTGTGCCGGAGGCCCTACGTTATTTCGGTCTGCACGGCGACGAAGCGCGACGAAGCCTACCTGGCGATCGTGCGCCAGTTGCGCGAATTCACGGATGACGACCATATCCAGACCGCGATTGCGCTGCCGATGGGGCGCGCGGCGCAGGAGCTTGGCTGGAAGGCTTATGAAACGGCAGCCGAGCCGCCGCGCTCGGCCTGCACGAGTAGCTCGCCCATCATTTTCCCCGACGGGCGGGTGGTGGCCTGTATCGGCCCCCTGATTGAACTCACCACGCCGCACCCGCTGCTGCTGGGCGACCTGCGCCGGGAGTCCATGGGCGAGATCCTTGAACGCGCGCAGGCCAACACCATCTTGCACATGATCCGGGTGTGGGGTCCGCATAAGTTAGTGACTTTGATCCGCGACGCGGGCCTGGGCGGCTACTTGCCCGAGCAATACATTGCGAGCAGCATCTGCCAGACGTGTTATCACCTCTTATCGACCCCGCCGCTGGTCAGTTTCCTGACAGAACTGGCCCAAGACCCGACCTGGCAGCGCACGACGGCCTACGGCCGCGCCTACTACCTCGAAGAGCCCGAGATGATGGAGCAATTGGGGGTGTGAGGGCCTCCCAAACCCCGTACGGCACAGGAATTCCAAATGTAATCTCTGACCCGGCAGGGCGAGCAGCGTGCAGGGCCGTATGCGGGAGCATAGCGGCGTCATCGAAGGTCGTGCGCAGCGAGACAAGCGGGCCGCTTATCGCAGGTCTACGGCGGATACTGGCTGCCCGGCGACCGGGCCGGTCGGCATGGAGACGGATAAGCCCACAAGCCGGCCGGGATGCAACGCATGCGGACCGGTGCGGGGCGCCGCACGCCCGGCGGACTACAGATCCTCACGATCCGTTCACGCCTGCGGTCACGGCGGGCGAGACGGGAGCCGGCAGGTCATAGCCGGCGTCCTTCCCTGCGGCTTCCAGACCCACGCCCTTCTCAGGGGCAAGCACCCGCAAGGCGCCGGGGCGCAACCTGATCTTCACCGTGCCCTTGCCCAGCGCCGTCCCATCGGCCAGGATCTCCATCTTGGGAGAGGTCTTGACTTTTACCTCGCGCGCCCGGTAGCGTTGCACCTTGCCATCGCCGGACTGACCTTCATCCTTCACCTGTGCGAAATAGGCCAGCAGCTCAGCCTTGCTGAACTTCGGATAGGTGGCGATATCGAGGAGGCCATCCTCGAGCGAGGCATCCGGCGCCACCAGGAAATGCTCGCCTATGATCGGCAGGTTAGCTACCGTCACCAGCATGGTTTCAACCCTGATTTTGCTTTCGCCGTCCAGCGTCAGGAAAACCTTGGGTTTGGTTGGTTGATGCCACATCGTCATGACGGCGTCCTTGATGCCCGACAGATCGCCCTTGGGGACCTTCTTGGAATTAGGATAGAGGGCCGCCGCGATGCCGATGGTGACTACCTCGAAAAAGATCAGTTTCTTGCATTTCTTGGTCTTGACCTCGCCAAGATCGACCTTGCGGGTATGACCTGAGGCAATCAGGGCGCAGGCTTCCTGGGGGTCTTCGGGGATGCCCAAGCTCCTGGCGACATTGTTCTCAGTACCGGCCGGGATAACGCCGAGCCGGGTCTTGCTGCCCGCGATGCCCTGGATCACGGCCCAAACCGTGTCGTCGCCTCCCATGGCAATCACCACCTTATAGCCGTCGCGGACGGCCTGCCTGGCGATCGGCGCCGCTTTCTCATTGGGACTGGCCAGGACAACATCCAGCTCCAGCCCCTGATCCTGCAAGCCGCGGGTGACCTGCTGGAGCAGCTGGTTGCCGGCCATCTTGCCCGAGCCAGGATTAGCAATCAGTTTGGCGCAGACAACCTTATTCTTCTTGGACATGCTTAGAATCCTTTCCTTGAAGTAATTGCATTAGTTGGCCGTTTCCTTCGCCACCGGCTGGTTCACGAAATAGCGCGGCTTGCCCCAACGGTAAATGAGAATCGATAGGCTAAGCCAAACGCTGCTGAGCAAGTACGAGGCGAGTACATCGCTGGCCCAATGCTGCCCTTCGTAGATACGCGATGGCCCGATCAACACCACCATGACCCCCAGAATGACCAGCAGCAAAGTGCGCCACCCGGAAGGCTTGAGCAAAACGTAAGCCAGAAACAACAAAAAGCCAATGAACGTTGTAAAGTAAACCACATGCCCGCTCGGAAAAGAATAACTCTTCAATTGGGTGATGACGTGTACCAGGTTGGCGTTCGGTCGCGGACGATCCACTAAGACCTTGAGGCCGAGTACCAGGAGTGAGCTGCCGATCAAGCTGACGGCGGTCACGACCGTCTCCCATTTCAGACCGCTGACAAAAAGGAACAAGATCACTACCACAGAAAGGATCCATGCCTGGGGTGAGAATCCAATCCAACTCAACATGTACATCAGCGCATCGAACCAACCTGGATGGAAGGTCTGCAACGCCTGCGTGATCGTCACGTCAAAAGTAAAATAGGCGACCGTTTTCGCGAGTACTGCCACGATGATGAAGACAACTACCGCACCAATCAGATACCCCTGAAAAACCCAGGCGCGATAGTGCCGCGCCGGTTTCCCGACAATCGCGTCCGCATCAGCGATATTCTGCTGCCAGACATCGACCGGTTTCTGGACGGCCTCGGCAGTTTGTTTCGTGCCTGTATTGACATCTTTAGCCATAATTCAGCCTCACACCGGCTCGTCGTTTATCAAAAGAAAGTTGCTTCATCTTTCAATCTTATCTTTTTAACCGCAGCCAGAAGCCGCTCATGGCCGAATAAATCCCGAAGGCAACCAGCCCTAACGCGACGACGCCCAGCAGCCACGCGCCGTAGGGTTGATGTAACAGGGCAGTGAGCACCCCATCAATACCTTTGGCCTGGCTTGGATCATGATGAAAAGCCGCCAGAAACAAGAACATGCCGACCAGCGTGAAGACCACGCCGCGCGCAGCCGTGCCAAACCGCCCCAGCCAATCAATCCATTTCCGCTGGTTACTGCTCAACGCATAAGGCTGAAATTGCCGCTCGAAATCACGGCGCAAGCCCTTAAACATCTGTAACAAGCCGACCCCTATGAAGATCACGGCCGCGATACCCACGACCCAGGGCCCCCATGATTTAGAAAGGATCGACGCAGTGGTCTGCTGGGTTTGAGCAGTCTGGGCGCCATTGTGGGCGGCTGAGGTTCCACCTGTAATCAGACCGTAGGTAGCGAATGCGAGCAGCATGTAGGATAGACCGCTGACTGCATACCCCACACGCTCTAGGATTCCCTTGGGATCGGTGCCTTTATGCAGCGGGTCCAACACAGCTCGGATCACGCTCCATAAAGCATAACCAATCAGTCCAACCAAAACACCATACAACACCGCTCCGCCAAGTGGTGTCTTGCCTAAAGCGACAATCGCGCCTTGCGGGTCAGCGAGCGCACCGCCTACGCCCAGAGCCACCTGAAATGCGAGCACTCCGATCACGCCGTAAACCAGGCCCCGTACTACATATCCCAAGCGCATCAATGTTTCCATGAGAGGACTGGTTGTCGCTCCGCGGGCAGCTTTCTTGCCCTCCTGCTTGAGGCTGTTCGCGCCTGCCCGTATTCTCGTTTGTGTTCGCATGTCTGTTATACCTCTCCAGGCATTTGCCCAATTTCAAATTCAGTTACTCCCTGGCAGCATTGCAGCATAAGTGAGAAGTGTCTCTATGTCGTGAGCGCAAACGATGGAGTTTGCGGTAGCAAAAGAGCCGCTTCTCGGGGCGGCCCTTGCTTTTTGCTGTATGACGTTTAGCGTACAGGATTCACTGAGAGTCGCTGCTCCCCAGCGCGATCTGTACCTGGTGCACCTCGCCATCATCGTGCAGCGCCAGTAGAGGTTTGCATTTGGAATTCCTGCCGCCGCTACCATTCGATCATTCGTTCCGCATTCGTAGACGGCTGGCCAAAAACCTCAGTTGATTTTTACCCCCGTTTGTGTTAGCATGAACTGATGAAGACGGTTCCCAGGGTTGCACGTTGGAGCGTTCGACGCCCTAACGTGCAACGTTTGTGTGGGGTAGTTCAGTGGCCAATGACGATCGTCCTTTGAAGATCCTCTACCTGGCGGTAGAAGTTGTCCTTTTCGCCAAGACGGGCGGGCTGGCCGACGTGGCCGGCGCGCTGCCGAAGGCGATCCGCGCGCTGGGGCACGACGTGCGCGGGCTCCCTTAACCAACCATCTTTTCCAGCATCTTGCCAATATACGTTGCCCGATCGTCTGCCTGGAAAAGCACGTTGTGCGCCTCGAACTGCTCCTTGCTCAGTCCCGTTCCCCACCAGGCAACCTGCTGGTGCGGCGTGTTGGAGATGATGAACGAGCTCAACTTGACGGTTGGATCGCCCAGCTTCGCTTCCAACTCCTTGATCGTCTGGTGGAAGCGGATCTTGGGATCGTTCATGCCCTCCAGGTTGCGGATGCCCTTGGGATCCACGAACGCGATGCGCTGGCCGTCGCCTGTCACCAGCCAGAGGATGAAGTCGGGGTAGAAGTTGCCGGCCTCGAAGAAGCCCAGGCCGCGGCCACGACCCATATTGCGCAAGAGGTACAGCTCGCAGCCCGCAAAGAACGGCCGATGCTGCTCGTAGTACTCCCGCAGGTCCAACACGAAATCGCGCTCGCCCTCGTTGAGATGCACCGGCCGCACTTCGATCAGCTCGTTGTTGACGTAGAGCAGCGGCTGGTAGAGGTGCCGACCGAACATGATGGCCTGCAGGTTGCCGTATTCCACGTCGCGCAGCTTGCGCTGTTCGATCAGGCGCTTGATCTCTTCCAGCTTGGCGATGATGTCGTCCTGGGAACGCTCGACCAGGATGCGGTATTCGGACACGAAGTTGCCGTCGTCGGAGGCCAACGCGGTGTATTCGAGATGGTCCTGCTCGTAGGCCGCCTTGCAGCTCTTGTAGTAGCGATCGCAGTACTTGGTCAGCAACGCGACCGCAATCTCCTGCCAGCCGCCCACTTGCTCGAACGAGCGAAACGCCATCTCCTCGGCCGGGATCAGCAGGCGGTACCAATCGCCGTCGCGCAGCAGATCACACAGGCCGGCGGGCGGGATCGCCAGGTTGTACCAGGCACGCTCGTTCTTGAAGCGTTGCAGCTCGAAGTAGATGGCGTCGAAGTCCAGGAACGCCAGGTGCGCCTCGCTGAAGTGGGCTTCGTGCAGCTCGGCCGGTCCTGACCGGGGCTGGCCGTGCTGGCTGGCCAACGCCTGCAGTTTGGGATACCAGTTGACCTCTATCGGATACTTGCGCAGGCTGTCGGGCACCGGACCGACCACCGGCCGCGGCCCCTGCCGCTTGAAGTCCACCCCCGCCTTGACCTGCAATGTCTTGAGCCGCGCGTCGCCCAGGTTTTTGAGCACCGGCAGCACGAACTCGACGGGAGGCCTGCCGTCCTGCAACCCTTCATCGGCCAGGTATTCGCGGAACTGGCGCATGTAGTCGGCGCGGATGCCGAAGACGTTTAGGGTCTCGAGCCGCTCCATCTCCCGCGGCGCCTGGATGCCCGGAATGCGGCGGCTGCGCTTGAGACAGAAGTCCCGACCCTTGAGCCGCACGCCGCGCCCGAACAGTTGGATGATCTCCGAACCTTCGGTGCGGCCGATGTTCATCAGGCCCATCGTGCTGACGCGCCAGCTGCTCCAGCCTTCGGTGAACTTCTTGGAACCGATCAGCAGGTTGATCTCAGACGCGGGTTCGTTGAGCCCATGAAACAGCGAGCCGGCAAACTCTTGCGTCTCCACCACCAGCTCGCGGTAGTCCTCGCACAGCTTGCACAGCCGGGCCGCGTCTCCGACGTTGATCACGCCGAACGGCTCGTGCTCACCCAAGCGCAGCGCGATCTCGCCGTCGGTGCCCTTCAGGTTGATCACGTGCAAGTTGCCGCCTGCCGGCGCGTTGAAGAGCACGCGCAGCACGTCGGCGTAGAGCTGCTCGGCGCTGAGGCCCAGCCTGACCAGGTAGGTGCAAGCCCCGGCGAACAGGTCGTTGCCTTTGCCGTCCAGCAGACCCGCCCGGTCCTGCAAGAACTGCTCGATCAGAGCGATCATGTCCTGCCTGTGCTCCGGCCCGGCGAAGCCGGCCAGGAAGAGCAGGATGTCGGTCACGTCCGAGACCATCCGGCCCCCCTGCGACCGCACCGCGTTGACGCTGCCGCCGACGAAGATCCACAGCGGCCGTTCCAGCAGGAAGGGTCGGAATTCGGTGCTGCGGTCCGCGTACAGCTTCTGTTGCTGGTAATAGGCCAGCAGGCAGGCCGCGAGATAGCGCTGCCGCTGTGGCTCGTTCCGGTCGTTCTCAAAGTTGAGGATGCGGTATTCCTTGCCGTAACCGTCGCGGTAGAAGTACTTGTAGGAGTAGTCGAACAGGATACAGCGGGCATAGGTCTGCGCCAGGCTGCGTGCGCCGCTGGCCTTGACCGCCTGGCCGAAGGTGGCCGAATACTCGAACGAAAATCCCTCGGCGCACAGCTCCCCGCGCCGGCGCATCCACTCGCCTTCCTCGCTGGCGCTGCTGCCGCGATGCCCTTCGTCCACCAGCACTAGGTTGTTGCGCTCGAACGCCTCCACCGCAATGGTCTTCTCGCCGCTGCGCTCGGCCAGCTTGTGGATGTCGATGATCTCCACCGCGCGCCCGGCGAAGAGCGAGCGGCCGTCCTTGCTGAACAGGTCGGCCTCGATCCCCGACAGGCCGAACTCGGCCAGGTGCTGGCGCGAGAGCCCTTCGTTGGGGGTGAGCAGGATCACCCGGTTGATACTCTTGCCGCGCGCGTGCAGCGCCAGGTAGTGCTGGTATTGCAGGATGTTGACGTGCATCAACAGCGTCTTGCCGCTGCCGGTGGCCATCCAGAAGGCGATCTTATTGAGGTCGTCGGGTCCGTAGGGGCTGAGGCGGTCATCCTGCCCGACCTCCGCGTTGAACGCGACCACCTGTGCGTTGAGGTCGGCCAGCAGGCGCTCCCGGTCGCGGAAGTAGCGATCCAGGTAGATCTCGCTGAAGAGCAACGCCAGGTACTGGAAGTATTTCGGATAGAGCACGCGGCCCTCGACCCGGTTCCGCCGCTCGGTGATCCGCCGCCAGTGGCGCACGATGTTCCCGTCGTAAGCCAGCAGCAGGTCGCCGGGCAGGGCGGCCCGGTCGAAGATGCGCGTACGCAGCATGTTGCAGAAGCGGCTGATGTTGTCGGCGTCGAAGCCTTCCAGCTCGGGGTCGCGCAGCCATTCGGCCAGCTTATCCAGGCTGGACACCTCGAACAGGCTGATGAGCCACTGGTTCAGGACCAGCTTCTGGTCGAAGCGTAGCGGGCGGGTCTCAAAGAGCTGCGGGCCGGTCGTGCGTGGGCGTTTTGGCATCAAAGACTCCTGACCTTTCGCGCTTCGCGTCCTTCGTGGTAGTTCGCGTCTTCTGTTCCAAACGCCACTCATGGATGCGGGCC
>Ga0209540_10002135_pt1 | contig 14212 bp, 12 predicted proteins | sample BarGraIncu01121A_FD_184501 | JGI IMG/M metagenome (GOLD analysis project Ga0209540, IMG submission 184501) | Arctic peat soil microbial communities from Barrow, Alaska - Barrow Graham LP Incubations 011-21A (SPAdes) (version 2) | ecosystem: Environmental > Terrestrial > Soil > Wetlands > Peat... | reverse complement strand
GAAGAAGACCGAGCCCATCATCTGGCCGCGGGCGACGCCCACGATCTTGAACACGCAGTCGACCCCCCGCACCTTGAGCGATACCGAGTCGCCCAAGACCAGATGCTCGTCCTTGACGACGTCGGTGTTGACCACGACGCCACCGCGCTCGCCGGGTTCGAGCCAACGGCCCTCGGTTATCTGCGGGGTGATGAACGTGGTGGCGGGCGGCAGCCCGATCACCGAGAGCGCGTCGTTCTCCGTCCCGTCGCCGCGCTTCAGTGAGGCGGACGCGACGATCCAGCCCTCCGACCCCGTGACGCCGCTCACCTTCGCGGCCTCGCGCTCCGCCAGCCGCGCGTTGACCGGTTGGGCGAAGGTGATCTGCGAGTCGTAGCGCCACCACGACGACATGTCCGCCACGGTCGCGAGGATGGAGGCGCGCACGCTGCCGACGCTCATGACCACGGCGGACGCGAGTACCAGCGTGGCGAGCGTCATCGCCAGACGGCCCTTGCGCAGGAACGTATTGCGCAGAGCCAACGCCACCGGGCGCGGAAGGCCGCGGATACGGCCCAGCAGGCGGTCGATCGGGCCGTGGCCGAAGTTGCTGCCGCTCATGCCCGTCGCGTTGAGCGCCTTTACGACCGACATGCGCGTGCCTGCGTGCACGGGCACGTACGCGGCGGCGATGGGGACCACGAACCCGACCGCGATGGCCAGCTCGATCGCGTACAGCGGCGGAGTGGTGGAGCCGGGCCCGAAGTTGAGCAGGCCACCGGCGAACACCGAGAACCACGACGCCATGTAGGTCCCCACGGGCAACCCGATCATTAACGCGAGCGCGCCGTAGATCGCCACGAGCACCAGATACATGCGCGTGATCTGCCACGACGTGCCGCCGACCGCCTTCATGATCCCGAGCTGCCGCACCTGCTGGGTGAGCAGCGCCGTCACCGTGTTGACGACGAGGAAGCCCGACAGGATGAGCGCGAGCACCCCGAGCGCGAGAAGCAGCACCGAGACCGCCTTGAAGATGTCCCCGAGGCGGTGGCTCCCCACCTCCGGGACGTAGGTCCCGAGGACCTGCACACCCGTCGGCTGGACCACGTCGTCGCGGATCTTCGAGATGATGCGCGTCGCTCCCGCCCGGTCGAGGCCTGTGGTGTCCAGCGCGACGAGCAACTGGCCCATGTCCTTCGGAGCGCCCAGGTCGCCCATCGTCTCCGCGGACACGTAGCCGCGGATGTGGCCGACGAACATCGCGGGGAACGAGTTGATGTCGTGGGCGAAGCCCGCCACGCGCAGCAGCTTCTTGCCGCCGTCCGCGGTATCGACGGTGATGAGATCGCCGGCCAGGAGTCCGACGATCTGCTTGTCCGACGTCTCGAGGACCACTTCCCCGCGGGGAGGCGGCCACAGGGTGCGCGACTCGGGGAAGACCAGCTCGAGCCGGGAGGTCGCCCAGTCCTCGGACGCGGACAGCTCGATGGCCTTGGCGCGCTCGGCCTGCGTGACCTCGGCCGGCGGCTCCACCACGGCGGACACGTCGCCGGGCCGGTAGCGCAGCGCGACGACGCGGCGTCCATCGGCGTCGCGCACGCCCGGGAACCTGCGCACGCGCTCGATCATCGAGCGATCGAAGCCGGAGGTGTAGAGCACGGCCGTCGACGGGTTCGACTTGGGGAAGTTGGTGCTGAACGTGTCGAGCAGGATGCCGCGCCCGCCCATCACGACGAGGATCGCGAAGATACCGACGGCGATCGACAGGACGACCAACAGCGTCCGCAGCTTGTGCGTGAGCAGGTCGCGCAGGACCTTGCGCCAGCGCGGATCGAGTCCGGCGGCCACCTACTTCTCCCGGCGGATGTCGTCGACGATCTCGCCGTCGCGGACGTGCAGCGCGCGCGCGACACGCGCGGCGATGTCGTTGTCGTGCGTGACCATCACGATGGTCTTGCCGCCGGCGACGAGCTTCTCGAACAGCACGAACACCGACTCTGCCGTGACCGAGTCCAGGTTGCCCGTGGGCTCGTCCGCCGCGAGGATCGGCGGGTCGTTGGCCAGGGCGCGGGCGATGGCGACGCGTTGCTGCTGTCCTCCCGAGAGCGCCGAGGGGAGCTTGTAGGCCTGGTCGGCCATCTCGACCTGCTCCAGGAGCGCCATGGCGTAGGCCTCGCGCTCGCGCGTGAGGTGCACGTTGCAGAAGTCCATGGGGAGCATGACGTTCTCGATCACCGTCAGCGTCGGCAGCAGTTGGAAGAACTGGAAGACGACGCCGATGGTGCGACCCCGCCACACGGCGAGCTTGTTCTCCGACAGGGCGTGGACGGGGGTCCCCGAGATCGACACCTCGCCGGATGTGGGCCGGTCGATGCCCGTGATCATGTTGATGAGCGTGGTCTTGCCCGAGCCGGACTTGCCGATGAGCCCGACGAACTCCCCGGGCTGCACGGTGAGGTCCACGCCCTTGAGCGCGGTGAACGGCACCTCCCCCGTGTCGTAGGTCTTCACGACCGAGGTCAGGCGGATGAGGGGCTCGTGGTCGGGCTTCGTGCGGGGAGCCATGGCTTCCTTTTCGCTCCGCGTGGACAGTGGGCGTGCCCTATCCGGGCGCGCACCGTGCCAACCCTACGCCACGCGACGCTTCGAGGCGACCCCTGTCTCGGGTACACTTCCGGCTCACCGGCCCGCGCCGTCGCCGGCCCCGGTTTCGACAAGGAGTGACGTGAAGGACCGCAGGCTGCTCATCGTGTTCGGCATCGTGCTCGTCGACATGCTGAGCTTCTCACTCGTCCTGCCGCTGCTTCCCGGGTACGCGAAGGAGTTCGGCGCAAGCCCATCCTGCTGCTGAGCATCGCCGGGACCGTCGGAGCGCTCGTCCTGCTCGGGTCCGCGACCTCCCTGTGGATGCTCTTCGCCGCGCGGCTGCTCGACGGGATCACAGGCGGCAACATCTCGGTCGCCCAGGCCTACGTCACCGACGTCACGGTCGAGGCGGACCGCGGCAAGGCATTCGGGCTGATCGGCGCGGCGTTCGGGCTCGGCTTCATCATCGGTCCCGCAACGGGCGGGCTGCTCGCGGACTTCGGCGCGCACGTGCCGGCCTTCGTCGCCGCGATCATCAAGGCCACCTCTCCGGGGCCCGTCTTCTACTCCCAGACCCGCGTCGGCCAGTCGGGCACGACCTTCGAGTTCCTGAAGTTCCGGTCGATGTACTGCGACAGCGACTCGAGCGTTCACGAGCAGTACGTGGTCGAACTGATCAACGGAAGCGCCAAGCCGACGGCGACCGACGCCGAGGGCAACGGGGTGTTCCACATCGTCGACGATCCTCGCGTGACCCCGATCGGCCGGTTCATCCGCAAGTACTCGCTCGACGAGATCCCGCAGTTGGTCAACGTGCTTCGCGGCGACATGAGCCTCGTCGGCCCGCGGCCGCCTCTCCCGTACGAAGCGCGCGAATACGATGCCTGGCAGGCGCAGCGCCTCGAGGTGCAGTCCGGGATCACGGGCGTGTGGCAGGTCATCGAGCGCAACCGCGTCTCGTTCGATGAGATGACCTTCCAAGACCTCATGTACGGGATGAACCGGGGGCTGTGGGTCGACCTGCAGCTGTGTCTGCGGACGATTCCCGCGGCGCTTCTCGGAAGCGGCCTGTAGACCCCTTCGGTCACACCCCCAGCAGCAACTCCCCGTCGTCGCCGATGTCCACGGTGCGCGGTGATCGAGGACGCCGAGGTCGAGCTTCTCACCAACGATCTGTCACCGCGGCGCCTGCGAGACCTGAGCCTCAGTTGCTACTCAAGAAGCGCGGCCGCCCATGCGTCGGTGAGTCTCCGGTCGGCTCCCGGTAAGCGCGAGACTTCATCTTGGGCAAGAGGAGGTGAATGGGCCGGTGCTAGTATGACCGCACGGCTCGAGGGTCCTGATGCCCAAGACCGATGAGCACCGTCACTGCAGCTCGCTCCGGAGGCCCACCATGAAGCTTCGGCTCACCGCAGTGTTCGAGAAGGTGCCGGAGGGCTACATCGGCTATGTCGAGGAGCTCCCGGGGGCCAACACCCAGGCGACCACGCTCGAAGAGGCACGGAAGAACCTGTCTGAAGCCGTCGAGCTCGTTCTGGACGCCAATCGCACGCTCGCCGAGGAGCGCCTGGGCACCAGGGACGTCATCAAGGAGCCGCTCCTCTTCACGCCGTGAAGAGGACTGATCTCATCCGGCATCTGCGGAAGAGTGGTTGCGAGTTGCTCCGCGAAGGCAGCAACCACTCCCTCTACACCAACCGTGCCGCGGGACGGTGTCCGCCGTCCCGCGGCATCGCGAGATCAACGACGCGCTCTCGCGAAAGATCTGTCGGGACCTCGATATCGTCGAGCCGTAGTCCCGCTCCGCTACACCCGCAGCGCCAGCTCCCCGTCGTCGCCGATGTCCACGGTGACCGTCGAGCCCTCGCCCACCGTCCCGTCGATCATCGCCTTCGCCACCCGGTCCACGACCTCGCGCTGGATCGCGCGCTTCAGCGGTCGCGCTCCGAACTGCGGATCGAACCCGTCGAGCCCGATGCGCTCGAGTGCCGCGGGCGTGAGCAGCAACGAGATCTTGCGCTCCGCCAAGCGCGCGCGAACCTGCTCGAGCTGCAGGTCGACGATCTGCTCGATCTGCTCGAGCGTCAGCTGGTGGAACGTGACGATGTCGTCGATGCGGTTCAGGAACTCGGGCCGGAAGGTCGCGCGCAGCGCCTCCTCCGCAAGCTTGGCGGCCTCGGACTCGCTGCCCTGCTCCACGAACTGCTGGAACTGCGAACCGACGTTGCTCGTCATGATCACGATCGCGTTGCGGAAGCTCACGACACGGCCCTGGCCGTCGGTCAGTCTGCCGTCGTCGAGCACCTGCAACAGGATGTTGAACACGTCGGGATGCGCCTTCTCGATCTCGTCGAGCAACACGACCGAGTACGGGCGCCGGCGGACCGCCTCGGTCAGCTGCCCGCCCTCCTCGTATCCGACGAAGCCGGGAGGCGCGCCGATGAGGCGCTGCACGCTGAACTTCTCCATGTACTCGGACATGTCGATGCGCACCAGCGCCCGCTCGTCGTCGAAGAGGTACTCGGCGAGCGCCTTGGCGAGTTCCGTCTTCCCCACCCCGGTGGGCCCCATGAAGATGAACGTCCCGATCGGACGGTCTGGGTCCGACAGCCCTGCGCGACTGCGACGCACAGCGCCCGCGACAGCGGCCACGGCCTCGTCCTGGCCCACCACGCGCTTATGCAGCAGTTCCTCGAGATGCGCCAGCTTGGCCAGCTCACCCTCCATCAGCCGCGACAGCGGGATGCCGGTCCACGAGGAGACGACCTCGGCGATGTCCTGGTCATCGACCTCCTCCTTCAGCATCGGAGTGCCGGCCTGGAGCTCCTTGAGACGCGAGTCGGCCTCCTCGATGCGTTTCTCGATGTCCGGGATGCGCGCGTAGCGGATCTCGGCGGCGCGCTGCAGGTCACCGGCGCGCTCCGCCCGCTCCTCGTCGGCCTTCGCGGCGTCGAGCTCGGCCTTCGCGATCCGCACGCCGTCGATGACCTCCTTCTCGCTCGTCCAGCGGGCCTTGAGACCCGAGAGCTGCTCCGATAGCCCCGCCATGTCGGCTCGCAGCGCCTCGAGGCGCTCCGCGGACGCCGCGTCGGTCTCCTTCGCGAGCGCCGCCTCCTCGATCTGAAGCTGACGCACCTGCCGGTCGGCCACGTCGACCTCCGTCGGCATCGAGTCGATCTCGATGCGCAGCCGACTCGCCGCCTCATCGACGAGGTCGATCGCCTTGTCGGGAAGGAAGCGATCGGCGATGTAGCGGTGCGACAGTGTCGCGGCCGCTACGAGCGCGCCATCGGTGATCCGGACACCGTGATGGACCTCGTACTTCTCCTTGATGCCACGCAGGATCGCAATCGTGTCCTCGACGCTCGGTTCGCCGACGTAGACCGGCTGGAACCGGCGCTCGAGCGCGGCGTCCTTCTCGATGTGTTCGCGGTACTCGTCGAGCGTGGTGGCTCCCACAGCGCGCAACTCGCCGCGCGCGAGCGCGGGCTTGAGCATGTTCGAGGCGTCGATGGCGCCCTCTGCGGCACCGGCTCCCACGATCGTGTGCAGCTCGTCGATGAAGAGGATGAGCCGGCCTTCGGCCTGCTCGATCTCGCGCAGGACGGCCTTGAGCCGGTCCTCGAACTCGCCGCGGTACTTGGAGCCGGCGACCATGGCCGCGAGGTCCAGTGCGACGACCTCCTTGTCGGCGAGCGAGGACGGGATGTCGCCGCTCACGATGCGCAGCGCGAGCCCTTCCACGATGGCGGTCTTGCCCACGCCCGGCTCGCCGATGAGCACCGGGTTGTTCTTCGTGCGACGTGACAGCACCTGGATGACGCGACGGATCTCGGCGTCGCGCCCGATGACCGGGTCGAGCTTGCCGTCGCGCGCGGCCTGCGTGAGGTTGCGGCTGAAGCGCTCGAGTGACTGGAACTGCGCCTCAGGGTTCTCGCTGGTCACGCGGGCGCCGCCGCGCAACTCGTCGAGAGCGGTACCGAGACGGGCGGCCGTCACACCGGCGCGCGCGAGCGCCTTGCCTGCGTCCCCGGAGTCCTCGGCCATGCCGATGAGCAGGTGCTCGGTTGAAACGTAGGTGTCCTTGCGTGCCTCGGCGGCCTTGAACGCCTGCTCCATGACGGTGTTGAGCCGCGGGCCGACGCCGGCCTGCAAGCCGACCCCGCTGACCTTCGGAAGGCGGCCGATGGCCTCCCCGACCTCGTTGCCGATGGCATCGGGGTCGGCGCCCACCTTCTGGACAACGGGCCGCACGATACCCTCGGCCTGATCGAGCAGCGCCTTGAGCAGGTGCTCGGGTTCGATCGTCTGCTGCCCGGCGTCGGCGGCGATGCCGTACCCGGCCTGGAGCGCCTCTTGGGCCTTGACGGTGAGTCGGTCGAGTCGCATGGGATCACGTCCTTCAGGATCGGGGACGCGGTGACGCCGCAGCCGGCGACGTTCGCCGCGTGAGATCGTCTAGGGGTGGTAGCGCCGCTGCAGGCCGCCGCGTGGGATGAGGACCAGCTCGGTCCGTACGACGGTGGCGCGTGCGGCCTCGTACTCGGCGGACCGCCGGCGGACCGCTTCCAGCACCAGTCGCAGCTGCTCGTTCTCCGCGACCAGACGCTCGCGCTCGTCCTCCAGTTCCAGGATACGGACCACGCCGGAGAGGTTGATGCCCTCCTCCTGCGTGAGCTGCTGGATGAGCCGCAGGCGCTCGATGTCGGCGTCGGAGTAGACGCGTGTGTTCCCGGCGGTGCGCTGGGGCGACACGAGACTGCGTCGCTCGTAGATGCGCAGGGTCTGCGGATGCACGCCCGCCAACTCGGCAGCGACGCTGATCATATAGAGCGGACGGTCGCTGTCCGCGAAGAGGTTGCGTCGTCTGCGTGGCATGGCTGTCCTGGTGCCTCCTAGTCGTTCGAGAAGTGCGGGCGCAGGTCGTCCTTCGCACCGCGGGAGGAAGCGAAGCGCTTCAGGAGGTCCTTCTGCTCTGAGTTGAGATCGGAGGGCACGACCACGCTGACCCGCACGCGAAGATCGCCCTTGCCGCTGCCCTTGAGCTTGGGCGCGCCCTTGCCCGGCAGCTTGTAGACCTTGCCGTCCTGCGTCCCGGGGGCGATCTTGATCTTGACCCGCCCGTCGGGCGTCGGGACCTCCACTTGCGCTCCGAGAGCGGCTTCGGAGATCGAGACCGGGAGCTCCAGGATCACGTCCGCCTTGTCGCGCGAGAAGTACGGGTGCGGCTTTATGCGCGTCACGACGTAGAGGTCACCGGAGGGGCCCCCGCCGACCCCGGGCTCACCCTTGCCCTTGAAGCGGATCTTGCCTCCATCGGTCACGCCGGCCGGGATCTGCACGGTCACCGGCTTGACCTTGACGACGCTGCCCTTGCCGCGGCAGGTCTTGCACGGGTTCTCGATGATGCGGCCGGAGCCGCCGCACCGCGAGCAGGGGCGTGACACCGAGAACATCCCCTGCCCCTGCGCGGTGTGGCCCGTGCCCTTGCACACGGGACAGGTGACCGGCCCGGTGCCGGGAGCGGCCCCCGAACCGTGACACGTCGGGCACTGCTCCGTGCGCTGGACGTCCACCTTCGTCGAGACGCCCGTGAGCGCTTCGTCAAAGGTGACGGTGACCTCGTAGTTCAGGTCGCGGCCGCGCTGTGCGGCCGGACGGCGCGACGCGCCCCTGCCGCCACCTCCGCCGGAGAACATGCTGCCGAAGATGTCGCCCAGGTCGCCGAGGTCGACGTTGGAGTAGGTCTGGCCCCCCGGCATCCCGCCGGGCCATCCGGCGCCCCCACCCGGGAAGCCACCGGAGCCGCCCGTCCCGGGAGGTGGGTTGCCGCCGAAGTAGGCGCCGTACTGGTCGTACTGCGTGCGCTTCTCGGGGTCGGAGAGCACCTCGTAGGCCTCGCCGACCTCCTTGAACTTCTCTTCCTTGCCGCCAGCGTCCGGGTGGTGCTTACGGGCCAGACGGCGGTACGCCTTCTTGATCTCCTCGGCCGTGGCGGACTTGGGCACCCCGAGAGTCTCGTAGTAGTCCTTGGCTGCCATGGCGGCGGGTCCCGGTTCCTAGGCCGTGACGGTGGGGCCGCCGGCGCTGACCACGACGGTGGCAGGACGCAGGACGCGGCCTCCCAGGACGTAGCCCTTCTGGTAGACCTCCACGACCGTGTGCTCTGGCAACTCGGGATCGGGGCGTTCCGAGACGGCCTGGTGCAGATGCGGGTCGAACGCGTCACCGAACGGGTCGATGACGGTCACGCCCTCGTTCGCGAACACTCCGAGGATCCGGCCGCGGACCATCTCCACGCCGGTGAGCAGATGCTCGAGCTCGCTGCCCGACGCCGCGCTCGCGACGGCGTGGTCGATCGCGCGGTCGAGGTCGTCGATGGCAGGGAACAGCGCTTCGACGAGGCGCTCGCTCGCGCGGGCGCGCATCTCGACGGAGTCGCGCTCCTGGCGCCGCTTGTAGTTCTCGAACTCGGCCTGCCAGCGCTGGGCGGTCGCAAGGTTTCGATCCGCCTCAGCGCGAGCGGCTTCGAGTTCCGCGGACGCGGTCAGCCCGGCTTCGAGCTGCGCTCCGAGGTCCGTCTCCAGCTCGGGATCGAGCCGGCGCGAGGCCTCGGACGCGCGCCCGTCGTCGTCATGCGTGTGATGCGGCTTGCGGGGGACCATCGCTTACTTCTTGTCTTCGTCGACGACCTCGTAGTCGGCCACTTCTTCGTCCTCGGCCGGCTCGGCCGGCGTGTCGCCGGTCTCACCCTCCGCATCGCCCGACTCCGCCTGCGCGTCCGCGTAGACGATCTCGGCCAGCTTGTAGGACGCTGCCTGCAGCTTCTCGGTCGCGGCCTTGATCGCGTCGGTGTCGTCGCCCTGGAGGGCTTCCTTCACCGCGGTGATCTCGGACTCGACGTCGGTCTTGGTCTCGGCGGGCACCTTGTCGCCCAGGTCCTTGACGGTCTTCTCGGTGGCGTAGACCAGCGTGTCGGCGACGTTGCGAGCCTCGGCGGCCTCCTTCACCTTGCGGTCTTCGTCGGCGTGGGCCTCGGCGTCCTTGACCATCTTCTCAACCTCGTCGTCGGACAGCGCCGTCGACCCGGAGATCGTGATCTTCTGCTCCTGGCCGGTGCCGCGGTCCTTTGCGGCCACGTTGACGATGCCGTTGGCGTCGATGTCGAACGTGACCTCGACCTGCGGGATGCCGCGCGGAGCCGACGGGATGTTGGCTAGCGTGAACTTGCCGAGCGTCTTGTTGGCGGAGGCCATCTCGCGCTCGCCCTGCAGGACGTGGATCTCCACGGAGGTCTGGCCGTCGGCGGCCGTAGTGTAGGTCTCGGTCTTGCGGGTCGGGATCGTCGTGTTGCGGTCGATCATCTTCGTCATCACGCCGCCGAGCGTCTCTACGCCCAGAGACAGCGGGGTGACATCCAGCAGCAGGATGCCCTTGACGTCGCCAGCGAGCACGCCGCCCTGGATGGCCGCGCCGAGCGCGACGACCTCGTCAGGGTTGACGCCCATGTGCGGGTCCTTGCCGGTGAGCGATTTCACGAGCTCCTGAACGGCGGGCATGCGGGTGGAGCCGCCGACGAGGATGACCTCGTCGAGGTCGCCCATCTTCATGCCGGCGTCCTTCATGGCCGCCTCGACCGGCTTCTTGCAGCGGTCGAGAAGGTCAGCGGTGATCTTCAGGAAGTCGGCGCGGGTCAGGTCGTAGGAGAGGTGCTTGGGGCCGGACGCATCCGCGGTGATGAACGGAAGCTCGATCTTGACCGTCTGGGCGCCGGAGAGCTCCATCTTGGCCTGCTCGGCCTTCTCCTTGAGACGCTGCAGGGCCATCTTGTCGACGCGGAGGTCGATGCCGTGATCGGCCTTGAACTTATCGGCCAGCCAGTCGATGACCTTCTGGTCCCAGTCGTCGCCGCCGAGGTGGTTGTCGCCGTTCGTGGACTTGACCTCGTAGACGCCGTCGCCCAGCTCGAGGATCGAGACGTCGAAGGTGCCGCCGCCCAGGTCGAAGACCAGTACGGTCTGCTCCTTGGCGCCCTTGTCGAGGCCGTACGCCAGCGCGGCCGCGGTCGGCTCGTTGATGATGCGCAGGACCTCGAGGCCGGCAATCTTGCCGGCGTCCTTGGTGGCCTGGCGCTGCATGTCGTTGAAGTAGGCCGGGATAGTGATGACGGCCTGCGTGATCGTCTCGCCGAGGTACTTCTCGGCGTCGGCCTTGAGCTTCTGCAGGATCATCGCGGAGATCTCCTCGGGCGTGAAATCCTTGCCCTCGATCTCGACGGAAGCGCGACCGTCCTTGCCCTTGACTACCTGATAGGCAACCGTCTTGCGCTCCGAGGAGGTCTCCTCGAACTTGCGCCCGATGAAGCGCTTGATCGACTTGACGGTGTTCTCGGGGTTGGTGATCGCCTGGTTCTTGGCGGACTTGCCCACGATACGCTCGCCGTCCTTGCGGAACGCGACGACCGAAGGCGTGGTGCGATCGCCCTCGGAGTTGATGATGATGACGGGCTCCCCGCCCTCGAGCACGGACATAGCCGAGTTCGTGGTGCCGAGGTCGATGCCGAGTACCTTAGCCATGGGTGGAACTCCTTCCGATAACGGTCGTGAAAGCGCGGCGCTGCGCGCTTCACGCATGGTACAAATCTAAGTGCCGCGTTGTCAAGTTATGTTCGCGTCACCACGACATGGTACCCACGGTCGGGGGATGCGAAACCGATCGCCGGCCCGCACAGCACGGAGCCTCTTTACACCCGCCTCCCCAGTGGGTAATGTACGCGCGACCGCTCCTTGGTCTTCGCCGATACGAAAGGGACCCGACATGCCCCGACCCATCATCGATGAGGAAGAATGCTCCGGTTGCGGCGTCTGTGTCGACGCGTGCCCGGAAGGCGTGATCGAGCTGGTCGGGGACGTGGCGGAACCCGTCAACGATGACAACTGCACCGGGTGTGAGTCGTGCCTGGAGGAGTGCCCGATGGGCGCGATCACGGAGATCGAAGAGGACTAGGCCCTCGGCGGGTCCGAACGACACAGCGAGCCACCTCGAAGCGCCCCTAGGGGCGCTTCGTTTGCGTCGTGTGGCCCGCGGCGGCGGCAACCGCCCTGATGGCCGCCCACGAGCGCGTCTTGGACTTCGGCTCTCCAAGCGACGCGGCGAAGTCGCCGACACTGCCGAGCAGCCGGCCGAACGAACGCACGGGCCTTCCCGGGTCGAGCCGATCGACGCCGAAGGCCAAGGCGAGATCGATCGCGCCCTGCCGGTCCACCGCGAGTACCAGCGGTGCGTCCACGGCCTCGAGCGCCAGCCGGAGCCGCGCTGGCACCGCATCCGGACGGACGCCCGGCGGCCGTGACGCGATCACGAACGCGGTGCCAGCCTCGAAGCCCAGGGCCGCGAGCGCCTTGTCCAACGCCTCCGCGGCATCTTCAGGGATCACATCGCCCGATACGAGAGCGACCGTTCCCGTCGGGTCGCCGCTCCAGCCTTGCGCGCGCAGGCCCGCCAACGCGTCGGCGTCGGCAAGTTCCGCGAGCGCCTTGGCCTCGTAAAGCGCGAAGGGATCGGTCGAAGCGGCCATCACACGCTCGTCGAGAACCATCGCGAGGTGATCGCCAACCCTGCCTCGATCGGCTGCCGCGCCTGCCATCCGACGGTCCGGGCGGCCTTGGCAGGGTCGAGGACGCTGTGGAGGATGTCCCCGTCCCGCGCGGGACGATGCTCAGTGTTCTTCAGCACCCGCGACTGAGCACGCAGATACCCCACGACCTGCCCGACGGAAGTTGCAGCGCCGGTCGAGACGTTGTAGGCGGGGCCGTCGGGCATCGGCCCGGCGAGCGGAGCATCGAGTTCGAGCGCGTCGAGGATGAAGGCCACGACGTCGCCGACGTAGATGAAGTCGCGCGTCTGTCCCCCATCGCCGAAGACCACCGGCGCCTCGCCGGCAGTGAAGCGCGCCGCCATGATGGCCACCACGCCGCCCTCTCCGCGCCAGTCCTGGCGCGGGCCGTAGACGTTGGAGAACCGCATCGATGCGAAGTCGACGCCGGTGCCCTCGAGCGCCTCGGCCAGTGCGGTCTCGGCCGCCAGCTTGGACGAGCCGTAGGGATTGGCCGGGCGCTTCACAGCGGTCTCGGCCAGAGGCAGCTGCTCGGGGTCGCCGTAGACGGCCGCAGACGAGGCCGAGAGCATCCTGCGTGCGCCCGCGGCCGCGGCCGCACGCGCGACGGCGGCGGTACCGCCGACGTTGACCGCGCGGTCGCGCTCCGGGTCGGCGATCGAGCGCCGCACGTCCGTCTGAGCGGCGAGGTGGACGACGGCGTCGGGAGCGAAGTCGGCCATGGCGGCCGGCATCCCGGGATCGAGCACATCGAGGCTGCGGAAGCTCGCTGCAGGGTGCAGGTTGGCGACCGACCCGGTGGACAGGTCGTCGAACACCGCGACCGAATGCCCGCCCGCTATCAGCGCGTGGACGAGGTTGCTGCCGATGAAGCCGGCGCCGCCGGTGACGAGAACGCGCATGGATGGCCCCTTATGAGAGTTGTCAGCGGCCCTTGCGGGCCTTCGAATGGCACGAGCTGACCAGCGCCCGCTCGAGCACCTCGTGCATGCCCGAGACGGGCACGATCTCGATCTCGTCGCGCACGTGCGGCGGCAGCAGGTCGAGGTCGCGCACGTTGTCCTTCGGGATGAGGACCGTCTTGATGCCGGCCCGGTGTGCGGCCAGCAGCTTCTCCTTGAGCCCGCCGATGGGCAGGACGTTGCCGCGCAGGGTGATCTCACCGGTCATCGCCACGTCGCGGCGCACGGCGCACCCCATGAGCGCGGAGGCCAGCGCGGTGGCCATCGTGATACCGGCCGACGGACCGTCCTTGGGGGTCGCGGCGGCGGGCACGTGGATGTGCAGATCGGTCTTGTCGTTGAAGTCCGGGTCGATCGACCACTCCGCAGCGTGCGCGCGGATGTACGACACCGCCGCCTGCGCCGATTCGCGCATGACGTCGCCGAGCTGCCCGGTGAGTATCAGCTCGCCCTTGCCGGCCATCGTCGTCGCCTCGATGAACACGACGTCGCCGCCGGCCTCGGTCCACACGAGTCCCGTGGCCGTCCCGATCTCGTCGGAGTTCTCCGCGATCCCGAAGCTGAACCGCGGCGGGCCGAGGTAGCGGTGGACGGTCCGCCCGGTCACGCGGGTCTTGCCTTTGTGACCCTCGACCACCTTGCGCGCGACCTGGCGGCATATCGACGCGATCTGGCGCTCGAGCCCACGCACGCCGGCCTCACGGGTATGGCGGCGCACGATCTCGCCGATCGCGTCGTCGGTGATCTCGAGCCTGGACGGCTTCAGCCCGTGCTCCCTGAGCTGCTTGGGCACCAGGTACTGCCGCGCGATGTGCAGCTTCTCGTCCTCGGTGTAGCCAGGGAAGTGGATGACCTCCATGCGGTCCTGCAGCGCCGGCGGGATGGTGTCCAGCAGGTTCGCCGTCGTGATGAACATGATGTCGGACAGGTCGAACGGCGCCTCCAGGTAGTGGTCCTGGAATGCGAAGTTCTGCTCCGGGTCGAGAACCTCGAGCAGCGCCGAGGTCGGGTCGCCGCGGAAGTCCACGCCCACCTTGTCGACCTCGTCCATCATGAACACGGGATT
>Ga0209540_10002131_pt1 | contig 14221 bp, 11 predicted proteins | sample BarGraIncu01121A_FD_184501 | JGI IMG/M metagenome (GOLD analysis project Ga0209540, IMG submission 184501) | Arctic peat soil microbial communities from Barrow, Alaska - Barrow Graham LP Incubations 011-21A (SPAdes) (version 2) | ecosystem: Environmental > Terrestrial > Soil > Wetlands > Peat... | reverse complement strand
GATCGTCGGCCTATCCGGGGCCTCGGGCCAGATTTACGGCATCCGTCTGCTGCAGGTGCTGAAAGAGATGCCGGGCCTCGAAACCCACCTGGTCATCACGCCCGCCGCGCGCCTGACCATCGCCGAGGAGACGGACTGGACCGCCCGCCGGGTCGAGGCCTTGGCCGACCACGTCTACCGGGCGGGAGACGTGGGTGCGTCCATCGCCAGCGGATCTTTCGCGGCTGCCGGGATGATCGTCGCGCCGTGTAGCATCAAGAGCCTGTCGGCCATCGCCAACAGCTACGCCGACGACCTCCTCACGCGCGCCGCTGACGTGCAGCTAAAGGAGGGCCGCCCGGTGTTGTTGATGGTGCGCGAGACGCCCCTCCATTTGGGTCACCTCGAGCTGCTGGCGCGCGCCGCACGCATCGGCTGTATCATCTTCCCACCCGTGCCCGCCTTCTACGCTCATCCGCGCACCCTGGCTGATATCGTGGATGCCACCGTCGGGCGGGCATTGGCGCGCATCGGGATCGAGAACGCCCTGTTCCAACGCTGGGGAGGGCGCACGGCGCAAGAAGATGGATGAACGAGGCGGCCGGCAGGGACCTGCGAGAACGTATTGCGGCATTCCTGGAGTGGTATGATCGACAGCGGCGGCGTCAATCACTTCAGCGCGCAGATCGTCGCCGCCTTTATGGCGCTGGGGTTCCTGGATCCGCACGGCGCGAGGTGCGTCTGGCGGCGCTGGCGGGCGAAATGCCGGGAGAATGTCACTGGGGCGCCCCGGGTGGTGGTTTCTTTGTCTGGTTGGGCCTTCCGGCCGGCCTGGATAGCAGCGCTGCGCTGCTGCCTGCCGCTGAGGCGTCCGGTGTCTCTTGCGTGCCCGGCGCGCGCTTCTGCAGCGACGGCGGCGGGCAAGCCAGCCTGCGCCTGGCCTTCAGTCTGCTGTCTGCAACGGAAATGACCGAAGGAGCGCGCCGGCTGGGGGCGGTCATCCGCGCGGCTGTGCGCTGCGCACAGCCGCTGCTGAGTGCATCTCATCTGAGGAGCAAGAGTCTGTGAACGACGCTGATTCGCCCGGCTTTCGCAGAACTGCGGACGAAGCCGCCCGCCTGGGCCATCCCTCCTACCTCTGGCGAGTAGGGCAGGAGCGGCGCCTGGCGCTCGTCGCGAGCTGGGCGCGCCTGGAAGGGGCGCGCATTCTGGATGTGGGCTGTGGGGTGGGGATGTATACCGAGCATTTCCACCGTTTCAGCCCGCACGTGACAGGCGCCGAGGTGGACCTGGGCGCCGCCCGTGCCGCGCGCGCACACATTCCGGGCATCGTGCTGGCGCCCGCCGAGGCGCTGCCCTTTGCGGCCGGCAGTTTTGATGTGGTTTTCTCACACGAGGTGATTGAGCACGTGAACGACGACCGGGCGGCTGCGCAGGAAATGCTGCGCGTCACCGCGCGGGGCGGACGAATCGTGCTTTTTGCGCCTAACCGGCTCTATCCGTTTGAAACGCACGGCCATTATTGGCGTGGGCGTTACCACTTCGGCAACACCCCGCTGATCAACTGGCTGCCGGACTCGCTGCGCAACCGCCTGGCTCCGCACGTGCGGGCCTACACCGGCCCGGGATTGCGCGGCCTCTTCGGCGAGCAGGCTGTGCGCCTGGTTCATCATAGCGTCGTGTATCCCGGCTTTGACAATGTCGTTGCGACCCGACCGACCCTTGGCCAGGTGTTGCGGCGGGTGCTATACACCCTGGAACACACGGCGCTACAGATGTTCGGCTTGAGCCACTTCATCGTATTCGAGCGGCTGTGACGACGCATGGAGGCGCATGACACCGCAAACTGGCCCTTTCGGCGCCTACTTCGCCGCACCCATTTGCTAACCTCGCCGTTTTCTGCTAATATGGGCTTGCGGGGGGTGGAAGTTTCCCCCCGTTACCTTGCTTTTTGATCGGCCTCTATGACCTCTACGAATCGCAGTGACCAAATACAGCGTTGGCGTCGCCAGCGGCGCGTCAATGGCGGACCCCACATTGGGCAGTGGACCTTACGTCTCGGTAGCGGCTGCCTGGTGGTGAATCTCCTGTTTGTCGTTTTCATGGTCTTCGCCACAGTGGCTTCGGCAGCCGGTTTCTACTCGTACTTTGCGCAGGGCTTGCCCGATCCCACTGCCATCGAGACCAAGCAGGACCGCTTCGAAACCGTGAAGATCTACGACCGGACAGGTGACCATCTGCTCTACGAGTCGATCGATCCCCGGCCCAAGCTAGGGGGTGACCGCACCTATCTTACCCTCGACAAGATTCCCGTCCAGTTGCGCAACGCGACCGTCGCCCTGGAGGATCGCAGCTTTTATACTAACATCGGGATAAACGTGCAGGGGATCGGGCGTGCGTTGCTGAACAATCTGCGTGGTCAGGGCCTGCAGGGCGCGAGCTCGATCACCATGCAGTTGGTGAAGAACATCCTGATCGACCCGCAAGAGCGTTACGAGACCTCTTACGCCCGCAAGATCAAAGAAGCGATCATGGCGGTGGAGATCACCCGGCGTTACCCCGGGCGCCAGGGCAAGGACCAGATCCTCGAATGGTACCTCAACTTTAACAACTACGGCACCCTGGCCTACGGCGCGGAAGCAGCCGCGCGCGTCTACTACAACAAATCGGCGGCTGAGCTGACTTTGGACGAGGTCGCCGTACTGGCTGCCATCCCGCAGTATCCTGCCCTTAACCCTATCGGGTCGCCGGCGGATGCCTATCGCCGCCAGCGCAAGGTGTTGGTGGCCATGGTGGATGCCGGCTATCTGACCCAGGAGCAGGCGGACGGGGCGACTCGTTATTTCGATACCATCTTGCTCAACGAGCTCGTCAAGAAGGGCTTGCTGAGCGAGTCTGACTTGCCGCTGGTGGCGACTGGTGACAGACCCGCGACAGCGCGGGCGCTGAACGCGTTGGTCAAAGCCGATGTCGGCCTCACCCAGGCCGAGGCGGATGCCGCTAAGAAACTGCCGGGTAGCCTGTGGCAGCAAGTACGCGAGTCTGCGGCCGAGCGTTTCGAGGTACCACCCGATGCGCCGCACTTCGCGCTGCACGTTCTCGACCTTCTGCAGCAAAAGTATAACACGCCGGACGATCCTTACTACATCTGGCAGCACGGCCTGCGGGTGTACACTACGCTGGACTGGGACCTGCAAATCTACGCCGAGTGTGTCGCGCGCAGTCACATTGGCCATATGAGCCTGCAGACACCCAAGCCCTGCCAGGGCGGACTGCCAACGCAGCCGCCCATCCCGTACCTGGATCAAGCTGCGCAGAAATACGATCACAAGGTTAGCAACGCTTCCGTCGTCGCCATCCGCCCGAATACCGGTGAAGTTCTGGTGATGGTCGGCAGCCTGGATTACTTCGACAACAAGATCGATGGACAGGTTAACGTGGCCCTGTCTCCCCGCCAGCCCGGCTCCTCGTTCAAGCCCTACACTTACCTGACGGCCTTCGAGAGCGGGAATTTCTCTCCGGCGACCCTGGTGATGGACGTGCGCACCGTCTTCCCAGACCAGGGCAATGCGCCCTACGTGCCGGAGGACTATGATCGCCAGTATCACGGCCCGCAGTTGCTGCGCTGGGCGCTCCAACGCTCATACAACATCCCCGCCGTCTGGCTGATGGACCAGGTCGGAGTGGGCAACGTCATCAAGACCGCCCGCCGTCTCGGCGTCAGCAGCCTGAGCAAAGAGTTGAGCTGGTATGGACTGGGCCTGACCCTGGGCGGCGGTGAGGTGGAGTTGGTGGACCACACCTATGCCTATGGCGTGCTGGCCAACGGTGGTGTGATGGCCGGTCAGCCGGTGCCAGCGGATCAGCAGCGGCCGGGTTATCGCCAACTCGATCCGGTGTATATCCTGCAGGTTAACGACAAAGACGGCAATGCCGTCGAGCAGTATCGGCAGCCGGCGACCGCTCGGGTAGCCGATCCGGCGCCGGTTTATATGCTCAACAACGTGCTGAGCGATCCGAGCCCGCGGCCGGTGGCTTTCGGCACGTTTGCCCAGTACCTGGTGTTGGCCGACCGGCCGGTCGCCGCCAAAACCGGCACCACGAACGGTTACGTCGACGACTGGACGTTGGGCTATACTCCCCAGTTGGTGGTCGGCGTATGGACGGGCAACAGCAATAGCAAGCCGATGTCCGACTCATCGGGCTCCCTCGGCGCTGCGCCGATCTGGCATGCAATCATGCAGAAGGCCATGGAAGGCCAGCCCGTGCAGCGCTGGCAGGAGCCGCCCGGCATCCAGCACGTTAAGGTGTGCGTGCCTTCCGGCATGCTGCCCGGACCGGACTGCCCCCAAACCACGGTAGAGCTGTTCCGCTCCGGCCACGCGCCGACGCAATCGGACACCATGTTCCAGTCCTTTGACATCAACCGTGAGAACGGTAAGCTGGCCGCACCTTGCACGCCGCCGGAGAAGATCTATCACAAGGTGTTCCAGATTTTCCCACTCAATTCCGCCGATTGGGTGCGCGAGAAGGGTATCGCCCAACCGCCGACCGCGCAGGACGATTCATGCGGCGGTGGCGGCGAAGTGGCCGGTGACGTGGGCATCGGCTGGCCGATCGTTGGGCAGCCTGTCATCGGAACAATCCAGATCAAGGGCAACGCGCGTGGTGACAACTTCCGCGCCTACAAGATCGAAGTGGCGCCCGAAAGCGCGCCGAACCAGTGGCAGCAGATCGGTCCCGAGCACACCAACCAGGTGAGCAACGACGTGCTGGAGAATTGGGACACCGCGGCCTTCGACGGCCTCTATACCTTGCGCTTGACCGTGATGCGTAACGACGGCAGCAGCCAGCTGGCAGACGTGCAGGTGGTGGTGGACCACACGCCGCCCGACATCACGATCGAGCAGCCCAAGAACAAGGACGTTTACGTCATGGAAGATGCCGAGTGGGTGAGCATTACGGCGAATGCCCACGATACGTGGGCGATGGACCACGTCGATTTCTACATGGACGGCAGGAAACTGGGCACAACCACCGTCGCACCCTACAGCGTGCGCTGGACGATCGCCATGTCTACCAGCGCCGCGGCGGCGGCCAAGTCCACCTCGCCCATCAGCGAGACGCATAAGATCACTGTAATCGCCTATGACAAAGCCGGCAACTTCGCTACCAGCAATCCGCCTGTGCAAATCTTTATCAAGCACAAGGAGCCGGATAAGAAGACCAGCCTGGTGTCGCCGGGGGCGGCGGGGACCTATCCCGGCGGGACGAGTGGCGACACAGCGAGGGCTGTGGATACGGCGATGCTGGATGGTATCTATGTTGACGAAGTTGACCCACGGCCCGGGGGCGCTGTGCCGGTAAAGAGAACCGTGGGTGCGCTATGCCGCATATTCTGATCACGAACGACGACGGCTATCAATCCCCCGCGCTGCATGCGCTCGCACGGGCCATGGTCGCGGTCGGCCGGGTGACGGTCTTCGCCCCCGACCATAACTGGTCCGCCGCCGGCCACACCAAGACCATGCACAAGCCCCTGCGGGTCAGCCAGTCCGTTATGGATGACGGCACTCCCCTCTACATCACGACCGGCACGCCGTCAGATTGCGTCGGGCTGGCGTTGCTGGGCATCGTGCCGGAGCGCCCGGATATTGTCATCTCGGGGATCAACAACGGCTCGAACCTGGGACAGGATATCACTTACTCGGGGACTGTAGCCGGGGCCATGGAGGCGGCAGTGATCGGCCTCCCGGCCATCGCCGCTTCGCAAGAGTTTGCCGAAGGCGATGTGGCCGATGCGGCATCGGGCGATGAGGCAGCGCTGGCGGCCCGCACCGCTTTTGCCGCTCGTCTGGTGGCGGGCCTGGCCCGGGATGTGCTGGAACACGGGCTGCCGCCCGGCGTCTTTCTGAATGTCAATTTCCCGGCGATCCCACCCGACCAGGTGCAGGGGATTCAAGTAACCCGGTTGGGGCGGCGAGTCTATCGGGATGTGCTGATCAAACGGCTTGACCCGAAAGGGCGCCCCTATTATTGGATCGGCGGCGATCCCCCCACGGGCGAACCGCAGGCCGGCACTGATATCGGTGCCCTGTCTCACGGTTTCGTATCCGCCACTCCGCTAAACATGGATATGACGGATCGCGCGCAGATGGAAGAGATGGCGCACTGGAGACTGCGCCTGCCCGAATAGGCGACGTAAACGTAATCGTCGATCGAAGACTCAGTTTAAAGAAGAAGAATGCCAGACCTTGCGGCGTCCTTCCCTGGTGTACGATAATCAAAGGATGGGGCAGGTAGATAGCTGTGAGTTTCAGACCACTTCGCGGCCGAGATGACTGGTACGGGGTGCTGGCAGTGCTCGGCCTGTTGGGCCTGGATCTGCTGTTAGTTCGATTCATGGCCGGCCGGCCGATCAACGGCCTGACTTATGTGTTGGGGTTATGGGTCCTGGCCAGTTTGCTCGCCATCGTTTATCTGGGCTATCGCACGGTCGGCGCGTTCACGATCCAGTACCGCGTGGATCGCGACGCCGTAACCCTGATCTGGGGACCAACGCGCCAGGTCATACCCCTCGGCCAGATTCAACGGGTCCAGGTGGGCCTGGGCGAGCGCTGGCACCAACCGTCACGTCCGTGGCATTGGCCATGCACGCATCGCCGCCGCTACGAGTGCGAAGGCCTGGGCATGGTCAACGCTTACGCCACGCGCGGGTTGAGCGAGCAACTACTGCTCGTGACCCCGGAAGAGAGTTACGGCATCTCGCCGGCTGACCCGACCGGGTTCAGCCAGGCCTTACAGGAGTGCTATGCCCTGGGAGTGGCCCGGCCCTTGCAGCCCGAGCTGGCGCGTCCTCCGCTCTGGACCTGGCGGTTGTGGCGCGATTACAGCGCGCTGTTCCTGATCGGGATAGGTATGCTGGCCGTATTGCTGATGTTCGGCCTGTTCTGCTTCCGTTTACCGGTCATCTCTTCCGACGTGCCGCTGCATTTCGACATCAACGGCCTGCCGGATCGCATCGCGCCCAAGATAGGCCTCATCGCCCTCCCGGCCATCGGCTTGTTGACCTGGCTGGTCAACCTGGTGGCCGGCATCTGGATCTATCGCAGAGTCCAGCACCAGGGCGCTTACCTGTTGTGGGGGGGAGCAGTGGTGGTGCAGATGATCGCCGGCCTGGCTCTCTTGAACGCGATGCGCTGGTGAATCGATGACCAGCCTGGCCGGGCGCTTGTTGCTGGCGCTTCTCCTGAGCCTGGCCGTCGGCGGCCTGGGATACTGGCGCCGCTCGCTCTCGGCCAGCGGGGCGCTCGGCGCAGTCCTCCTGGGCACGACTGTCTTTGGGTTGGGCGGTTGGGTCTGGGGCGGCACGTTGGTGGCGTTCTTTGTCAGTTCCAGCCTGCTATCGCATTACCAGGCGGGGCGCAAAGCCATCTTCGCCGAGAAGTTTTCCAAGGACAGCCGCCGTGACCTGGGTCAGGCTCTCGCCAATGGAGGCGTTGCCGCCCTGTTGGCGCTGCTCGTCGGGTTGCTCGGCAAAGGGCGTCCGGTTTACCCGCTGCTGGCCTACGCTTTTTTCGGCGCGCTGGCGGCCGTCAATGCTGACACCTGGGCCACCGAGCTCGGCGTCCTCTCTGCACACACCCCGCGCCTGGTGACCACCGGGCGACCGGCAGTCCCAGGGACGTCGGGCGCCGTTACTTTGGAGGGAACACTGGCCGCCGCAGCTGGCGCCGCGTTCATCGGCGTCGTGGCCTTCGCCCTGATTCAGGGGGCTGCCATCCTGACCAGCGGCCATTGGCTGCTCAGTGATTGGCTTCTCATCCCGGTGGCAACGCTCAGTGGCCTGGCCGGTTCCCTGTTTGATAGCTTGCTGGGCGCAAGCGTGCAAGCCATCTATGTCTGTCCGGCCTGCGGCGTCGAGACCGAGCGCGCGCTACATCGTTGCGGTCAGCCCACCCGCCACGTGCGCGGCTGGCGTTGGTTGGATAACGATTGGGTCAACTTTTTTGCCTCCATGGTCGGAGCTATCCTGGCTGCTGCTGCGGCCACAGTCGCGATCCTGGTCTGAGTCATCACGGAGCTTCCTGATAGAGACATATGACGAACCAACCGGAACCGATCGTGAGTATTATCATCCCCGCTTACAACGAAGAGGTGCGCCTGCCCCGCTCCCTCAAGCAGATTGTGGAGTTCGCGCAGGGGCAGTCCGAGCCGATTGAGGTGCTGGTAGTCGAGAATGGCAGCCGCGACCGCACGACCGAGATCGCCGAGGCGTTTGCCGTGCAGTATCCGTTCATCCGCGTGCTGCACAGCGCCAAGGGCAAAGGTGTGGCCGTCCAGGCCGGGATGATGGCCGGTCAGGGCCGCTATCTGTTCATGTGTGATTCCGACTTATCCATGCCGATCACCGAATTGCCCAAATTTCTGCCCCCGCTGTGTTACCAGGACTACGACGTGGCCATTGGCTCGCGCGAAGGGCCGGGCGCGCATCGCTACAATGAGCCCGGCTATCGGCACCTGATGGGCCGGGTGTTCAACCTGGTGGTGCGTGTGTTGGCTGTACCGGGTTTTCAGGATACCCAGTGCGGCTTCAAGAGCTTCCGGCGCGAAGTGGCGCGCGAGGTCTTCGCGGAACAGACCATGACCGGCTGGAGCTTCGACGTGGAGGCGCTGTACATTGCTTTGCGCCGGGGCTACCGGGTTGTGGCAATTCCCATCGACTGGTACGCTGACGACGACAGCAAAATCGATCCCGTACGCGACACTCTGCACATGGTGCGCGATCTGTTGCGCATTCGTATCAATGGCTGGCGCGGCGTGTATGGAGCCCGCCGGAATAAGGGACAACTTGTGGGGACCCACGGGAACACTTAACGGAGCGAGGAAAAATAGGGTTTCGATGGTTGCTTAATCATGGCAACTGGGCTAAGATGGTTTTGCGTAGATCCGTTGTTGGGATGCCCCAACCATTCAGCGAGGAGAGAAAGAGATGAAGAAGAATCGCACTTGGCTCTCGTTGACGGCCCTGGTCGTCGTTGCTATGCTGCTCAGCAGCTGTGGCGGCGCCGCGCCGGCCCCTACGGCGGCTCCTGCCGCGGCTCCTGCCGCGCCGGCTGCTACCACTGCTCCTGCGCCGACGACGGCCCCTGCCCCTACCGCGGCTCCTGCGCCGACAGAAGCGCCGACCGCTGCCGCCGCGCCGACGGCCGCGGCCACCGCTGCGGCTGCAGTTGCGCCCACACCTGTACCGCCTACCCCGCCCCCGCCGGTGTGCGAGAAGATGGCCAACCCGCCCACCGTCAAGGCCGGCGAACTGGGTTCGGCTGACAAGCCCATCGTCATCACCTTCGTGCCGTCGGGCGACACCGGCAAGATCACCAAGGCCGGCAACGCCATCGCCGACTGCCTCAACAAGATGACCGGCCTGACCTACCAGATCCAGGTCGGGACGAGCTTCGGCGCATCGATCGAGGCCCTGGGCGCCAACAAGGCCCAGGTCGGTTTCCTCAACACCTTCTCGGCCCTGCTTGCCCAGACGAAGTACGGCATCACCCCGATCCTGGCCGTCCTGCGCAAGTACAGCACCAACGCCGTCGATCCGGACAGCGCCATGCAGGGGCAGATCGAGCCCTTCTACAAGGGGCAATTCATCGCCAACCAGGCTTCTGGAGTCAAGAGCTATGCCGATCTGAAGGGCAAGACCTTCTGCTTCGTCGACCCGAACTCGACTTCGGGCTACATTATCCCGCGCATCGTCCTCAAGGCGAACGGCATCGATCCCGACAAGGACCTGAAGGCCTCCGTCAATGCCGGCTCCCATCCCAACGTCGTGACCGCCGTGTATAAGGGCGACTGTGATGCAGGCGTTACTTACATCGACGCGATCACCGATCCGGTGGCCAATCTGCCGGCGAAGTACCCGGACCTGACCACCAAGGTCACCGCATTTGCCGATACCGACCGTATTCCGAACGACGGCGTGCAGGTTGTCAAGGACCTGCCGGCGCCCATCGTGCAGGCAACCACTGACGGTCTGTTGGCCATGGCCAAGGACCCGGGCGGCAACGCCGTGCTGCGCGGCCTGTATACCATCGACGGCTTCGAGAAGATCGATGCGACCTTCTACCAGCCGTTCCTGGATCTCTTGAAGAAGGCCGGGGTTGATCCCGCCGCTCTCGTCAAGTAAGTCCGACTGACCCTGACAGGAACAGGCCCAAGACCAAGCCGGTCTTGGGCCTGACCTGTTTAGCCGGGTGAAACGACAGCGAAAACGTCCTGCAACCGCCGCCAGTGCCGAAACCACGGCAGAGTTACCATGCTCAAAATCGAACACCTGACCAAAGTCTACCCCAACGGGACACAGGCTCTCACCGACGTCAGCTTCGAGGTGGCCGAAGGCGAGTTTCTGGCCGTCATCGGGCTGAGCGGCTCCGGCAAGTCAACCTTGCTGCGTTGCATCAACCGCCTGGTTGAGCCGACCTCCGGCAAAGTGATCTGGGATGGCGTGGATGTCACCGCGACGTCCGGGGCGGAGCTGCGCAAGATCCGGCGCCGCATCGGCATGGTCTTTCAGCAGTTCAACCTGGTGAAGCGCTCGCCGGTGATCACCAACGTGCTCTCGGGCCGGCTCGGCTACGTGAACTCGTTCCTCAGCTTGTTCAATTACTTCACACCACAGGATCGAGCGCTGGCCTTGGCGAACCTCGACCAGGTCGATCTGCGGGAGAAGGCCCACGTGCGCGCCGATTCCTTGTCGGGTGGCCAGCAGCAGCGCGTCGGAATTGCACGCGCCCTGATGCAGGATCCCAAAATCATCCTGGCCGATGAACCGGTCGCCTCGCTCGATCCTGTGCTCGCACATTCAATCCTTAAGTACCTGGAGCAATTGAATAAAGAGCGGGGGATCACCGTGCTCTGTAGCCTGCACTTTCTCGATCTTGTTCATCGCTACGCAACCCGCGCGATCGCCCTCAAAGATGGCCGCCTGGTTTTCGAGGGTCTACCAAAGCAAATCGATGACGCTCAGTTCAAGGCAATTTATGGCCAGGAAGCCGAGCGTGTCTCGATCATTTGAAACGAGTGATGCGCCAACGCCCATGGGATCATCAGCCACCGTTTCCACTACTCCCAGCCGCGGCTCTCTCCCCGTGCTGCTTTCCTTGTTTGTTCCCGGCTCAGGCCAATATTATCTGAGGCGCAGAGGGCGCGCGGGGCTGATCCTGGGCGCCGTTTTGGTCCTGGCATTCCTGATCAACTGGGCGCAGTCCGTCGCCAAGGTTGGCCAGGTCAGCATCGGCAGTCTCACGACCAGTTGGCTATGGCTCGTGCTGGCTTTCTTCTGGCTGTGGAACGTCTACGATGCTCATCTTCTGGCGCAGGGCCGGTTGAGCAGCGCGTTGCCGGCAGTGGTGCTGGTCGCGATCATTCTCTACGTGATTGCCTGGAACGTCACCGATATCAAGCTCAGCCGCCTTGTCACTCGCTTCTCAGACGCCAGGCTGGTCGCTATCGACCTGGTGCACCCCGACATCGTCACGCGCGATGACAGCGGCGTACTGCATCTGAGCGAGAACTTCCTGGATATTATTGGCCGGATCCAGCACGGACCCGCGCCTGCCTGGTTGGTCGCGCTTGGCATCGTGCCGAAGACGGCGACTTTTCCGGCATTTGTGGCCGGCACCCTCATCCAGACAATCGCGCTCGGCTTGCTGGCGACGCTATTTTCGACGGTCCTCGCGTTACCGTTGAGCTTCCTTGCCGCGCACAACATCATGTCGCGCGTGCCAGGGGGGACGGTCATCTACTACGCGATGCGTACCTTCATGAACATAGTGCGCGCCGTCGATCCGGTTATCTGGGGCTTGATTGTGCTGGTCTGGGTGGGCCTGGGCACGTTCGCCGGCACCATTGCGCTCACCATTCACTCGGTGGCGGCTCTCGCCAAGTTGTATTCCGAAGAGATCGAGCACATTGACACTGGCCCGGTTGAGGCCGTCACGTCCACCGGCGCGAACTTGCTCCAGGTGCTGCGTTTTGCCGTGGTCCCCCAGATCGTCCCACCCTTCCTGGCCTACACCCTGCTGCGCTGGGACATCAACATGCGCGCCGCGACGATTGTCGGCTTTACCGCCGGCGGCGGTATCGGCTACTTCGTGGTTGAGACGATCCGCCTCCACGCTTTCCCGCAGTACGCCGCGGCGCTCTGGCCGATAGCGATTGTCATCATCCTGGTCGATTACGTCAGCGCGACCTGGCGCGCGCGCATCCTCGAGGAAACGCCGGGCGCCAGCGCCGGAACGCAGAACCGGCTGGCTCGTCGCCTGCGCACGGGCGTGTACGTCGTCCTGGGCGTGGCGCTCTTCCTGTACTGTTTCCAGGTCACCGGCATTGACCTGCGGGCGCTCTTCCAGCCGGCCCCCACTTTTGTCCGCTTGGTACGCGACTTTCTGTCTGTGGATATGACAACGGACACGCTGGCGACGGTGTCTAAAGAGATCATCATCACCGTTTTCCAGGCGTTGCTGGCCACCACCTTCGGTGGCCTTCTGGCCATCCCTTTCAGTTTCTTGGCGGCCAAGAACCTGGTCGGCCGCAGCCGCGTGCTGGGCTGGCTGTACTACGTCACGCGCGGCGTATTCAACGTCTTGCGCTCGATCGAGGCGCTGCTCTACGTGGCTATTTTCATTGCCTGGGTGGGTATCGGTGCGTTCGCCGGCACCCTGGCCCTGGCGGTTACCTCTTTCGCTCTGCTCGGGAAGCTGTTCTCCGAGGCCATCGAGAACATCGAGAACGGCCCCATGGAGGCGGTCACTGCGACCGGCGCAAACCGTTTGCAGGTCATCGTCTACGCCATCCTGCCGCAAATCTTCCCGCCCTTTGCGTCCTACTGGATCTACCAGTGGGATATCAACATCCGCATGGCGACCATCATCGGCTTTGCCGGCGGCGGCGGCATCGGTCTTATGCTGCAAACCTTCTTCGGCTCACTCCAGTACCATAAGGCCGGCACAGTTGTCGCCTTCATCGTGCTTGTCGTGGCCCTGATGGACTTTGCCAGCGCCAAGCTGCGAGAGCAGTTGGTCTAGGTTCAGTTCCTTTGGCCGCGATTTGCCGCTTCGAGGCCGAGATCATTGCGGGCGTGAGTCGCCAGTTAGCTCGGCCTTTCGCCGCCAGTTAGCTAAGCCCGTGACATGACAGTCCGGTCTCCTTCGCATTTGCATCTTGTATTTTGCAGGCTAACAACTCAGAGGTCGGTTGTTGGGACGGGCCGGGGAGTGACTAATCTGTTACCTCTAGCGCTACATGGAGGGCGCTGTTAAGTTCCATGATCTTTGCCGATGAAAGTCTCCCCACGAAGTCAGTCAGGGAGGTCTTAAGTAGACTCACCAGTTCATCACAGTGAATGCTACTGTCGTGCTTCAATCCCTCGTTGGCGCCAACCGGAACCTGAGAAGCCAGCCCATCATATACCGAGTATACTGGAGCGCAGATCACAGTAGAAAACCGGGAATCAATTACCGCCTGTCGCCCGACTACTACAAATACCCTCTGCCGTCTTGAATCAGCGGACGTGGGGTGCTGGACGAGATAGAAATCTCCGCGCTTCACGGCAGCATCTGATAGTCGAGTACGTCAGACGCCTCAGCGTTTAGGCGGTCTGCGTTACGGTTGATGATTTCCCGGTCTCTCTCACCCAGAGCCTCTCGCTCTGTCTGTTCGATATATGCCCAAGCGGCCGCTTCGAGAAAATCAGAGCGATTCTTGCGTTGCCTCATCGAGCGGTCAATCGCGATGAGCAACTCTTTGGAAAGCGTCACGGATGTCTTGACTTTCATACCACCATTATACCACTCTTTCATCACGGATTCAATAGCCAATGACGGGACTCATTAATCCACTCGGTTCCGTCTTGTGTTGGCGAACCGAGTGCGCTTTACCCGATCATCTCAGCATGTGGTAGAATGTGCTGCAATCGAAGAAGAATGCCTCGCGGCTGGTCAAAGCCCGAGGCAAGTGGCCAGATCAACGTAGACGTCCTGGCACCCGCTACATTAGCATAACGGGCCGTCTGCGTCAAGGTTTGGCGCGGGCGGCTTTTTTGTTTGCAGCTTCCCTAGTGCAGAATCAGGCAACCTTTTCGGTGATAGTGAGATGTGTCTCATGATCACAGCCAAAGTGTGCACATACCCGGTCAGCCAGTTGCTGCGCCGTGAGCAGTCCAGCGGGCTCGACCACATTG
>Ga0209540_10002130_pt1 | contig 14224 bp, 15 predicted proteins | sample BarGraIncu01121A_FD_184501 | JGI IMG/M metagenome (GOLD analysis project Ga0209540, IMG submission 184501) | Arctic peat soil microbial communities from Barrow, Alaska - Barrow Graham LP Incubations 011-21A (SPAdes) (version 2) | ecosystem: Environmental > Terrestrial > Soil > Wetlands > Peat... | reverse complement strand
TGTCCCCTGCGTGGGGAACTCCTGAGGAAGACTGTCAAGTGAATAGGTACGGTCGCTGCCTGCTGCATACGGGTTGCCGGAGAACCCCCTGTCTGCGTATGTAAGCAGATAGTCCATGTTCCCGTCCACTTTATTGCCGTAATAGAGATGCAGTAAATGACCGTACTTTCCGATTTGCATTTGATATGCTGCATGTTCAGTATGCAGCGAAAAGGTCTTTTGTTCCTCATTATATTTGATTGCCACTGTTTCCTCCAAGTAGACTATATTTTGTCAGAGTTTTGAGCCGGAAGTCGTAATTCCCTCAACAAACTGCTTCTGCATGATGATATATATAATTATCATTGGCACGCATGCAATGAGAGATGCTGCCATTAACTCCGGGAATTTGGCGCCGTACTGTCCTTGAATTTTGGCAAGAGCTGATGCCAGCGTTGCTTTATCCTTATCCATATTCACAATCATCGGCCACATCAGATCCTTATATGCGAAGAGGGCGGTAAAGATACCCAGTGCAACCATCGGCGGTTTTGTCTGCGGCAGCATTACATACAGGAATGTCTGTCCAATATTGCATCCGTCAAGACATGCCGCTTCTTCAAGCTCTTTGGGAAGTCCCATATAGGCCTGCCGTAAAAGAAATGTACCGAATGCCGTCACCAGTCCGGGAAATACCAGTCCAAAAATCGAATTGAGCATACCCAGCTTACTGACCATCAGATACTGAGGAATTATGAATATCTGTGCGGGAATCATCATCTGAAACAGCACGAGTGAAAACGCGATGTCCCTGCCTTTAAAATGCAGCCGTCCAAATGCATATCCTGCCATCGTAGCTGTTATGACAGCCGCAATTACTCGCCCGATAACCATCAGTAAGGTGTTCAAATAGAGAGTCGGAAATGGAATGTTCTTCATAACAGCGATGAATGCATCTAATCTCCATACTGTAGGAAGAATGACAAACGGATCCACACTGGTTGACTCAGTTACTGATTTGAATGCGGTCAATATCATCCAGATGAACGGTGTCAGCATCGTAATGGACAGGAGAATGAGAAATATATGTTTGAGTATCGTGAAAATAGCTTTATTTTTTTCAATTTTCATGTCAAATTCCTCCCTTAGTTATAATGGACCCATTTCTTCTGTGCGATCATCTGCAAAATAGTAATGGATAGAATCAGCACAAGCAACACAACGACGATGGTGGCTCCATATCCTTTGTTGTCATTTGTAAATGAATACTTATAGAACAAATACACAAGGGACTGCGTCTTTACAAGAGCGGGATTTGTCTTATCCATCACCATGTAAATCAAGTCAAACACTTGAAATGCACCAATAATTCTGGTAATGGATACAAAGAAAATTGTCGGCGAAATGAGCGGAAGAGTAATGTGGAAAAATTGCATAATTCCGGTCGCTCCGTCAATTTCCGCCGCTTCATAATACGTCCTGGGCACATCCTGCAGACCTGCAATAAACAAAACCATGTTGTAACCGATTATTGACCAGATTCCAATAGCTGCGACGGAATATAAAGCAATCTTCGGATCGGATATCCAGGAGATTTTTGTACCTAGCAAGTGATTTATCAGGCCATACTGCGTGTTATACAGCCATCTCCAAACCATCGCTATGGCTGCAGGAGCCGCTACCATAGGCAGGAAGAAGATAGTGCGGTAGGTGGAACGTCCTCTGCTTTTCTGATTCAGCAAGGCCGCCAGAACCAGGGCAATTGCTATAGAAACCGGGACTTCAATAACCGCATATTTTACCGTGTTGAATAATGCCTGCCACACCTCTGAGTCATGAAACAGCTTAATATAGTTGCTGAATCCTACATAAGTGTTGCCTTTTCCAAAGTCACCGGTCTTAAAGAAACTTTGATACAAAGTGCGGACGATTGGTATGAGATTGAGTACTGTAAGTCCAATCATTGTTGGCAGTATAAATACCCAGCCCCACACGAATTCGTTGCGCTTGCGTACTATTTCTCTCCTATTTGCCATCTAAGTCATCCTCCCGCTTCATTTTTCCTGTTCTAACGGACGCTTCCGTTCTTGCTGCTCCCTTTATGCAACTACAGCTTATCAGTTCTTCTCTTTTAAGAAATATTCTGATTATATATATAATATGCCATGTTGCTATTTTCCCAATAAATAGGTTAATGTCTGCAAGCATTATGGTATATACTGTGTACGTGGCATCTCAATTTTCACCGATTTATACGCTGCAAAAGCAATGAGTTTAGCTTCGGAGGTTTATAATGGGTGAAATGATCCTAAATATTTTCCCGAATGAAAGATTTGTAGATTTTAGTCTTTATCAGTTTGGTTATGAGCAATGTGAGCCTTTGCATTCCTATGGTCCATTTGTAAGGAACCATTATTTATTCCATTACATAATCTCCGGATCAGGCACCCTTATTTCTAAGGATTCTGAAGGAATTGACCATGAATACCGCATCAGGAGCGGACAGGGATTTCTGATTTCTCCCAGGCAAATCAATACCTACTATGCTGATGCCGACCATCCCTGGGAATATGCATGGATTGAATTTGATGGATTACGGGTAAAAGAGGCGCTCAATATTGCAGGTCTTTCCTGTAATCAGCCGTTATATCGATCCAATGCCAAAGATCTATCCTACGAACTCAAAACCGAAATGATGTATCTGGCCCAGCATCCCAAGGAATCTGCTTTCAATCTGATAGGTCATTTGTATTTAGCTATAGACTATCTGACACGTTCCTCCGCACAGAGAACAACTGTAAAGGGCGGTAAACTCGTTGATTTCTATGTCCGTGAAGCATTATCTTTTGTAGAACAGAATTTCCAAAATGATATCACGGTAGAAGATATTGCTAATTTCTGCAATTTGAACCGCAGTTATTTCGGTGTGATTTTTCGTGACGGCGTTGGAAAAAGCCCACAGGATTTTCTCATCAGCTACCGTATGACAAAAGCTGCTGTACTTCTGAAATTGACTGATTTATCCATCCACGATATAAGTATTGCTGTCGGATACCCTAACCAGCTCCATTTCTCACGCACCTTTAAAAAGGTATATACTCTCTCTCCCCGGCAATGGCGTATTGAAAACAAAATCATCCAGTAGTGGTAAGTGAAAATAAAATCTTCCGGTAGCGGTATGTGAAACGAAAAACGCCCCCTGCCCGTATCAGGGCGTGCTCCCAAAGGAATCACGCCCTGACATCAGGTAAAGTACCACATAAAGGAGGCTATTTAATACGTGCTTTCACCACTGCTGTAAGCAGTGACTCTTTCATCCGAAAACACGAATTATTCTTGGGCTATTATCTCATTCATCTGTGCTGCAATCTTTATGCACGTAGCTTCCATTGTTGCATCACCGGTCCAAGCCGCCTTGAATTCTTCTGTTGCCATATCTTCCCAAGCCGTTGTGCTTCTCGAATAGGGACGGAAGACCAGTTTTGCACTCAGCATATCTACATAAGACTGAAGATGGAAAGCCGGAACTGCATTTTTCCAAGCATCTGACATTCCCTGTATTGCCGACATTGTTACTCCAAGTTCGGCCTGCTTGAGCTGAGCTTTCTCTGTTCCCAAGTATTCAATCAGACTCCAGGCTGCATCAGTATTTTTACCGTTTGCAGCAGCTGCCCATCCAAGACCATTATAGATAGATACTCGTGTTCCGTCAGGTCCTGTCGGCAGTACGGCTACATCACAGTTCGCCGCTGTGTACTCGTTGTCTCTAAAGGCAGGAACCATCCATGAACCCTGTGTAATCATGGCTACTTTGCCTGATTCAAACAGTGTCTCAGTACCATTCTCCGAAAGTGTCTGCAAATCAGGGCTTATTTTCTCGGCAAGCATCTTCTCGAATACCTGCATAGCCGCAATTGTTTTCGGGTCATCATATCCAGATGTCTTCTTGTCTTCACTTAAGACAGATCCGCCGTATGAGTAAATTGCATTATAGTAGCTGTCCTGGTTGTTTCCTGTATTGGCAGCATAGCCAAACTGGCTTCCATCAGCTTTTGTCAGCAATTTAGCTGTCTCATACAATTTCTCCCATGTCCAGGTATCGTCCGGATAGGCCAGTCCTGCCTCGTCAAACATGGTCTTGTTATACCAAAGGCCAATGGTGTCAATATCCTTCGGAACAGCATACTGTTTGCCGCCGGAGGTATAGAGACTGACCATCTCAGGATAAAATTTGCTTAAGTCGAGGCTGTCACTTGCTGCGATCTTATCTGTCAAGTCGAGCAGCAAGCCATTTTCCATATATTTTTGTGCATTATTTGAATGCATCCAGAAAACATCCGGCAAAGTTCCGCCGGAAGCACCTGCTTCCAGAAGTGTCCAATATTCATTCCAGGAAATAACCTGAATCTCTGCCTTAACTCCAGAAATGGCTGTCCAGTCGTCAATGATTGACTGTAAACCTGCCTGTTGGTTCGTGTCCCAAATTGCAACAGTAAGTGTATCTCCAGAAACTGTTTTTGCTGTGGTTGCGGCCGTCGCTTCACTGACAGCTGCCTGCGTACTTTCCAATTTAGTAGTTTCCTGCACCTTTGTTGTTGTTTCTGCCTTACTTGTGCATGCGGCCAAAGACATCATCATGACTACAGCCATTGCTAAAGATATTAATCTTTTCTTCACTTATAATCTCCTCCGTTTTCATAACGTTCCACGAAAACAATCCGAATTTGCCTTTTTACTTCTCTGGTGAAAATGTTTTGCCATGTAAATCTGATACTGATTCTTTCACAATTCATCACAAATAACGGGCCCGTTTCGTTGTGATGTTTCTTCTTCATGTTCCTTAAGGTATCTACATCTTAACAGTTAGGAAAATAAATAGAATATTATAATTGTACGTAAAATATGCCACGATGCTGTTTTTTCTAGAAATATGTGATTATATGCAAGCATTTTGGTATATCCCCTGCGTTGTAGAACGGAATGCTATATTCTTCGCGCTTGTACGACGTCTCGCTTACGGGAGCTATTCTAGATATATGAGTCCATCGGATGGAAGATGAATGCAAGAGATTTGTTTTTCGATTCTCCGGAGCTTGGGTTGAAATTGAATAGCTAAGAACGATGGGTATTCAAAATGTGTCCGTTATTTTCGAGAAATCTCTATCATCTTTCTATAATAACTTTGGATTTACGATGCAAGAGTACGGACGGTTAAAACTGTAAGGCAATATTGGCTTCTGTAATATTGATAATCCGAATCCCAATCATCTGAATCCCAATACCTTTCTGCACAGTCTTCTTAAGCTGCTGCCGCGCTCTGGTCAGCCAGGTTCTTACCGTGGATGGTCTTGCGCCTAATGCGACACTCATTTGTTCAATGGAAAGCTCCTCATAATAGAAAAGATGAATGACTGCCCGGAATTTGGGCGGCAGCTTAAGTACGGCAGCATATATACCGGAGTCCATCTCCGCTTCAATAGAATATGATTTGCGCATATCATCCATGTCATCCAATAGTACGACTCTCTTTTTCCAGGAAGATAGAAAATACTTCTTCGTGCAATTGACTGTCACCTTTAGAAACCATGCTTTGGCATGTTCTTCTGACTCAAATACAGGAGCTGATCGTATATAGCGCATAAAGACTTCCTGAAAAACATCGTCTGCATCAAATCGATTGCCGGTCTTACTATAGGCAAGCCGATACACAAGCACTTTGTATTTTGCAAGGATCGCATCTATCACATCTGATGAATGGACAATAGTCTCATGCATGCGCTGATCACCGCCTCTACTCATCCATAATACCCATGAGACAATGTAAAGGCTACAGTTGCGCTTGAATTACATTTAACCTAATTTAACCTAAATTATTCATTCAATTAGGACGCACCTAAAAAACATAAAAAAGTATAGACTCCATCATAGTAAAGGGAGTGCTATAATGATATATAAACTAATCTTGACTTTTTGCTTTGAATCCATCACAAACATGAAAAGGAGCGTGATTTTTATGCCGGAAAGTGTCTACAAAGTAATCGAACTCGTAGGAACCAGCACAGAAAGCTGGGAAAAAGCTACCGCCCATGCCATTGAAGTCGCATCCAAAAAACTCAAAGATCTACGAATTGCAGAAGTGATTCTGATGGATGCCCAGATTGAGGAAGGAAAGATAGTGCTGTATCGCACCAAACTAAAAGTATCCTTCAAATACCATCTCGAAGAGTGATCATTACAAGAAAAGACGGTATTTCCCAACCGGAATACCGTCTTTTTTGATCTCTATTCCTTTTTATCAAAAATCTCACTGACGGCTTCCAGCTTATCAATAATTTTAATATGCTGCGGACATACCTTTTCACACTTGCCGCACTTGATGCAATCTGCTGCAATTCCCTTACCTTTGGTATGTACACCATAATACCAGTCACTATTCCCGTTAATAAATTGCTTTTTGGCGTTATAGCATGCAAAAAGATCAGGAATCGCAATCTTCTTTGGGCACCCGTCCACGCAGTACTGACAAGCAGTACAGGGTATCGTATCCTGATTCTTCAGTGTTTCCCTGACTCGATCAACCAGCTGGTACTCTGCTTCCGTGAAAGGAATAAATTCCTTCATGTAGCTGATATTATCTTCCATCTGTTCCATCGTGCTCATACCGCTTAGCACCATGAATGTATTTTCAAAGGATGCGCAATACCGGATCGCATAACTGGCATAGCTTGATGAGCTGCGATTGCTGATGTCCTTATTAAATTCATCCAGGATTTTCCTGGCTTCCTGCGGCAAATTGACCAGTCCGCCGCCTCTTACAGGCTCCATAACAATTACGGGTTTATTATATTTTTCACATACCTGATAACAGCGATAGCTCTCAATACCCGGATCATCATAATCCGCATAGTTGAACTGAATCTGTACAACTTCTATTTCAGGCTGTTCGCTCAATATTTTCTCCAGCACAGCGGCTTTGTCATGAAATGAGATGCCAATATGCTTAATTTTCCCCTCTTCTTTAAGCTGTTTTGATATCTCAAAAGCATGACATGCGACAAATTTTTGATAAAAATCATTGTTTAGGGCATGCATCAGATAATAGTCAAAATATTCAACGCCCGTGTCTATAAGCTGCTGTTCAAACAGGGGTCTGATTTCCGACTCTTTTTGAAAATAATCATTCGTCAGCTTGTTCGTAAGGATATAGGAATCCCGCGGATATCTCTTTGCCAGGCAGTCTCTGATTGCAGTCTCACTTTTCCCGCCGATATAACCATGTGCCGTGTCGAAATAGTTAAAACCGGCCTCGAAAAATGCATCGATCATCTGATTGAACTCTTCGTAATCTACTTCCATTCCCAGGGCTCCCTGTGTCATGGGAAGTCTCATGCAGCCAAAGCCTAGTTTTTTCATCTTCTTTTGCTCCTTTGCAAAGTGTCCGTTCATCATAACATCCAATTCTTGAAAGAGATTATTCTACTAACTTGCATATATATTATTGTCCATCGTTTGATTATACGTTCATACCCATATCATATGCCCTTTTTATAGCAGGGTTGCTCTGGACTTCACCAACCTGCCACACGCCCGCAGCATAAAGAACGCCCTTCTCATGTGCGTTATCAAGGCAATCCTCTGTAAAAGCACGAAAGCCGTCGATGGTTCGTTCAAATGAATGTCCATCGGGGTCGGCACCGGTGACTAAAAAAAAGAAATCCTTGTTCGAGATTTCCAGATATCTTGGCACTGTGCGGTCGATCAGTGTTTTCATCTGAGCATCCATTGTATAGAAATACATCGGTGTTGCCATGACAATTACATCAGCACCGACCATTTTTTCAAGTATTTCGGCCATATCATCCTTCTGTACGCATTTATGAGTGCTGTAGCATACACCGCATCCGGTGCAGTAATTGATCGACCGATCACGCAGAAATATCTTTTCGGCCTGGTTTCCCGCACCTTGTGCGCCGCGAATGAACTCATCGCACAAGGTGTCCGAATTCCCGCCTTTTCTCGGGCTGGCGGATAGTACCAGGACTTGTTTGCTCATTTTGTATTCTCCTTTGTACAGCGTCAGCTATCTGATTATTATCTCCGACTGAAATACGATTACGGCATTTCCCGAAATCACCACTTCTACCGGTTCGTTGTCTTTAATCTTCACACGGACATCAATAATCCCGGTCCGGTGAATTGCCTCTCCCTGCATCGCTCTAAAAGAGAATTCGGAGCCATCATGATTCACCTTATTGTAGTGCACCAGATACGCGCCGAGCGGTCCGTTAGCATTGCCGGTTACCGGGTCTTCATTAATTCCTATCGCGGGGGCAAACATCCTGCCGTGAACGAGAGCATCACTGTCCGGATTATCTAAAGTAAAAACATAGTACCCGTTGCACTGGATATTTTTGCTTGTCTTTGTCAGTAAATCAAAATCGGGCTGCAGGCTGTTGAGAACATCATAGCTTCTGATGCCGATCATAACCTTTGAATGTCCGGTAGATACAATCTGAACAGGATAGTCTTCCAACAGGTCTTCCCTACGTATATGTAAAGCCGACAAAATATTCTCCAAATTAGTATTTTCAATGATATTCCCGAATTCGACCGCACCCTGCGTCATTACGATTCTATAATCATCGTCTTCTTTGACTATATCCACCGGCAAAATACCAGCGCCGGTTTTCTGATATATCCGAGTCGTATCCATGCTGTATTGTGTGGCCCGGGCATAGTGTGCCGCGATTGTTGCATGTCCGCAAATAGGCACTTCACTAGTAGGCGTGAAAAACCGTACTTCCACGTCATACTCTCTATCTGACGATAAAAAAATGAAAGCTGTCTCGGAATTATTGAGCTCTCTTGCTATCTTTTGCATTTCTTCTGCGGTAAGTCCATCGGCATTTGTTATTACACCGGCCGGGTTACCTGTAAATATTTCTTTTGTAAATGAATCAATTTGATAACAGTGATATTTTCTTGCCATACGATCCTCCATAACAAGCTCTAACGCGCATCAAAGATTTTGAGCGTTTCTTTACAATAACAGCGAATCTTCTCCCTGTTTACTTACCAACAAATTCGATATCCTTTTCCTGCCTTCTCCGCTAAAAGTATTCTTTGGAATCTGATAATCATACACAAGCAGGTATTTTGGGTCTGATTCCAAACACGCCCAAATTAAGTGCGTAATAATGAAATAACTTTTTCCAATAACCTTGGTTGTATTTCCGGATACGTCCACTCCACGGGCAATTTTTCAAATGAAGATACACTTTGTATTTCCATTTGTAAGACACTTTCTATTTCCAAGTTCGGCAACGCTCCAAATGCATGAATCTCGGCGTAAAAAAGCATTCCATATATAGTATTTTCGTACTCAACAACTCCATCAAACCCTCTAATTGAGTAGGTACATATCGGCATCAGATCATATTGTAAAGCTCCCGTCTCCTCATACAATTCTCTTCTGGCCGTCTCCTCGATTGTCTCTCCCTCTTCACGATGGCCACCCGGGCATTCATATGTAGTTCTACCCTTGTGTTTGCAAAGAACCCATTTACCGTCTGATCTCGCTGCGACAACAGCAAAGCGGAGCAAATCATCACTTGCAGGATGGTTGAAATGCAATTCAATCATAGTGTTTTGGTGAGATATTGTTGAAAATCAATCATCTTACCTGGTCCTTTCGGAAAGAATATTCTGAACATGCTCGGCATTTTCAAGTATCCACACATCATTCCAGAGGTTCTATGAAAGTCCCCCCTTTTCTCCCAACTTGAACAGGCGGTCATTGTTTTCACTGTTTAAAGATCCTAGACGAATGCATCTGCCATCGGGCTTAGGTGTATACTTCCTCCTAGACGGTCGTATGCCGTACACAAATATTATATCAGAAGATCCCGTCGATGACATTTAGGAAAGGACGTAAGTATATGAATACACAGCGTTTAACCAGCGTACTCGCTATCCTTACAGCCTCCATGCTTATACTATCCAGTTCCTGCGCGAAACCCGCACCGGCGGAAACAACACCTGTAGAAACCACCGCCGCTATAACATCCACAGCAGAAACAACAAAGGCACCAACCTCTACCCCGGCTCCGACGTCGACGCCGACGCCGACGCCCGTACCGACGGAAATTCCAATGCCGGACTTAGGCCCTCTGATTATAAACAACGTAGACGGTGTCAACGACCCAATCGATCCGGTCGCTCAAAAGGATCCGGATATCGAAAATATACTGCTTATGGGTGTCGACGGCGGATTCGATGCCAATATCGGTCACAGATCCGACAGTATGTGTGTCCTTTCGATCAATGCAAAGGACAATACAATCAAGCTCAGCTCCATTATGCGTGATATCAAGGCCTATTTCCCCGCCTCCGGGAAATGGGGCAAATTAAATGCTGCCTACGCGTACGGCGGACCCGGACAGGTGGTTAATGTCATCAATTACAACTTCGGACTCGACATCCAAAAATACCTCGTCCTTGATTTTGAAGGCTTTACCGCGACCGTCGACGCCATCGATGGTGTCGAGATTGATATGACCGCCAAAGAAGCACAGACGATTTACGGCAACCCGGAAGAAGTGGCTGGAGTCAGGCATGTCGACGGATTCGTAGGCCTCCTTTTTTGCAGAGTTAGAAAGCTCGATTCCGATTTCAACCGTGTTGCAAGGCAGCGCCGCTTCCTGATAGCGGTCTTCAACAAGATCCGCACGCAAGACCCCGTCACGCAGTTCACATCGTGTCATAATATGCTGTCCATCATACGTACCAATATGGGAGCCGACGAGTTAACCGGGCACATTTTCGATTTCGCACTAAGTGCCGACCAGAACGTGACTGAATATACAGTCCCTGCCCCCGATATGTATACCTCGACCATCGAAGGAACCTTTTACTTCATACTTGATTGGGACGAACAGGTTCCCGCTTTACAGGCGTTCATTTATGGGGTTTGAAGACGCGTTCATACTGCTATGGGGCTTGAAGTCGCGTTCATACTGCTTCCGGTTCATTACAGCAGGAACGACACCACTATAACCACTAACGTGCTGATCAATGTCCCTATCAGATAGTATTCGGCGAAGTCTTTCTCTTTTGATATTTTGTCATATCGGGCAATGGATTTGGCTGTAAGGACTAAGCCAATTGCCGCATACTGCCCGATTGACAGAAATATCAAGATAATGATTCTCTCGATGGTACCGATGAATCTTCCCGCATTATTGTCTTTCTTATTCGTATCATCCTTATTTTCCGGTCTATAGACGGTCAGGATTCTGGAGATGAATATATTGGCCGGTTTATGTATTATGAGTAAGGCCGCCGCCCAGTATACAAAAGCAAATGCATCTATTTTGACAATTTCGAAAAATCCAAGTACCGGGCTGCAAAATTGCAGCGGTATATTTTGCAGTACTGCTATGTATGCAATGAATATCAGACATATTATATGAAGCAGTTGATCCGCGAAAAATACATTCCGCTCTTTGTCCGCCGTGATTTTGCTGCGGCTTCTTGTCTTTCCGACATACAGATATTTCAAAATATCAATAACGGCATGTGATGCTGCCACAATGGTTCCAATTATGAAAATATTCATTGAAAAACCGGAGCTCAAAATCAGCAGGGTACTCAGCCAGTAAAATAAGCTGTGTATGATAACCCACTTCATACTGCTGTCTTTCTTCTTTGACATATTGCCGGTCTGAAAATAGAAATCTCCAATAACATGTGCCAGCAGCAGCAAGACGAAATATTCTCTAAACATCTTCTCTCCTTATCTCCTTAAGTACATTTGAGAGTGCATCTATGGCGTCTCGATATGCATAGAAATTTCCACTCTTGAGTCCTCTTTGAATGGAGGATTGAGCAACGCTAAGTCGCGCTGCGCTTTTGGCTTGACTATCCTGATATTTTATCGTATCCCGGATTATTTCCCGCTGTCTATCTGTCCAATTAGCCTTCACTATTGATAAAAGTGATAATACAGTATTCATCATAGCAGCCGCATTATCATTGTCCCCATCTACTTCAATCCTGATATCTGCGGCGTGCGTCCTGTTTTTCAGTTCATTTTCCTTCAAAAACTCTATGGACTGTCTTGCTTTATAGTATCCCGGCCCATCCGCTCCTATTGCCATCTCAATATTAATTTCTGTGGTAATGGGTCCGACCCCTATACCGAAGCGGATTTCTACCGGATGCATTTCACTTTGTATCTCTTCGATAATGTGCATCACATGGCCGCCATCGTGCAGCAGTCCCTGGAATTCATCGCCCAGCGTAATCATAAATTTGGCAGAAATATCTTTGCTGTACTTTTCATTTATTCTATTTAGTATATTCTTTAGTTCATTCTGTACCCTATTTCTGTCATTCATTATCTTGGAATTTTTCATATCCCCAATAATGGCTATATAGGAGTTATTAGTAAAGCAAAAAAACATAAGGCATGCCTCCTCTGTTCTTCCTATTCTACACGCTTACCGTTCACAAAGCAACTATTATGCATATAATGATGCATTTATTTGATTTATGCACCTTTGGATGCTTTTATTTGATTAATGCGTTCCTATATGCATTCTCAGGTGAATGAGTCCAAAGCTACATCTCTATTTTATGCAGCTATCTCTTCCAGTTCTGAATCTCAATAATATTCCCTTCCGGATCCCTGGCGTATACGCCTGCAAAAGTCCCAAGTCCTTCATACTCTTTCTTCACCAATCCGCCGAACTTCGTTCCGCCGTGCGCAAGAACAGAAGCCAATACCTCTTCAATATCATCCGCATGAAAAGCAATATGTCCGAATCCATACTGATTTATTCCGGGAAAATTCGTGTCATGACCCTCCGGCTCATAGGTGAAAATCTCCAAAGTCGGTCCATTCTCATACCCCGGAAGCCTAAGATGAGCACCTCTGATCCTGACACCGGAGATACCCGTCATCTCGTCAATCCACTCACCGGAAATATCCCTCTCAGGAGGAACCGGCGTGCAGCCAAAGACCTGAATATAGAAATCCGCCAGCTTCTTCCAGTCCCTGGCAATAAGATTCGTGTGAACATACTTAATGGACACTTCTATTCCTCCCCTTCCCACCGGTATTTCCTATTTGTGCGCATCTTTTCGAGATCGCAGTGAAGACAAAGTCCATTGTGGCAGCAGATCGTAGCGCCGCACCCGGGGCAGCGCCACATTATTTTTTGTGTTCGACCAGTTGTATTCTTACGCCGTTGGGGTCCTCTATGAAGATGAACTTCATTAATGGATTGGGCTGAATCGGCCCGGCCTTGATATCGATGCCCTTCTCCTTGAGGAGTGCAATCATCTCGTCAAGTGAAGGCACTTCAAATCCGATCGAGATATCCCTGCCGAACGTTACTTCCTGCTTACCGGTATGGTATATCAGCTCGACCTGCGTGTCTCCGGCACCGAGGAATGTTATCTGTGTATCAGGTCCTGCGGAGATCTGGTTCATAACCGGAAGCTCGACAATCTCTTCATAGAATTTGATGGATTCAGACATATCCCTGACGTTAATAGTAACCCAGCAGAATTTCATAATCGTTTCCTCCGTTTGCATATTGTTCTTCCTGTCATTTTCAGTATATCAGAAGTATCAGTTTTCATTGTCATTTTTGCATTTCTATTGCGAAAGGTTCGCAGCGGAAATGTATAGCGGCTGTCTTCCATTTGTTTGTTATAATAAGGCCTGTCATGTATACACTATCTTATCCCTCTTTCTGCAAAATAAGATTCTCAGCAGTTTTTCCGATTATACTTTCGGGTCGGCTGCTGAATACATATAAGTTTGGAGACCAAATTGGATAAAAACACCATACTAAGCCAGTACTTCGGATACTACAAGTTTCGCGAAGGACAAGCCGAGCTGATCGACAATATTCTAGCCGGACGCGATGTCCTGGGTATCATGCCCACCGGATCCGGCAAATCGCTGTGCTTTCAGATCCCCGCCCTCATGCTCACCGGCATTACGCTTGTAGTCTCGCCGCTAATTTCACTGATGAAGGATCAGGTAAATGCGCTCGTGCAGGCCGGTGTCCATGCGGCCTATCTCAACAGCTCCCTTACGTCCGGACAGCAGACCGAGGTGCTGCGGCGTGCTGCGAATCTGAAGTATCAGATCCTCTACATCGCTCCGGAACGGCTTGTTTCCGATGCTTTTATTGAGTTTGCGGAAGCCACGCCCATCGCAATGGTTACCGTC
>Ga0209540_10002129_pt1 | contig 14231 bp, 12 predicted proteins | sample BarGraIncu01121A_FD_184501 | JGI IMG/M metagenome (GOLD analysis project Ga0209540, IMG submission 184501) | Arctic peat soil microbial communities from Barrow, Alaska - Barrow Graham LP Incubations 011-21A (SPAdes) (version 2) | ecosystem: Environmental > Terrestrial > Soil > Wetlands > Peat... | reverse complement strand
ATTATTTAGTGATTTTAATTTACCCGCAGAGCAATGGATAGAAACTACAGATAGTGATTTAATCCTTAGAGCTTATATTAAATGGGGTAAAGATTGTCCGAAGTATCTTGTAGGAGATTTTTCGTTTGCTATATGGGATGAGAAAAAAAAAGAATTGTTTTGCGCAAGGGATCATACAGGAACAAGAACTTTTTATTATTATTACTCAAAAGAAACCTTTGCCTTTTGCAGTGTAATTAAGCCTTTGTTTACTACTGTTGATCATGAAATTGCATTAAATGAAAAATGGATTACCGACTTTTTAGCATTGCCATTAACCCTTCATCAATGTGAGTGCTGCGAGACTATATATGAAAGCATATATGAATTGCCACCAGCAACTTCTATGATTGTAAATGCAGAAGGAATTACCAGGAAAAAGTTCTGGGATCCATTAAAGGATATTAAACCTCTAAAGCTCAAGGATGATAAGGCTTATGTAGAAGAATTTAGAAAAGTGTTTGATGAAGCTGTAAGATGTCGTTTGCGCACTATAGGTGAGGTTGGAATAAGGTTAAGTGGAGGAATGGATTCAGGGTCTATAGCATGCATTGCTGCTATGGAACTAGATAAAAAAGGGGAAAAATTAAAGGCGTTTAGTTCCATTCCCATGAAAGACTATAAAAATAATCTAGGAGACTATAAAATTGCAGATGAAAGTGAGTACATAGAATCTATAACAGATAAATATAAAAATATTCAGCTAAACTATTGTACAAGCGAGGGACAAAATTCTCTAACAAATATGGATTTCATTATAAACGCAATAGAACAGCCACATAAAATTGTAGAAAATATGTTTTGGTACAATGGAATTATGGAGGCCGCATCAAAACAAGATTGCAAAGTTATATTAAATGGCCAGTTTGGTAATTATACAATTTCTTATGGAGATTTTCCAACTAGCATACTTACGCTGCACAGAAAAGGAAAATTAGTAAAATCAATTAAAGAAATTAATGGATATAGCAAAATCCATAAAATACCTAGAATTAGAATTGTAAAAGCCCTGTTTAAGGTAATTGCACCATATAAATTTAGAAGATTTCTTAGTTTAAAACTTTATAAAAATGCTTGCGAGTTTGATAGTAATTTAGTAAATAAAAAATTAGTTAGTAAATGGGATATAAAAAAAAGGTATGCTAAATGCGGTTTTTACTCTGAAGTGGAAAGATATTACGACTATAATGAAAGCAAAAAATTTAGCATAGATCCATTTGGGTTTTCTCAGATTGGATCTATAGAAACAAAGATGGGACTAGCCTATGGAATTGTTGAGAGAGATCCAACTAGGGATAAAAGAGTAATTGAATTTTGTTTTAGTTTACCAATAGAACAATTTGTGCGTGAAGGCGTTGATAGGCGGATGGTGCGTAGGGCTATGGAGGGTGTATTGCCTGATAAAATAAGGTTAAATAACTCTAAAAGAGGATTTCAAAGTGCAGATTGGGTTCAAAGATTAGAAGGGGATTGGAACAATATATACAATAAATTCAAAGAATTGTTAAACGATAAAAAATTATATAATTATATTGATATAGATAAATTTAAAAATGATTTACTTTTGGTGGGTGAAACTTTTAGTGAAAATCACCCAGAGGCTATACGAAGATTATTGGTTGTTTTAATTTTTTCGGAATTTCTTAAGATTTAATATAAATAAAGAAATTCAATATTAAAGGGGGTGATAGTATGAATAAGAAAGTATGGGAAAATGCAGAAGTAACAGAATTAGGAGTGAAAATGACAGAGGTTGGAGGCAAAAAACCTACTGAAGTTGACAATGTATTTTTTAACACAAAAGGAGAAGTATTTGCTTCTTTCAAATCGTAGGTTTAGGTAAAATATAGATGAAAAATAATAAGCATAGATAGCGTTTAAGCTTTTCTATGCTTATTATTACTTATAGAAGTAAGATATTATTCTTTGCGAATGGAGGACTTTCATGTTTATATATACTATTTATGGATTAATAATAGAATCAGATATTTTCATAAGGGAATTAATCCAAATAAATAATTTTGAAAAGGTAGATGTAACAATATCTTATGGAAATGCAACCAAGGAAATGAAGCATAAAGTTTGTGATGCAGTAAATGTTAAGTTTTCTAAAAGTGAGTTCTATCTTTATGTAGAAGGAGTAGCTCATTATTATGTAGCCCATGGTAATAAAATCATAGTAGAACTTGAGAATAAATGTGATGAGATGACCTCAAATATTTTTCTGCTTGGAACTTGTTTTGGAATGTTACTTTCTCAAAGAAAAACAATTGCAATACATGGGGGTGCAGTATTAATTGGAGGCACTGGGGTAATTATTACTGGCGAAACGGGAACTGGTAAATCTACATTAACTGCTGCTTTTAGAAAAGAAGGGTATAGTTTTTTAGCTGACGATGTATCGGCTTTAGGGGAAGATCGTGAAGGGAATACCATTATATACCCAGCATTTCCGAGGCAAAAATTATGTAAAGATGCAATAGAAAAAATGGGTGATGATTTAAGTGGATATATGCTAATAGATAAGGGAAGAGATAAGTATTCAATACCAACAAATGGTAGTTTTTGGGGCAAAAGCGTACCTCTTAAGTCTATTTTTGAAATTAATGTTGTTGAAAATGAACAGGTAAGTATTAAACAGTTATTTGGAGGAGATAAATTAAGAGTGATTTTAAAAAACATTTACAGAATAGAAACTATTAACTACGCTGCTCTTGATTCGGATTATTTTAAAAAGTGCATAGTATTGTCAAATAAAATTAGTGTTTTTAGAATTAATAGACCCAAAGATAAGTTTTCAGTAAAGGACCAAATGAAACTCATAATATCTTCATTAAGTTAGAGGGGACTATGAAGCGTGAAGTGAAAGGATTAACAATAAAAATATAATGAAAGAAGCTGATTATTTGACAAATTTATTTTTAAGGGGTAAATGGATATTAAAGCAAGCTAAACCATCTGCACTTTCTTTAATATTGATTATATCTATTGGCATAGCAACTTCGATATTAACAGTATATAGAGCTGTAATAACCAAACAAATAATTGATGTTGCTACAACCAAAACTCAATTTAACCATTTGATTTTTTTGCTCATTATATTTATAACACTTATAATCTTTGAAATTATAGTTAATGCAATTAGTAGCGCCTTAGCAGTAAGATGTAGCAATAAAATAAGTAATAATATTCAGCGTACACTGTATTCACATCTACTAAATACAAGGTGGTATGAATTTTCAAAGTATCACAGTGGTGATATTATGACACGTATGACAAGTGATATTGAAGCCATTACGTCTATGATTGTTTCCTCAATACCTAGCATAGTACAGTTAACGGTTATGTTAATTGCATCCTTTATAACATTATTATTTTACAGTTCAACATTAGCAATATTGATTTTATTTCTATCCCCATTACCGATTTTATTTGCAAAAATATTTGGTAAAAGGTTAAAGGCGCTTTATATTAGATTTCAAAAAACAGAGTCTCTTTTTAGGTCTTTTTTAAATGAATCAGTGCAAAATATTATCATTATTAAGAGTTTTTGTACTGAAGAAGATAGTATAGCTAAAATTAGTGAAATTCAGAAAAATAAATTTGACTTAGCTTTAAAAAAGAATCGTATAAGTATTATTTATAATTCCTCTTTTTCAATAGTAACTTGGATTGGTATGGCACTTGCATTAATTATTGGATCTTTAAATATTTTTAAAGGTATTTCAACTTTTGGAACACTTACAGCAACAATACAGTTAGTTGGAAATATACAAGGACCATTTGCAGGTTTAGCAGCCACATTTCCCATGATTATTTCAGCAATAGGTTCCAGTGAGCGAATTATGGAAGTTGAAGGCTTAGCAAGTGATATTAAAATGCCTATTTCATATAATATCAACTCGGCAGGTTTAAAAATTGAAGATGTAAGCTTTTCTTATGATGAAGAGTTACCAATACTTAAAAATGTTTCAGCAACTATACATCCAGGGGAAATAGCTGCTATTGTAGGCCCATCAGGGCAAGGAAAAACCACATTAATACGATTATTACTTTCACTTATTAAACCTGATAGTGGAGGTATATACATAATGGATAAAGAGCAAAATTATGAAGTAAGTGCCTCTAGTAGAAAATTAATTGCTTATGTGCCCCAAGGAAACACACTTTTTTCTGGCACAATTGCAGATAATATTCGATGTGGATATCTTGAAGCTAGCGAGCAAGAGCTTGAAATTGTGGCCAAGGTTGCTTGCGCCTGGGATTTTATAAAAGATTTACCGAAAAAACTTAATACTGTAGTTGGTGAACATGGAGTAGGTTTATCTGAAGGGCAGGCTCAAAGAATAGCAATAGCAAGAGCGCTGATTCATAAAGCTCCAATTTTGATATTTGATGAGGCAACATCCGCTTTAGATAATGAGACGGAAATGAAGATATTAAAGTCTATAAGAGGTTTAAATGATAACTGCACTTGTATAATAATTACACATAGACCTGCAGCATTAGAAATTTGCCAAAGAATATTTAAAATAGATAATACCCACCTATTTGAGATTACTTAAGATTTTATAATGGATAATTAGGACTAGATAATGCAAAACTTACTGTAAGTTTTGCATTTTTGTATTAGTTGTGACTGAATCGAGACTGAACAAAGTTTATCTTGTGATTTTCTGAGGACTTAAATGAGAGTAAATAAGGAATAAGCTATGACTACTTCATGGTAATGTTTGTTTATAGTAATTATTAATTATAATACTAAGGGAAATTGATTAAATAAGGAGGAACATATATGAAAGGCATTATTTTAGCAGGTGGGTCAGGAACTAGACTGTATCCTATAACTAAATCAGTATCGAAACAGATACTACCTATATATGATAAACCAATGATATATTATCCATTATCAGTGCTAATGCTTGCTGGGATAAGAGATATATTATTAATATCAACTCCAAGAGATATTGAAAGTTTTGAAGAATTATTAGGTAATGGAAGTCAAATCGGGATTAATATAAAATATGCAATTCAACAAGAGCCAAGAGGACTTGCAGAGGCATTTATAATAGGTGAAGAGTTTATAGAAAAGGATAAGGTTGCTTTAGTACTTGGAGATAACATATTTTATGGATATGGTTTTTCAGAAAGACTCCAAGAGGCGGTTGAAAGAGAAGAATCAACAATATTTGGATACCACGTAAGTAATCCAAAAGACTTTGGGGTAGTTGAATTTGATGAAGACAATAATGTTATATCTATAGAAGAAAAGCCACAAAATCCAAAGTCAAATTATGCTGTGCCAGGGCTTTATTTCTACGATAATGATGTAGTGGAAATAGCAAAGAATATTAAGCCATCGACTAGAGGCGAAATTGAAATTACAGCTGTGAACAATGAATATCTAAAAAGAAGAAAATTAAAGGTGGAATTGCTAGGAAGAGGAATGGCATGGCTGGACACTGGAACACAGAGAGCATTACTTGAAGCGTCAAATTTTGTTGAGACGATTCAAACAAGACAAGGGTTATATGTAGCATGTATTGAAGAAATAGCCTATAGAAAAGGGTATATTAATGCAGAACAATTGAAGAAACTTGCAGAGCCACTTTTGAAGACTGAATATGGACAATATTTATATAATATAATTTCGACACAAGGAAATAATGTTGTAGAAAAACAAGTTGCAGCAACAGTTGAAGGGAAGTAAAAACATGAAAATTTATTTAGTTACTGGTGGAGCAGGGTTCATAGGATCAAATTTTGTGATTTATATGTTGAATAAGTACTCAGATATAAAAATAATAAATTTAGATAAACTTACATATGCAGGAAATTTAGAAAGTTTAAAAAGTATTGAAAAAAGCCCTAATTATATATTTGTTCAAGGAGATATATGTGATAAAGATATAGTAAATGGTTTATTTGAAAAACACGATATAGATTATGTAGTTCATTTTGCAGCAGAGTCTCATGTTGATAGAAGTTTAAGAGAGCCAGAACTATTCGCTATAACTAATATCATAGGTACAGTGAATCTTTTGAATGCAGCTAAGAATGCTTGGAAGATAAAAGAAGGCTGGAAACAAGGAAAGAAATATCTTCAAGTATCTACAGACGAAGTATATGGCTCGCTGGGAGATACGGGATACTTTGTGGAAACAACGCCTCTAGATCCTCATAGCCCATATTCATCAAGTAAAACAGGGGCAGATTTAATGGTAAAGGCATATTCTGATACATTTAAAATGCCGGTTAATATAACTAGATGTTCAAATAACTATGGACCATATCAATTTCCAGAGAAATTAATACCACTATTAATAAACAATTGCTTAAATCATAAAGAGTTACCTGTGTATGGTGATGGATTAAATGTACGGGATTGGTTATACGTTGAAGATCATTGTAAAGCAATAGATATGGTTATTAATAATGGAAGAGTTGGAGAAGTTTATAACATTGGTGGGCATAATGAAAGAACAAATATGCAAATAGTTAAAACCGTTATAGATTATATAAATAAAAATGTAGATAAAGAAGTAACAAAGAATTTAATAAAACATGTAGAGGACAGATTAGGCCATGACAAAAGATATGGCATAGATCCAACTAAGACAAAAGAAGAATTGGGCTGGTATCCAGAAACTACATTTGAGGTTGGAATAGAGAAAACTATAAAGTGGTATTTGAATAATGAAGAGTGGATGAAGAATGTTACCTCTGGAGATTATCAGAAGTATTACAATGAAATGTATTTAAAAAAATAGGGGGTAACGTACATGGGTAAATTTAAATTTGAGAAAACAGATATAGAAGGAGTGTATTTTATAGAACCTACAGTTTTTGGTGACCAAAGAGGTTACTTTATGGAAACTTATAATTATGAAGAATTCAAAGAAGCTGGACTTCCTATGGTTTTTGTTCAAGATAACCAATCTAAATCTAAAAAAGGAGTACTCAGGGGATTACATTTTCAGACTAAGTTTTCACAAGGTAAACTTGTACGAGTTATAAAAGGAGAAGTTTTTGATGTGGCAGTAGATATAAGAAACAATTCAAAAACTTATGGTAAATGGATTTCATCGATATTAACAGAGGGGAATAAAAAACAGTTCTATATTCCAGAAGGTTTTGCTCATGGGTTCTTAGTATTATCTGAGTCAGCAGAGTTCGTGTACAAATGCACTCAGCCTTATCATCCAGAGTTTGAAGGAGCTATTGCTTGGAATGATTTAGACATTAACATAAAATGGCCACTAGAAGGCATAGAGGAAGTATTACTTTCTGATAAAGATAAGTTAGCTAAAAAACTAAAAGAATGTGAAATAAAGCTTTAAATTAAACAGAAAAGGGAGATTGATTTATGAAGGTATGCCAGATAGTTGAGGCCGGCGGAGGCGTAAGTAAACATTTAATCAAACTGGCTAGATATGTTAATAATAAAAAAATAGATCAATATTTTATTGTATCTTCAGTTAGAGAAGATGGATTAATAGAAGTCTTAAAGAGTAATAAGTGTAAATTCATAATTATAGACATGGTTAGGAATATAAATCCTATTTATGACGTTGTTTCATTTATAAAAATATATACTTTTTTATTAAAAAATAAAATAGATGTTGTGCATTGTCATAGTGCAAAAGCCGGCTTTATTGGCAGATTAGCTGCAACAATAGCAGGTGTACCGGTGAAAATTTATAGCCCACATGCATTTCCATTTAACAATTATATTAGTCTTTATAAAAAATTAATGTTTAAATACTTAGAAAAAATTGCAGGATTATTTACAAGTATGATAATTGCATCATCAGAAACTGAATATGATATTGCAATAGATAATAGAATTGTTAATCCTAAAAAACTTTGCTTAATTCATAATGGAATAGAAATTGAGTATGAAGTTACAGATGATAAACTTAAATTAGATCTATTCAAAAATATAAATATTAACTGCAGAATTGATGAAAATACGAAAGTAATCGGGTTTATTAGTAGACTTGTACCACAAAAGGATCCAATAACATTTATAAGAGCTATAGCTAATATGAATAACAAAAATTTTGTTGCTTTGGTTTGTGGAGATGGTGAATTGGAAACTGAAATAATACAAGAATCTGAGAACTTAGGTATTAAAGATAAAATAATATTTTTAGGATATAGGGAAGATTTGTTTAATATAATAAATGCTATTGATATTTTCATTTTACCATCATTATGGGAAGGATTGCCTTATGTTTTATTAGAGGCTATGCTATGTAAAAAGGTGATTTTTGCGACTAATGTTGTAGGGAACAGGGATGTTATAAAAAATGAAATGAATGGTTTTTTATTTGAACCTAGAGATTATATAGGATTATCAAAATTATTAGATTTAGTTATTGTAGATGATGTCATTATGAACAATGTTAAAATAAATGCTCATTCAGATATAATTGAAAATTATAGTGTAGATAATATGGTTAATAAGTATGAAGATTTGTATTTAAAACTATGCCTAAAAGGAAGGAATGGATAACATGAATTTTTTAGTTCTGGGGGGGAATGGATTTATTGGTTCTCATTTGGTTGATGAACTTGCAAGCAATAACAACAATTTTGTAAGATCAGTAGATAGGGGAATGAATAATTCTTTAGCAAGAGTTAATGTTGAATACATTAAAGGTGATTTTAATAATAAACAATTATTAGATGAAATATTAGCAGATATAGATATAGTTTATGATACAATTTGGACAACCATACCTTCTAATGATAATGCTATATATGATATTGAAAGTAATGTAGTTCCAACATTACAATTATTAAACAAATGCGTTGAAAATAAAATCAAAAAAATAATATTCACATCTTCGGGTGGAACAATATATGGCAACCCAATGGAAATCCCTATTAGTGAAAAGCATCCTACAAATCCAATTTGTTCTTATGGTATAAGTAAACTCACAATTGAAAAATATTTGCAATTATATTTTGAAAAATATAATTTGAATTATGCAGTTTTGAGATGCTCAAATCCATTTGGAGAACGACAAAATTATTTGCGCAATCAGGGTTTAATAATTACCTTATTGTATAAAGCAATTATTAATGAACCATTTCATGTATGGGGAGATGGAACTGTTGTAAGAGATTATATTTATATAAAAGATTTAGCAGATGCGCATGTAAAAGTTGCTGCGTATAGAGGAACTGAAAAAATGTTTAATATTGGTAGCGGAATAGGGCTTAGTATAAATGAAACAATTCATTTAATAAATAATACGTTAGACATTAAGGTTCCCATATTATATGAAGAAGAAAGAAAGTGTGATGTAGAAAAAAATATTCTAAACATAGAACGGGCAAGAAATGAATTTAATTGGTGTCCTGAAACGAGCATTCAAGAGGGTATTATTAAGACTTGGAATTGGTTGAAGGAAACAATTAGTGATTCTGAAGTGTTAAGTGAAGTGGTAGCAACTAATGAAGGTGACAAATAATATACAGACATTAAAGTTTTAGCTTTATATGAAGGTGAATTTATGATTAGAGATTATCAAGATGTTAAAAGATTTGGATTTAAAGGGACATCAACAAAAATAGCAAATCTATTGATTATTGTGGAGAGTATGAAATATAAAGAGGAAATAGTTTCTATTGCACAAAGGATATATTAGATTAAAGAGGTGAAAAATGAAAGATAGAATAGTTTTTGTGGCAGAATACAAAAAAAAAGATAAACATTGGATAGAGGTTGAGTTGGATAAATTAAAACAAAATTACATATTTATTGCTGATAAAAATTATAGTGCTAATGATTATACAAAAAGTTATGGAAGATTGATATATTGGACAAAATATCTTAAATTAGCTAAAAAAGTAATAAAGAGCACTGAAGAAGATGATGTAATTGTAGCGTTAACTTTTACATTAGGATTGATTATATCATTATTATGTAAAATATATAAAAAGAAGAGAAATATTTTATCATTAAATTGTATTGCTTATGATAACTCGAAATTTGATTTTATTAAAATACCTTTGTTTAGGAGGTCATTTATAAAAAATAATTTAATATCGACTGTTAATGCTGAAGAATATAGTCAAAAATTCAATAAAAAGTTTAATCTAGATAATAAAAAAGTTTTTTATTTGTTAAATGATCCGTACAATGAAAGATTTGTTGATAAATCGTTAACTACTGAAGGCCAGATAAGAATTGATTACAGCAATTCATACTGTTTTTCAGGTGGAGAAGCAAATAGGGATTGGGAAACACTGTTAAATTCAGCAGGTGAAAATTCTAAAGTGAACTTTAAGATTACGGCAAGAAAATATTTGTGGAATAACAAAAATTGTATACCTAAAAATGTGGAGATTGCCTTTGATGAAGATTTAAGCGCATTTATTAAAAAGGTTAAAAATGCAGAAATTGTTATTGTGCCGTTAAAGGATGATATGGTGGCTGGATTAACTGTTTTTATACAGGCAATAGCAATGAAAAAATTTGTTTTAGTGTCAGATATACCAGCTACTAGAAAATATATTCCAAATGATTGTAAGAATGTTCTTGTAAAAACAAGTGATGTGGAAGATTTATCTAATAAAATCAAATATTATTATAACAATGAAGATGAAAGGAATATGATAGCAGATAAATTGTATAATAATTTGATTAATAATTTCTCGCCAGAATGTTATGTTAAAAGAATTGTAGAAATAGTAAATATAGCATTTAAAAAAGATAGAAGGTTGCAAAGTTAAATTTAAAAGGATGTGTAAATCGCTGAAAATCATCTCTATTTAGTGAAAAACTATAAGAGAAAAAGATTTTTTTTAGTTATTTAACAAAGAGATTAGGTGCGGAATTATTATAATAAATCTATTTATACTTTATCTTGTCTTTGAAGGGGAGTATTTAAGTTATATGTAAGATCTGAGGTGGGGGTGTGAGATTATATGAATTGTTTTGTAGCAGGAATCGTACTTTACAATCCTGATTTAAAGAGATTGAAAGAAAACATAAATGCAATTTATTCGCAAGTCAGTAAGATTGTTTTAATAGATAATGCTTCTGACAACATTGATGAAGTAGAGAATTTATATAAAGGGTATAAGAATATTGTTATTGAAAAAAATACACAAAATAAGGGTATCGCAAGGGGTTTAAATCAAATTGTCCAATTTGCCGAAAAAGAAGGATATGATTGGGTTTTAACACTGGATCAGGATTCTGTATCACCCAATAATTTGATAGAGGAATATACAAAATACTTGTATATTGAGAAGCTAGCAATAGTTTCCCCTATAATTATTGACAGAAATAGAGATTATGGAAACGAGAGTTGTGTTTTGTTGGAAAACAATAAGTATTCATTTATTGATACCTGTATTACATCTGCATCTCTTATTAATGTAAGTGTGTGCAGAAAATTAAACTGTTTTGACGAAATAATGTTCATTGATGGAGTAGATTTTGATTACTGTAAAAGAGTTGTTTTAAATGGGTATAAAATTATAAGAGCGAACGCTGTTTCGCTGATACATGAAATTGGGCATATAAAAATCAGAAAATTTTTGTTTTGGAATGTAATAGTTAGGAATCACTCCGCATTTCGTAAATACTATATTGCACGAAATATTTTATATTTTGATAATAAATATAGGAAACCAGGTAGTCGATTTACTGCATACTTAAGGGTTTTAAAATTAGGACTTGTAACATTATTATATGAAGAAGATAAAATTAATAAGATAATGGCTATAGCCAAGGGTGTTCATAACAACAAAGTATAAAGGGATAAAGTATAAGACTTTGTATGGACGTGATTATTTTTAAAACTATTTAAATATTATAAAAGTCAAAAACATATATCAAGGGGGGGGAAATTGAAGATTAATTTTATAATTCCGGGTACAACTAAAAATGGTGGTATAAAGATGATTTTTGAATATTCAAACAGATTACAGGCTAGAGGTCACGATATTTTAATTTATATGCCAATAGTGGCTTATAAATTAAATAATAAAGGATTTATAGGATTATTAAAAAGAAGTAAGACTACATTAGGTATTCTAAAAAGAGGTTATAGAGTTAACTGGTTCAATTTAAAGTCTTCAATTAAATTAGTTCCTAAAATTTCTGATAAATATATAAGAAATGCAGATGCTTCAATAGCTACAGCATGGCCAACTGCTTATGATGTATACAACTTAAATAATAATAAGGGGCTCAAGTATTATTTTGTACAAGGATATGAGATATGGTGTGGAAAAAAAGAAAATGTTGAAAATACTTATATGCTTAATCTTCATCATATAGTAGTGTCAAAATGGCTAAAAGATTTGATGATGTATAAATTCAAAAGTAAAAACGTTGATATAGTATATAATGGAATAAATTTTAATGAATTTTTTAATGATAAAAAAAATTTTAATAATGAACACAAGGTAGTTACTATGGTATATAGCAAGTTGAAATTGAAGGGATTTTCAGATGGTTTAAAGGCGTTTAAAATGATAAGAGAAAAAATACCAGATATTAAACTTATTTTATTTGGAATGAAAAAAGGTACTGATATACCAGATTTTGCTGAGTTTTACTTAAATCCACGCAAGGATGAACTAAGGGAAATTTATTGTAAATCAGATGTATTTATATTCCCAAGTAAAGGTGAAGGGTGGGGACTAACACCTCTAGAGGCAATGGCATGTAAATGTGCAGTAGTTGCAACAAAGGATGGTGCAATGAACGAAGTTGGAGTTAATGGTAAAAATGCTTTGATTTCAGAAACAGATGACATAGAAGGACTTGCTAGTAATTTATATAGAATTTTAACCAATACTGATTTATTAGAAAAAATATCAATAAATGGTTATAATACTGTACTTGATTTTTCATGGGATAAATCGGTTGAGAAATTTGAGAATATATTAAAAAATTCTTAAACATAAAAGCAAGGACTGTATTTCGAGTCATCTCCTATGGAAACATAAGCAGGAGTGCTGTAAAAATTGGACATTTGATGTGGATTTAAAAATAGAAGGGTTTGTGCCAAATAGTTGAAAGGGTTGGAAAAGCATAGAAACAAGAAACTTGACGAAATACAGTGAAGGAAACTGCTAAAATATATCTCGTTAGTTTTTTGCAGTTGAAAAAAAATATTGGTTTCAAATGCGAAAATTTATCAATGGATTTTTAATGAAAATACACAATGTAGTTTATTGTAATAATGCAAAAGTGAGGCAAAAGTTAATGTTTTTTATAATGACAAGTTATTTTTTTATTCTTCTTTCTTATTTAACAGGAACAATTGAAAATATTAAATTACATAATATGAACGAAATTCTCTTGTTCATAAGTATTTTATTATTAAGTTTATATTATATTAAAGAAAAAATACTATTTTTTCCTAATAAAAAGGTAAGAAATATATATTTTTATATGTTATTAATTTTTGTGGTGTATCAATTACTAAATATAAATGAATTTTATAACAAGGAGACACTAAATGATTGTATCAAGAATTTACTGGTGATAATCAATGTATATATGTTTTCAGGATATATATATTATAAAAAGTGTGAAGATAGATTTGTAATAGTAACATACTTAAGTATAGCAATTTTTATATGCATTATGTATTGGTATAATTTTGATAATTTCGAGGGATTGAAACAAATATCTATGCTTTTTAACAATGTATATAGATATAGAAATAGTTACGGATTATCTCAGCCTAATAATACTGGATTAACATGTTATTTAGCTTTACTCTTATCTTTTTACTTATATAATTGTTCATCATATAAAAAAAGACTGTTTAGAACATTAATGATAGGCTTTAACATTGTTATTTCAATTGTACTTATATCAACTGGTTCACGTACAGCTATGACATCTATTGTTTTATTTTTTGTAGTGTTTTGTTTCATGAAAATAAAGAGTAAATTTAATATGAATAATAGAACAAGCTTTTTTGTTAAATATATAATGTTATTTGTTGGTATAACATTATTAATAGAAATTATTTATAGCATCCAAGGTGTTGATTTTATTACGGCTTTTGCAGATACCAATAGAACCACTAATTTTACTATTAATATTCCAATATTATTTGAGAATCATAAGGAGTTATTCGGAATGGGATCATTTAAAGCTTTTACCGATATGTATTTTGGTACACCATTCATAGACAATTGGTATCTTT
>Ga0209540_10002127_pt1 | contig 14236 bp, 9 predicted proteins | sample BarGraIncu01121A_FD_184501 | JGI IMG/M metagenome (GOLD analysis project Ga0209540, IMG submission 184501) | Arctic peat soil microbial communities from Barrow, Alaska - Barrow Graham LP Incubations 011-21A (SPAdes) (version 2) | ecosystem: Environmental > Terrestrial > Soil > Wetlands > Peat... | reverse complement strand
CTCCCCATATGAAGCTGTCCCGTGATATTCGGAGGAGGCATAACAATGCAAAAAGGCTTCTTATCAGGATCCGGGACTGCATGAAAGTATCCCTTTTCCTGCCAGTCGGCATACATCCTTGCTTCTGCCTCTGCCGGCTCGAATGCCTTATTAATATTGTCAACTCTTGCCATTTTTATACCCTCCAGGTCATATTACGATCTAATTTGAACAAGCTCCGGTTTATCTGATCCGGTTTATTCGAAATATTATAACACCATACTGACCTTTCCGGTGTATAGGAATCACTTTCCGCTGTCTTTTTCGCGGATTTCAACACGTCGGATCTTACCGCTGATTGTCTTGGGAAGTTCTGCGACATATTCAATAATCCTTGGATATTTGTAGGGAGCTGTGACGTGCTTTACATAGTCCTGAAGTTCTTTGGTAAGCTCAGGCGAACCTTCATACCCATTGCAAAGGACAACGGTAGCCTTGACTGCGAAGCCGCGCACCGGGTCCGGAACACCTGTAACGGCACATTCCATAACAGCTTTATGTTCCATCAGGGCGCTTTCCACCTCAAACGGACCGATACGGTACCCGGAACTCTTGATTACATCATCGGTGCGGCCGACATACCATAGAAATCCCATCTCATCACGGTAAGCCGTATCGCCGGTATGATAGAGACCATCATGCCAGGCACGTTTTGTTGAATCTTCATCATAATAATACTCGCGGTACAGGCCCAAAGGCTTGGCGCCGCCTTTCTCGTCCGCACGGATACAGATTTCCCCCGTGACACCTGAAAGAGTCTCATTGCCTTCATCATCGGCAATAATGACGTCATATCCCGGTGAAGGCAGGCCCATTGATCCAAGGCGCGGCTGCATCCATGGATAGATGGTAGCACATACGAGAGTAGTCTCTGTCTGCCCGAACCCTTCGAAAATCTTGAGTCCGGTATTTTTGAGCCACTGGCTGTATACTTCCGGATTCAAAGCTTCCCCTGCCGTACAGCAGTGCTTAAGGGCCGACAGTTCATATGGGGAGAAATCTTCTTTTATCATAAACCGATACATCGTCGGCGGGGCACAGAACGAAGTAACATGAAATATGGATATTTTCCGAAGGATATCCGCCGCACTGAATTTCTCGAAGTCATAGGTAAAGACGGCTGTTTCACCAAGCCACTGCCCGTACATTTTGCCCCAGAGCGACTTAAGCCAACCTGTATCTGAAATCGTGAAATGAATTCCGCCGTCCTCTACCCGATGCCAGAAGATACCTGTCATCAGATGTCCGAGTGGATAGGAAAAATCATGCAGAACCATCTTGGGGTATCCTGTGGTACCGGAAGAAAAAGACATGATCATCGGGTCGGTAACCTTAGTATCAGCTTCTCCCTCCGGCCTTGCCCATACATCGCTCTGTGCCGCAAGAGAAGTATCAAAGTCAATCCAGCCGGGTACTGTTTTGCCGCGTGTGACAGCTCTAATTTTGAGCGTCTCGTACTGATCAAGAGCTTCATCCACATGTTCGGTGCAGTCTGAGTCACCGGTCATAACAAGCATCTTGATTTTGCCGGCATTCAAACGGTATACATAATCTTTCGCCATCAGAAGATGAGTCGCCTGCACGGCGATGGCCCCGATCTTATGAAGGCCCATCATACAATACCAGAACTCATATCCGCGCTTGAGGACCAGCATGACTAGATCGCCTTTTTTAATCCCCTGTCCGGAGAAAAAATTCGCTGCCTTGTTGGAAAGCTTCGCCATTTCACCAAAAGTAAAACGTCTCTCCTGCCCGTCATTTGAGACCCAAAGCATGGCAAGTTTATCCGGTGTGCGCTCTGCAATAACATCAAGAACATCATATGCAAAGTTGAAAGTATCCGGATATGTTACCTTATAGTTTTTTTGTAAATCCTCAAGAGTCGCATAATTATCTCTGTGTCTTCCGATGAACTGCTCATATATAGGCATATTACTTCTCCTTTTTGATGACAACCGCTAAAAACTTACAGGCCTTGCCGTGGTTAGCTTTCATAGCGTGCGGAATTCCTGAATCAAAGTAAACACTGTCACCTTCGGATAATTCGTACGAAATCTCTCCGATATAGAAGGTCATCTGTCCTTCAACGACATAATTGAATTCCTGTCCGTCGTGGGCGTGCAGGACAGGCACGGCATTATCTTTTGGCTCAACGGTAACCATAAACGGTTCGGCCATTTTTTTCCGGAAAGTGAATGCCAGATGCTTGTATTCATAAGTAGCTCTGCGGTGAACGTCGAACCCGCCGCCCCTTTTCACCATGCAGCACGTCGAAAGCTTCGGTGAATCCCCGCTCATAAGATCGACAACATCGACACCCAGTGCATTTGCTGCATTATAGAGGAAAGAAAACGAGAAATCTTTCTCCCCTTTTTCATAAGATATGTAATCATCAAGGCTGACCTCACATTTTTCGGCCATTGTATCCTGAGTCAATTCTTCAATTTCGCGAAGCGCTTTGATGCGCTCACCCATTTCCTGCAGTTGATCTGTCATAAGCCTACCTCCTGCGTATTTTTATATTTATCTGTTTGCATTTATATCATAATAAGTATGCTGTCAAAGGCTGTCAACAAAACAAGACAATTCCCGCTTTTTTGTCAGCTTTCGCTACCTTTTTAAGTCAGGTATGGACAAGATAATCAATGGCAGACCGGGCGCTTACAACGGAAGCGATAAATCCGCCGACTTTAACATGGTCGGGATGTGTTGCATATATATTCAGATCTTCCAGACTGTCAAAGGATGTAATCAAGGCCACATCCATATTTTTGTCTGTCGGATTCTCGTTTTTAACAACAGACAGACTTCTGATCTGGGGAATAAGGGCCGGCAGTAAGGAAAGTTTTTCACGGATCTGCATAATAATCTCATCTTTGCTTTTGCCGTCTGCGTCGTCAATCAATTTCCAAAGAACTACATGCTGTATCATACAAATCTCCTTATATATTATGGTTTTCGTGAATAAGCGCCAGAGCACCATAAAGAATCGAATCATCGTTAAGTTCTGCCTTGGCAAATCTGACTGAATTACGGATGGACGGCATGCAGTACGCATCAACCTGATCAACAATCTTCTCAAGGAATACATCCCCGAGCGCTTCCATTACTCCGCCTCCGTAAACAACCATCTCAGGGCTGAAAATATTGACAAGCGAACCGCTGGCAACAGCCAGATAATGACAGGCACGGTCAATAGCCTCCATCATCACATCATCATCCGCCTCATAGGCGGCCTTCATAGCTTTGCTCTTGAAAACGCCTTCCGTTATGGCATCCTCCATAAGCGTGCTGCGTCCGCGCTTTATCTGCTGGTGTATATAGTCAGTCATTCCGTTTTTGCTTGAAAATGCTTCCAGGCAGCCTCTTTGACCGCAGTTGCAGCGTGGTCCTTCCGTATTCAGAACCATATGTCCCAATTCTGCCCCTTTACAATTGTATCCTGTATATAATTTCCCGTCGAGAATCAACCCGCCGCCCATACCGGTTCCAATAAATAAACCGACAACATTGGTAAGTCCTTTGGCAGCGCCATATTTCCATTCCCCGTACACCCCGATATTAACATCGTTCCCGATATAGAACGGAACCTTAAAGCGAGCTTCGAGTATGCGCTTGATCTCGTAATTCTCCCATGGCAGATTCGGTGAAAAAAGCACGACACCCGTCTCCTGATTGATAACACCGGGAGCACCTGCGGCAATCGCGTCCACATCTTCCAGAGTAATTCCAAAACCCAGCAAAAGTTCATCAACCACACTGACAATGGTGTCTTCAATATTTTGTATGCCGTCTTTAGCTTTTGTCTTCTTCTTCAGACGAAAAACAATACTGCCCTGCTCATCAAAAATCACGCCGAGAATCTTTGTTCCTCCAATATCGAGGCATATTGAATACTTGCTCATATTAATCCTCCCTGTAGGCTTTCAGTTGATCATACAAATCATAAAGCTTCTGCACACCATTTTCGAGGTGATAATAGTGGAAAATATATGGAATGAGCAAAATCAGAAACAATACACAAAGGGCCGTAACCGGAAGATAATTTGTGATAATGAAAACAAAAAAACTTACAAGTGTCATGGATGCAAAAAACAGTGTAACGAGCAGATGAATGAGCCTTTCATGCTGAAAAAAGAGAATCCACTCCCAAAGGGAGCGGATCTCCTTATCAATCAATTCTTTTGAAAGCCGCTCGCCTGTAGCAGCTCGTATGAGAAGTTCCTTAGTATGTGAAATCCGGAAAGTGAGTCGGTCTGCCATATGCACACACTCCGATCTCTACAAAATTACGCGCCTATTTCTTCCGTAGAACTGCGGGTACGTTTCTTTGCTTTCGTTCCAAGAATAAGCTCCGGCGGTTTTTTGTCCACCACACTCTCTTTAGTAATGATACATTTCTCAATATCTTTTCTCGATGGTATTTCGTACATGATATCGAGCATGATTTCCTCAAGAATAGCGCGAAGTCCTCTGGCTCCCGTATTACGCTCAATGGACTGGGCCGCGATCGCTTCAACAGCATCATCCGTAAATTCAAGCTCCACTCCATCCATGTTCAAAATCTTCCAGTATTGCTTGAGCAGGGCGTTTTTGGGTTCTCTCAAGACGCGGATCATCGCTTCCTTATTAAGACCCTCCAGAGTGACTGAAACCGGTACACGTCCGACAAACTCCGGAATAAGTCCGAATTTCAGAAGATCCTGCGGCATGAGGTATTTGAGTAGCTCGCCGTTCTTCCTGTCTTTCTTCGTATGAACGTCCGCACCAAAACCGAAGGCTTTCTGTCCGATGCGATTCTCAATAATCTTCTCCAGGCCGTCAAAAGCGCCGCCGCAGATAAAGAGTATATTGGTCGTATCAATCTGAATAAACTCCTGATGCGGATGCTTTCTTCCACCCTGCGGCGGAACATTGGCAACCGTACTCTCCAGAATCTTGAGAAGAGCCTGTTGGACACCTTCGCCGCTGACATCTCTGGTGATGGAAGGATTTTCGGATTTTCTGGTTATCTTATCGATTTCATCAATGTAAATAATACCGCGCTGAGCCTTTTCAACATCAAACTCGGCGTTTTGCAAAAGCTTCAGAAGAATATTCTCAACATCTTCCCCGACGTATCCAGCTTCAGTAAGAGCTGTCGCATCAGCCACAGCAAAAGGTACATGCAGAACCTTTGCAAGCGTCTGCGCCAGAAGCGTTTTGCCGCATCCTGTCGGTCCGACCATAAGGATGTTGCTCTTAGTCAACTCAATATCATCGTTACTGCCCTGTTTTGAAAAAACACGTTTGTAATGATTATAAACCGCCACGGACAAAGCCTTCTTGGCCTGCTCCTGTCCAATTACATACTGATCAAGAGAGGCTTTCAGTTCGGCCGGGGTCGGAACATGATCCATCTTCTTATTGCTGTTTTGCTGCGGAGTAAAATCCTCATCATCCGCCAAAAGCGAATCACATAGGTTAATGCACTCGTTGCAAATATATACGGACGGTCCGGCGAATAATCTTGCTACTTCGTGTTCGGTCTTACCGCAAAAAGAGCATCTGACAATCGGAGGCTTACCGTCTGTACCTTTCAGTCTCTTCTCCTGCTTGTTCCTATCTTCTTCAGTCATAGAATTCTCCTTGCTATTTCAGATACAAGAAACGAGGCTTCAAGGTGAAGCCCCGCAGTTGTCTGCTACTATCATGGTAACCGAAGTAGCGGTCGGGTTCAATCGTGTAATACTAACAATATATTAAGAATTGGTTTCAGAAGCATCTTCGTCGTCATGTCCTGCATGCTCATGATCATGGAAATCAACTTTAACAGCAGCTTCGGTGATCATATCAACAGTCTTTTGGGCTACGATACTTTCGCGGATAAAGCCGTCGTTACCGCCAAGTCTTGAAAGAAGATCTTCTTTCTTCATATTGTACTGGGCAGCCATTTTCTCGGCCTCAGCATCAACATCTTCATCAGTAGCTTCCATTTTTTCAGCCTTTGCAATGGCCTCAATGACAAGATTACTCTTAACACGAACCTTTGCAACCGGTACGAGTCCTGCGCGGAAATCTTCCATCGTCTGTCCGACATACTGGAGATACTGCTCGAGCTCAATGCCCTGATGCTTCATGCGGTTTGCCTGCTCATCAGCGAGCTGGTCAACTTCGGAATCAACCATGCAGTCAGGAATCTCAACGGCAGCATTATCACATGCAACTTTAACAACAGCGTTCTGGAAATCAGCGGCAGCGTGGATCTTCGCCTGCTCCTGCTTCTTGGCAAGAATGTCGGCCTTATATTCTGCAAGGGTATCAAACTCACTAACGTCCTTGGCAAATTCATCGTCAGCAACAGGCAGTTCACGTGCCTTGATTGCAGACAGCTTGATCTGGAAAGTAACTTCCTGACCCTTGAGTTCTTCACTGTGGTATTCTTCCGGGAATGTAACGGAGATCGGGAATTCTTCATCGATGGAGTGACCGATCAGCTGCTCTTCAAAACCAGGTATAAAGCTGTTGGAGCCGATCTTCAAGTCATAAGCGTCTGCTTTGCCGCCTTCAAATACGACTCCGTTCAGGAAACCCTCATAATCGATTGTAACTGTATCGTCTGCAGCAACCGGACGGTCTTCAACAGGAACCTGTCTTGAATTGCGTTCAAGGACACGGTCAAGTTCCTTCTGAACATCTTCCTCAGATGCATCATGAAAATGGTAAGGAGCTTCGACGCCCATGTATGCACCGAGTGTAACTTCCGGCTTTTCGGTAACAGTAATTGTAAACTTCAAGCCTTTCTCAGCTCCGATATCAAGGATATCAAGTTCAGGCTTGGAAACAACTGTAAGGTCATGCTCTCTGATGGCCGCAGCATAAGAAGGGTTCACAGCATAATCGATGGCATCATCATATAATACGCCCTCTCCGTAATACTGCTTAACCATATGATAAGGGGCTTTACCTTTGCGGAAGCCGGGAATCTGAAAACGATTTTTGTTTTTTTGAAAAGACTGCTGAATTGCAGCAGCAAAATCCTCTTTTGATACATCAATGGTCAAAACAACCACATTATTCTCTTTTTTCTCCATTAAAGAAGCCATAATTATTCCTCCAAATTGCTTTCCGCATTAAATTTATCGAATAGTGATTGTAACATACTGAAACGTTCGCCGCAAGCCTATCGCATATGCTCCCCTGTCCTCGGATCGCTTTGCGATCCTGCGTAAGGTCGCACATGCGATAGGCTTGCGGCTTGGTTGGCACCCTGCGGGTGCTAGAGGAAGGGCGCTCACGCGAATTGGCGCGTGGGCTGGAGTTTAGTCATGGGGTGCGGTTCGTTACTTTTACCTGCAGGCCTTCCAGGATGTCCAGTGTCTTTTCGTTCAGAAGAGGGTCAAAGCTGTCTGTGCAGGCAGCGTCTACTATTATTTGTGCCTCAGGCAGTGCGGTCTTTGCTATCACTGCGTTTGATATGACGCATATGTTGCTGACAAGGCCGACAAGCTCGATGCTTTCGAAAATACTGCCCTGCAGATAGGCAAATAGATGATCTGACCCGAACGTACCTTTTTCGAATCTGATGCATCCGTCCGACAGGCTTTCCAATCGCCCGTACAGCTCATGTCCCCGGGTACCGCGGATGCAGTGCGGAACCGGGAGATTTCTCCCCTCCTGCGTCTTTTCGTAGTCCGGATCATGCGTATCAAGAGTAAATACAATCTTTTGCCCTTCGCTTTTGTAAGAGAGAATCTTTTCGCAAATTCTCTCGTGAAGCAAGGCGGCCCCGGCAAATCCAAGGCTTCCATCTACAAAATCATTCTGATAGTCCACGACAATAAGTAGCTTTTGCATGGCAGGCTCCTTTCAAAACGAATCTCTGATATCTTCTGAAATCATGCTGACAGTATTTATACTGACGCTGATACAAGCTATTTCAGAGCCTTCTCAGCCTCGAAAATTGCTTTTCTCATAGCTTCCTGTGGGCTTGGAAGCATCGCGCCGTGTCCCGCTGCGAGCAGTGACGGCGAGAAGCTAAGTAACTTTTTAGCACTTTTTATAGCTTCCATTCTGTTTTGCGTCGCAAGCCCGGGTAAAGGAAAAAGGAGTTGGATCTTCCCTGCGACCGCGACCCCTCCGGCTGTCTGCATGGCATCGCCTACTATAAGATGCCGGTTTCTTATATCCAGAAAGGACATGGAATCATCCGTATGGCCCGGTGTGGCAATCACCTGAAGCGACCCCACGCGCTCTCCGCTGCGGGGAAGGCACAGAAGATTAGGTCCGCTCGGCAACAGGGAAATCAACTTATCGAGTCCTCCGATATGATCCACGTGCGTATGAGTAAATAGTATGCGGTTTATTGGTTTTTTAAGCAGCTGCGCCTGACTGACTATCGCTTTAGCGAAAATTGCAGTGCCCGTATCAATCAGGGTGAGACTGTCTTTTTCTTCAACAAGGTAACAATTTACAATAGAGTTGCTTATCTGATATATCGTATCATTTTGAATGATTTTCATGCGGAGTTGTCCTCTTTGATGCGTGCACGATATTTCGTGTGCGGCAGGATTTCTTCATTCCTCATTATTCTAAAATCATAATTATAATCCGATCGCAGACTAAACAATCTGTTTCACATTTCCGCCTCAGAAAAGCCTGTTTTCAAGCAACTTCACTCATATACTTTTCAACAAAATTAAATTATTATTATGAAGATGGAACAATTATTCTAATATTTCAATTATATATTTATTAATGCATTTAGCAACAGGGGGTATAATTTTGTGCGTAGATTATTGAGGAAAGCGTTGTCCTGTCTATTGGCTGTTACTATGGTACTATTTCTGATTCCTCAGACACGGAATATTGTCTATGCCGCGGGCGAGATAACCGGCTCTAAAACACTTGACTCGAGTGCCCCTCTAATAAAATCAGACACAACGGCAATCAATATGAATTCATATTCAGACGGTACAAATGCCTTTCGGATCATCCCTGCACAGACAGCAGAATTTACAATTACTACCGTCTCGTCCGGAGGTACACAAGGATGGCTGTATGACAACAGTGGTGGCACTTATCTTGTCATGGATGACAACAGCGGCAGCAGCGGTGCTTTTCAAATTGTATATACTCTTACAGCGAATGAGACATATTACATAGATATTTGTTCATTGGAAGCACCTAAAGGAACCCTGAAGGCAGGTACTCTCAGTATTACCGGCGGCGCTCTGCTTACGAATGATCCTCCGCTTTCCGTGCCGGCACTCTCATTGACATCCGATAATACACTAGGCGGTCTGCACTATTCAATCAATTCTTCACAAGGTCCCGAAACAGATCATTACAGTATTCAGCTGTACACAGAATCAGGTGCCGCAACCGTCGGCTTCCCTATCTCAACAACTGCTGCAGAAGGAAACATCCCTCTCTCAGCAGATGTCATCGGCGGAACATCTTACTGCGCAAAGATAACAGCCGTTGCGAAGACGACGAGCTTTTTCTCCGACAGTCTTTTAAGCACGTTTTGTACTTCAGCTATGGCTTCGGCGGTAAAAAGTTCAGCAAAGTCGATAACCGGGTTTTCTGTATCTGCAGGCAACACCTTGATTAACGAAGCCAATCATACAATTACAGTATATGCGCCTGTCGGCACAAACGTGTCTTCACTTAACCCATCTGTCACAGCAAGCGCATTATCAAGTGTTTCTCCTGCCAGCGGCGCTGCAGTGAATTTGACAAATCCTGTTGTATACACAGTTACAGCAGAAAATAACACTACACAAACGTATACCGTCACCGCTATACCGACAGCTTTTGTGCCGGGCGGGTCAAATGCTTCCGACACAACCTGCCCGATAATAACTGCCGGAACCACTTGTATCCCACTTAACTCTATTTCATCTGTGACTATGAACAAATACCGGTTCACTCCTCAAGCGACGGAAACCTACACGTTTACCACTATTGCTTCCGGAAATACATATGGCTGTTTATTTAACAGCAGCGGAACATATCAGTTAGTATCTGACGGCGATATTGGAATAAGAAAAGTATTTAGTTTTTCCTATGATCTGACAGAAGGTAATGTATATTATCTGGATCTTGGCTCAACGGATATTCCTGGCGGAACTATTATGGGAGTACTAAGCATCACCGTTGGTTTGCTGAAAGGCAATACTGTTACGGTAAGCTACAATGCCGATACCCACGGAAGCCTCACAGGCTCAGCAACCGAATATTTATACGCAGGTGGTTATCCTGTATTTACACCTGTTTTGACACCCGACTCCCAATATTTTTTCTCAGGATGGAGCAGTGACGGCGGGGCAACTTTACTGAGCAACAGTCAGATTAAGTCTGCCAGTGTGTCGGCCAATATTACATATACTGCACAGTATGTTCTGAAAACAACTCTTACCGCACCGGATGTTGCCCTCTCTCCCGACACGATGTTAGGGGGTCTTTCGTATTCAATATCTCCCCTTTCTTCGGAAGAGGCTTATATTTCCAGTTATACAATTCAGCTTTTCGCTCAGGATGGGACCACTTTGGTGGGGAGTCCGATCATAACAGCAGCAAAGACAGGGAATATCCCACGAACGGCTACAGTAGTCGGCGGTATCCCGTACACAGCCAAAGTTATGGCTTCTGCTTCTGCTGCAGCTGCATATTCAGACAGTGCATATAGCACAGTCAGTTCTTCTGCCGTGTGTTTTGACACAAGAAGTGCTGCTAAAGCTATATTAAGTTTTGCTGTCGGCAGCATTTCCGGAACGATTAATGACGCAAACCATACTGTGATGGTTACTATGCCGTATGGCACCGATCTGACCGCAATAAGCCCTGCCATTCTTAGCAGCCCTTTGGCTGCAGTGTCCCCCGTGAGCGGAGCGGACAAGAATTTCACATCCCCTGTTACTTACACAGTCACTGCCGAGAATGAGACTTCACAGACATATTCCGTGTCTGTTGTTAATGAAAAAAAGCCGCTAATCAATGTAATCGGAAATATAACAGACACAGAGACCTGGGTGGATTCTGTTCCGCTGAGCATTGCTGCTTCTGCCGATTCCGGAGTAAAGAGCGTAACTGTCAATGGCACAGACATTACCGCTTCCTATGCTTCAGGGTACGACGCGGCATCGAACGGAATCTATACCTTTATTGTTACCAGCAACCTGGGCTCAATTTCTGATTTTTCTGTTACTGTTACCCAGATTGATACAGTAAAGCCGGTTGTCAGCATTGATTCAAACGGGTATTCAGAAGGTCACTGGTCGAATTCCGATGTTGTATTGGACATATCAAATACTGCCCCCAATTCCGGCACGACCATTTACAGCTACAGCACGGACGGCAGCAATTGGCTTTCATTTAGCGGTACCATTTCTATCAGTGCAGACAGCGATACCACATATCAATTCAAAGCTGTCAGCGAAAGTGGTATTGCAAGCGATATAGTCAGTTTTAATGTGAAGGTTGATAAATCCGATCCGGTTGACGGTCAGATTAAGGTGGAAAACAACACCTTTGCTGATTTTCTCAATACAATTACTTTCGGTCTTTTCTTCCATGAGACACTTGATGTTTCCATTACAGGTGACTGCGGGATTTCCGGACAAAAATCCATCAAATATCAACGAGTGGCAAGTGCCGCCGCCTATGACGAATCCGGAATCTGGACAGATTACAGCGCCCCCTTCTCCGTATCACCGGATGAACAGTTCATCATCTACGCAAGAATTACCGACAATGCAGGCAATTTCGTCATCATCTCAACAAATGGAATAATAACCGATGATACTGCTCCTTCTCTCTCCCTGACATCAGACAGTGCCTGGCAGGCCGGAGACGCCGTCGTTTCCGTAAGTGCAAGCGACAATCTCGCCGGTATTGATGAAGTCACGTACACAACAGACGGATTGGTTCCACAGTCTGGAACGACAATGCTTACTGCGGGGAACGGCACAATTACACTTACAAATTCAGGCATGTACACCCTTACGGTGACGGCCGTTGATAAATCCGGTAATGAGACCGTTAAATCCGTTAATATCAATATTGATAAATCAGAACCCGGTCAACCGGCTGTTACAGATGCAGGCCAATATACATCCGCCAACTGGCACAATACAGACCAGACTGTCTCAGCGACTTTTTCCGCTACTCTAGGCTGCCCGGAAAGACTCCAATACTCACTTAATAGCGGCAGCTGGACAGACGGTGATTCTGTACTCGTTTCCACAGAGGGGATCAACACTCTTGATTTCCGTGTCATAGATGACCTGGGACGAACGGGAAGCATTCAAAATTCATTTGTACAGATTGATAAGGCTGTCCCTGCAAATGGTCAGATCAAGGTAAAGGATAATACTTTTATATCTTTTCTCAACACAATAACTTTCGGTCTATTCTTCAACGAGACACTTGAAGTTTCCATCACAGGAGACTGCGGACTTTCGGGGCAAAATTCTATCGAATACCAGCGTGTAGCGACTTCCGCCGCCTATGATGAAAAGAAAATCTGGCAAAACTACAGCGGCCCCTTCTCCGTATCACCGGACGAACAGTTCATCATCTACGCAAGAATTACCGACAATGCAGGTAATTTCGTCATTCTCTCAACAGAAGGAATAATAACCGATGATACTGCTCCTTCTCTCTCCCTGACATCAGACAGTGCCTGGCAGGCGGGAGATACTGCCGTCTTAGTAAATGCAGGCGACAATCTTGCCGGCATAGATGAAGTCACGTACACGACAGACGAATTGGTTCCACAATCCGGAACGGTAACCCTTTCTGCAGGATCTGGAACAATTACACTCGCAAATTCCGGCAAGTATACCCTTATGGTAACTGCCAGGGATAAGTCCGGTAACAAGACAATAAAATCAATCGAAGTAAAGATTGATAAGTCGCTGCCGCTGCAGCCGGTCATTACCGATGCCGACAAGTACACCGGTACTCATTGGTACAATACTGATAAGTTAATCTCTGCTTCATTTGCCGTTACAACAGGCAGCACCGAAAAGCTGCAGTATTCCCTAAATGGCGCCACATGGACGGACGGCAATTCTGTTGCTGTTTCTTCCGAAGGAGTCAACACAGTTGTATTTAGGGTCATTGATGAACTAGGACGCACCGGCGCCTCTGAAACAGCAACCGTCTCAATTGACAAATCAGCTCCTTCCAACCCACAAATAAAAGTGAAGTCGAATATATTCACAACGTTCCTCAATACGATAACCTTCGGTTTGTTCTTCAATGAGACTCTCGATGTATCCATCAGCGGTGACTGCAGCTTTTCCGGCCTGAAATCTATCGAATACCAGCTCGTATCAAGTGCCACAGACTATCAGGCATCCGGAGACTGGACACCCTACACCGGGTCATTCTCCGTAATGCCGGACAAGTCATTCATTGTCTATGCAAGAATAACTGACATTGCTGGCAATGCTGTCATTCTTTGTACGGATGGAATTATAACTGACCTGACAAATCCTTCACTTACCCTCTCTGCTGATACCGGCTGGCAGGCAGGCGACAGTAATGCTTTGGTAACGGCAGGTGATGTCCTTGCGGGAATCGACAAGGTAACCTATACGACCAATGAATCTGTTCCACAGACAGGAACCATATCACTTACAAAAGGAACCGGAACAATTGCACTTGTCAATTCAGGTGCATATACGCTCACAGTAAAGGCAGTAGACCGATCCGGAAATGAGACCGTTGCGTCCGTCGACCTGAAAATTGATAAGACGCTCCCCAATCAACCGGTCATCTCCAAAGCTGACCAATACACAAGTGCTAACTGGTACAAGACAAACCAGACCGTAACTGCTGCATACATCAATACCACCGGCAGCGCTGAAATTTTGCAGTATAAATTAAATAGCGGCTCTTGGGTGGCCGGGTCGTCGGTGGACGTGTCCGCGGAAGGTGTCAATACTGTCTCCTTCCGGGTCGCTGATGAGCTTGGAAGAACAAGTACCATACAAACTGTCACTGTGCAGATTGACAAATCTGTTCCGGCACCGACCTCTACTCCGGCACCGACTTCTACTCCGGTGCCGACTTCTACCCCGACTCCGACTTCTACCCCGGCTCCGACTTCTACCCCGGCTCCGACCTCTACTCCGGCTCCGACCTCTACTCCGGCTCCGACCTCTACTCCGGCTCCGACCTCTACTCCGGCTCCGACCTCTACTCC
>Ga0209540_10002124_pt1 | contig 14250 bp, 12 predicted proteins | sample BarGraIncu01121A_FD_184501 | JGI IMG/M metagenome (GOLD analysis project Ga0209540, IMG submission 184501) | Arctic peat soil microbial communities from Barrow, Alaska - Barrow Graham LP Incubations 011-21A (SPAdes) (version 2) | ecosystem: Environmental > Terrestrial > Soil > Wetlands > Peat... | reverse complement strand
CACACGTGAATTGGGGATTGTGAAGGAAGCTTTTACTGATCTGCTGACTCGTCTTCAGACCGATTATATCGATCTTGGCATGATTCATTTTGTAGATGAGACATCTGAGTTTGACAAAATTATGAAGGGTGAATTCATCGAATACGTCAGGGAATTGAAGCAAAAAGGAATCATCCGGCACATTGGACTGAGTACGCACAATCCGGATGTAGGAAGGCTCGCGGCCCTGTGCGGCGAGATTGAAATGATCCTGTTCAGCATTAACCCCGCCTTCGATATGCTTCCGGCAAGTGAAGATATAAATACTCTTTTCAGTGATAATTACGGTGAAGAGCTGCGCGGAATTGCACCGGAACGGGAAGAACTGTATCAGATCTGCGAACGGGAAGGCGTCGGCATTACGGTTATGAAAGGATATGCCGGAGGAAGATTATTCAGTGCGGAGACTTCGCCTTTTGGTGTCGCCCTGACCCCTGTCCAGTGTATTCATTACAGTCTGACGCGTCCCGCCGTGGCTGCCGTCATGGCAGGATATGATACGTCCGAACACGTTGATGCCGCGGTCGCTTACGAGACGGCCTCAGAGGAAGAGAAAGACTACGCCAGTGTACTGGCAAACGCACCCTATCACTCATACTCCGGTCAGTGCACATATTGCGGTCATTGCGCTCCCTGCCCCTCGCACATAGACATCGCCATGGTTAACAAGCTCTATGATCTTGCCGAGATGCAGCCGGAGATCCCTTCTGCCGTCCGCGCTCATTACTCCAATCTTTCGGCGAATGCGTCGGACTGTATTGCCTGTGCGGCCTGTGAGACAAGATGTCCGTTTGGTGTATCAATAGTAGATCGCATGGAAAAGACGGCCAAGCTATTGGGGTAAGCTCGGATTTGAAGTCGTTGATAAGGCCGCACCTGATTTTCATCTTATGGCTAAAAAGCTGAAAGCCGGTGCAGGCAATCCTTCTTTTAAGAAAGACATGTCGAAGAGTCTGGACAAATATCGGGATGGGCTTACCATCCTGCGCTCTCCGCAATGCCCCTATACAGAGAAAAATGTTAATGCCATCATGGCAACTGCGCAGGAGAAATACCACATTACTGCGAAGCTGATCGACTTGACTGATGCCGGTGCAGCACAGAATATTCCCAATCCGTTTGGTACTTTCTGCATTATTTACAACGGCAAAATAGTCGCACATCACCCTGTCAGCAATACACGTTTTGAGAACATCATGAAGGAAAATATTTGACGCATAAGAGAATATATAGCGTACAGAAATATTTTTAGATTTAACAAAGAAGAGGAGTTCTTGTTTTGGGTGTTTTTCAAATAACAGATAAAAATATGAGTAAAATCAGTCCGCTTTTTGATAATTGGAACGAGACATTGATCTGGTCGTGCCTGCAGGGATATATGGGTACTGCATGGGCGGACGACGACAGTAATCCCAAATCCGCACAAATCGTGATAGCTGATTTTAGTATTTTTGCCGGAGAAGCAAGGGAAGAGTTAGTCCGAAACAGACCGCTGGAATACCTGTCGAATTTTGTTATCATGGTGCCGCAGAATCAAGAATGGTCGGCACTGATTGAAGAGGTATACGGGACAGGTGCGACAGCCGTAACGCGCTATGCCATTAAGAAAGAAGCGGATGTTTTCGACCGGGAAAAGCTTCAGGCAATCGTGGATAATACGGGCGCAGACTACTGCCTCAAGATGATTGATGAAGATATATATATTCAGGCCATGGCTAATAAGTGGTCACGGGATTTGTGCTCTCAATTTGCAGATTACCCGGAATACAGTGAAAAAGGACTGGGTGCGGCGATTCTCCATAACGGTGAATTAGTTGCCGGTGCATCTTCTTATACGGTGTATCGCGGCGGAATCGAGATTGAAATAGATACAAGAACCGACTACAGGCGAAAAGGACTGGCTTTAGCCTGTGGGGCAAAGCTAATCCTTGTGTGCATGGACAGGGATCTGTATCCGAGCTGGGATGCTCAGAACAAAGGATCCGTGGCATTAGCCGAAAAGCTCGGGTATCACTTCGACAAAGAATATGTTGTATATGAAGTCAGCTACTCTGCGGTCGGTATTACGTAATCGGTTATTATATCGAATGTATTCGCGCCGTCTTTTGAAGTGCTGCTGTCATCTGCTGTAATTACTACTACCATATCCAGGTCAGGAATCACCGCTATATATTGTCCGCCTGAACCGGCAGCGCGATAGGTATAATAATCTTTGCTTTTTGCTGTGTCCCGGACCGTCTGCAGCCAGAATAAATATCCATAATCCATATTTTCATCTACGGTTATCTTTTTTGACGTAGATTCTGCGACCCATTCTTCCGGTATGACCTGATCGCCATCCCATAATCCGTTGTGCAAATACAGGAATCCGAATTTTGCCATGTCCAAGGGCTTCATATTTATGCCGAATCCGCCGACGTTATAGCCTTCGTTACTATAATCCCAGGAATAATCGGATATTCCGATTTTTCCGAATAGATTTGCATCGGCATATTCTTTCGTGCTTGTACCCGATTTTTCGGAAATGATTGCCGAGAGAAAATGAGTCAGTCCGGTATTGTATGCGAATTTTTCGCCCGGCTTTTCTGTTAAAGGCTTCCCAAGAACATATGTCAGCCGGTCCGGGCTCATAAAATACGAATAATAATCGCTGTCAATGCTTTCTAATCCGCCTGTCATCGTAAGCACATTCGCTATCGTGATATTCGTTTTCGTGTCGTCATCTATATCTGCAAAATAATCAGGTAAGAATTCTGCGAGTTTCTGATCGGTATTTGCAATCAGACCATCCCTTTGGGCGATGCCTGTCAGTGCCGACATTACGCTTTTGGTAACTGAATATACAGGATTGGCGTCATTCTCATCCATTCCCTGAAAGTATTTCTCATATACCAGATAACCGTGCCGAATCACCAGAAGGCTGTAGACATTGGGATAGTTGTCGCTGATCTTCTTGTCCGCCGCTGCGAGAAGGTCGGGACTTACACCCTGCGTCTCAGGAGCCGATCTACTCCATTCGTCTGTCGGCCAAGGGGCTGTTCCGGCAGTATCACTTAAGCTTGCCGGATCAGCTTCGCCGGTGGTGTCGCTAATGACATCTTTAGTGGCGGAACTGGCTGAGGAGTCCGGGTTGGCTGACGTGCTGCCGAGCTTGGCTTCCGTGGAGCATCCGCTTACGGATAATACGAGAAGACCTGCCGTCAGAATTCTAAGGAATTTCCGCATATTCAAGACCATCCTTCCTGATATTACAAACACATGCACCCGGTTCAATCAATCAGATTATACATTATCAATCAATCTGATTGATATAAAGCGGGTTAACCAATCTTGCTGTCTTTTCATCCGGATGAATACTGGGGATGCAGCTGATTCTTATAAATAGCGGTATAGCGGTATAGCGGAAGTTACTTAGAAATAATAATCCCCAAGAATAGGCAAAAAAGCAGATAAAAGTGTTGACTGTGAAAAATTCTGATGCTATATTCATAATAACGAGCGAGCGGTCGCTCTATGGTTGATGAGTTCAGCCATTTGAGAAGACAGCACGATTATTGAGCTGATTTGAGATATAAGTTATGAAGTATATAAAAGAATAAGCAGCATATACAGGAGGGTACTATGGACACCAGATTTTCAATTTCAAACTATCCGGACGCAAGAGAAGTAGACAAACAATTGGATGCATTAATCGCTAAGCCGATTTACTCAGTGAGTCCGGCTGCTCTGAAAGTGTACGAACAGGAATATTTTGATAAAAAATGTGCCCGATCGAAAGCGATGATTGATGAAGCCAAAAATGTAATACCCGGAGGCGTGCAGCACAATCTTGCTTTCAATTATCCATTCCCGCTTGTTTTCACAAAGGCGGAGGGACCGTATCTGTATGACCTGGATGGTAACCGGTATTACGATTTTCTTCAGGCCGGCGGGCCGACTGTGTTAGGCAGCAACCCGGTTGAAGTGCGTACAAAGGTAATCGAGCTGCTTAATGACTGCGGACCGTGTACGGGTCTTTTTCATGAGTATGAATACAAGATCGCTAAGAAAATATCTGACAATATTAAGACCGTTGAAATGTTTCGAATGCTGGGATCCGGCACAGAAGCCTGTATGGCTTCCATCCGCGTCGCACGGCTTGCGACCGGCAAGAAAAATATTATTAAAATGGGCGGAGCCTATCACGGATGGAGCGACCAGCTTGCCTACGGAATTCGAATACCCGGCTCCAAATGGACACAGGCGCATGGCGTTCCCCGCTTTATATTCAGAAATACACAGGAGTTTTTCCCGAATGATCTGAAAGCTCTTGAAAGAAAACTAAGGCGCAACCAATTCCACGGCGGTACGGCGGCTGTTATGATTGAGCCGTTAGGACCGGAAAGCGGAACGACGCCGGTCGACATGGATTTCAATAAAGGCGTAGAGGCACTTTGCCGTAAGTATGGAGCTCTTTTCATATTTGATGAGGTGGTAACCGGTTTCAGAGTCGGAATGGCAGGTGCACAAGGATACTTTGACGTTAGTCCTGACTTGACAATATTCGGCAAGGTTGTAGCAGGCGGATATCCCGGTGCAGGCGGACTTGGCGGCAAGAAAGAATATATGAAGTTTCTGTCCGCAGGAATCGCAGGCGGTCCTAAGCAGAAGAAGGCACTTGTCGGCGGTACTATGGCAGCTAATCCGCTTAGCTGCGTTGCAGGTTATTACACGCTTTGTGAAATCGAAAGAACAAATGCTGCACAAAAGGCCGGACAGATGGGCGACAGGCTGACTGCAGGACTAAAGCAGCTCATCAACAAATACGACCTTCCCTTTGTGGCATTTAACCAGGGATCCATATGTCATCTCGAGACTGTCGGCACAACACATTATTCACTTAACTGGTCGAAACCTTGGACAATTCCCGGCGTACTGACTGCAACATCCCTAAGGAAGAAAGAAATGGAGCACATGGGAGCTGCATATATGGCGGAAGGCATTGTGACGCTCGCGGGCAGCAGGCTCTATACCAGTGCCGCGTATACCGAAGAAATGATTGATGACGTACTCAGCCGCTTTGAGAAAGTATTTCAAAACATAGCCGTTATAGAAGTAGAAAAGTAAAAACCGAAAAAAGAGAATAGCAATAGCGAAAAAGAAAAAACAAAAACAGCAAAATGCAAACAGACCGCTATGCAGCCGGGAGACCAATATGAACGATAGAGAAGCAAAGCAAAAAGTTGTAGATGCCGGAATCAGACTTGTTAAGTCGGGACTCATTGCACGCACATGGGGCAATGTGAGCTGCAGAATCAGCGACACACATTTTGTCATATCTCCAAGCGGACGTGATTATCTGACGCTGACCCCGGAGGAAATTGTTACGGTTGCAATAGCCGATTTGAGCTATTCGGGTGACATAAAGCCTTCATCAGAAAAAGGGGTTCATGCCGAAATCTATAAATACAGTCCTGATTACAATTTCATTATTCATACTCATCAGGAGAATGCATCCGTGATAAGCTCGCTTGGACTGGACTCCATGAACGCGGATTCTGCTTTTCCACTTCTCGGGAATAAAGTTATCTGCGCATCCTATGGTCTGCCGGGAACGAAAAAGCTTCGCAGTGGAATAGCGGAAGCTTTAGCAAGCACTAAGGGACATGCCATTATCATGAGAAATCATGGAGCCGTTTGTTTTGGCAGGGATGAGACAGAGGCTTTTCAGGCGGCATCTGATCTTGAGAAGGCCGGCAGTCAGTTTGTAGAAGAGAAATATCGGGAAATCACAGCTGAGAAAAGTTTCGATGCTGACAAGATGAGACAGTACGTGCTGACACGGATAGCTCACGAGCGGATGGATGGATCAGAAACTGCCCGGTCTTACTGTAACAGCGAGAGAACAACGGATGGATTTGTACTGCACGGATGCGGCAATGGAATAATTTCAGTTAAGCTCGGACAGTTGGGCGGAAATTTGCCCGAAGAAGCTGTAATACATAATGAAATATACCGCAGTAATGCAAAGATCAATTACATAATTCACACAGACGCACCGGATGTTATGACCATTTCCCGTGCCAATATTACTCTTTATCCTTTGGTTGATGACTTCGCGCAGATAATCGGAACGAAAGTCAAGACAGTTCTTCTTAACCCGGCCAGGATAGCATCTGCACTTAAGAACACTTCAGCCGTACTTATTAGTAATAACGGAGCGCTGTGCTGCGGTGCTTCCAAAGGCGATGCGGAAGCTGTGCAGATGATCATGCAGAAGAACTGCAAAGCCAGAATCTGTGGAACACTCTTTGGCACTGTGAAGCCAATAAGCCGGATCGACAGTAAGCTGATGCGATTTGTCTACCTGAAGAAATATTCGAAACAGATTAGTACCAACAAAGAATAAGTAATATCCAGACCATGGCATCATCACGTAGAACGTTTATGAGAGGGGGCACAAGCTGTGAGTGTTTTTGTCATAGCATACGATGTAGGAACGACAGGGATAAAGACCTGCATCTATGAAATAACTGATTCTATAAAGCTGATCGCTTCCGATGTTGGAGGATACGGGCTATATATCGAAGACAACGGCGGTGCGGAGCAGGACCCTGATGAGTTATGGCGGGCCATGTGCACGACAACGCAGAAAGTAATTGAGTCCAGCGGCTTATCTGCCGGACTGATAGAGGGGATCTCGTTTTGTTCCCAGATGCAGGGGCTGGTCCTTGTCGATAAGAACGGGGAACCGGTGCGGCGATCCATGAGTTATATGGATCAGCGGGCTTATCGGGAGATCAAAGAAGGAATTGCCAACGGTATTCAAATCGCCGGAGTCAATATCTCCAAGCTTGTAACATCACTTCGGATTACAGGCGCTGTTGCGGCCAGTGTCAAAGATCCTGTCTGGAAATATAACTGGGTGAAGCGTAACGAGTCCGAAGTCTTCGGCCGGATATATAAATGGCTCGATGTGAAAGAGTATCTGATACTCAAATGCACGGATCAATTTGTAATGACCAAAGACAGTGCATTCGGAACGATGCTGTATGACATAAGAAAAGGGAAAAACTGCTTCAGCAGGAAGATGTGCCGGATGCTGGGTGTTAATCCAGAGCATATGCCGCGCATTGTAAATGGCACGGATCAGGTCGGGCAGCTGACCCAACGGGCGGCCGCTGCGCTTGGCCTCAAAGAAGGGACCGCGGTGTTCGGCGGCGGCGGTGATGCATCTCTGATTGGCGTTGGCGCAGGGGCCGCGGGCGTAGGAAGTACCCATGTATATTCAGGAACCTCCGGGTGGGTATCTACTGTTGTGAAAAAGCGGAAAATTGATCTCTCCTCCATGATTGCTTCCATAGTCGGTGCAAATGACAGTACCTACAATTATTTTGCAGAACTGGAAACAGCCGGCAAATGTGTCGAATGGGTTAAAGATCATATGGCCCTGGATGAGATTAATATTTATCTGCAGAAAGTAGCGGTCTCCGATTCGCTTGAGACCATCTATGAGAACCTGTATGACTTTATGCTCGATGAGATCAAAAATGTACCTGCAGGCAGTCACGGCGTTATCTTTACACCATGGATGCACGGGAACAGGTGTCCTTTCGAGGATCCTAATGCCCGGGGAATATTTTTTAACATCAGCCTTGAGACCGGAAAAAGAGACATGATTCATGCGGTTATAGAGGGTATTGGTTATCATCTCAAATGGCTGCTTGAGGCACAGGAGAAGAAAGTTACGACATCAGGGACGATTCGCTTTGTTGGCGGAGGAGCTTTAGCGCCGCTTACCTGCCAGACGATATCGGATATTCTGGGACGTGAAATAGAGACGGTCGAGAATCCGCAGAATGTCGGAGCGCTCGGAGCGGCCGTTATCGTCGCTGTCGGGCTTGGTATTTTGGATAATATTGAAGAGGCCAACAAGCTCATTACAGCCAATCAGATATATTTCCCCAATGCCGCGCATCGAAAAGTACACGACAGGAATTTCAAGTGCTTCAAAATGCTCTACAAAAACAATAAGAGTATTTTTAGAATAATGAATGAAATAGCAATACAATGAAACGAAGCGGTTAATCAAGAAAGTGCAGGGGGTACAGTATGGAAAGAAAAGGCAATGTGTCGAAGTACCGATGGGTTATTCTATTCACGATTTTTCCGATTATTGTCTCAACAGAAATGATGTGGCTTTCGCTGGCGCCCATAAGCAGCATGGCACAGAGCTTTTATGGAGTTAAAAGCATAAGCGTAGATATGCTTTCAATGAGCTACATGATCATGTTTATCATTTTCTCGATACCGGCCTCCTGGGTGGTGGATAAATTCGGGTTCAGACCTTCCCTTATCATCGGCGCGCTTCTTACTGCAGTATTCGGTACTGTCAGGGCCGTTTTTGCGGATAATTTTACAATTATTCTGATTGCCCAATTCATGATTGCTGTCGGACAGCCCTTCCTGCTTAACATATCGACAAAGGTTCCGGCTAACTGGTTTCCATCCAACGAGCGATCGACAGCTGCGGGAATTCTGACAATGGCACAATATGTCGGCTTCGCAGCGCCGATGCTTTTATCACCTGTATTGGCCGAAAGCAGGGGAATCCCTTTTGTGCTCAGAACATTTGCTGTAATAGCTGTCATATCGGCAGTGGTCAGTATCGTTTTTACGAGAGAAAAACCGCGAATTGCTCCTCCCGGTCCTATTATGCCTAAAGAGGACTTGAGTCCTGCGTCCATCAAGAAGCTTTTTGTAAACAGAGCGTATCTTTCCGTGCTGACCGTCTGCTTTATATCTATCGGTATATTCAATACGGTACTTACAGTGCTGGAATCGATCCTACTGCCCCACGGTATTTCGTCTGCGGATGCAGGAATTATTGGCGCTGTATTTGTCGTTTCGGGTGTTATCGGGGCTGTAGTACTTCCGATTCTGTCAGATAAGTCCGGGATTAGAATTCCATTCTTTGTCGGCTCGATTATTCTTTTGATACCTGCATATCTGGGATTTACATTTGTGCATTCATTCATACTGCTTGTTATTATCGCAGGATTGGCCGGATTTACTATTATGGGTGTTGCGCCGATTCTTTTCCAACATGGTTCGGAAGTGGCCTATCCTATACAGGAGGGTACGTCTCTGGGGATGATTCTTCTTATGGGACAGATTTCAGGGGTGCTTTTTGTATTTCTTTTTGATGTGCTGAAGAATGCATCGCATTCAGTCATGATCCCTATGCTGCTTATTGTAGCGGCGACCATTCTGGAACTGCCGGTTGTTATCAAATTGAAGGAGTCAGGGTTAAATAGAAATAATGTATAGACTATATTGTAGAATTTATCAGAATGTCCTCAGAATATCATCGTATTTCCTCACGTGGAGAAAGCCTGAGCTACTCGAAGGGCCTGGCTGCATACAGCAGCTGCCGCGGATGATTATGAGCGAAGGTATTGATAAGGTGCTCATCGTGACTGGTAAAAATGTGTCGGCTCTGGGTCTTATGGATCCACTTCTGTCGAGCCTGAAAAAGGAATCGATTGATTTCTATGTATACAGCAGAACGATTCCCAATCCCACCATCGAGAATATAGAGGAAGCTTTGCAGATTTACAGGGAAAATAGCTGTAATGGAATCATCGCTTTTGGCGGGGGATCTCCCATCGACTGCGCAAAAGGTGTTGCATGCCGTGCAGCAAGGCCGGACAGAACGATCGCTCAAATGAAAGGCGTCCTTAGAGTCACAAAGAAATTGCCTCCTCTCATTGCGATTCCCACGACAGCTGGTTCAGGCAGTGAGACAACCATTGCAGCAGTGATAAGTAATCCGGATACTCATGAAAAATATGCGATTAACGACCCTGTTCTTATTCCTGACTATGCCGTACTGGACCCTCTGGTCACCATTGGACTGCCGCCTCATATTACTGCGCAGACAGGCATGGATGCGCTCACGCATGCAGTGGAAGCATACATAGGAAGAAGTAATACGAAAGAGACGAAAAGAATGGCCCTTGAAGCCGCAAAGCTGATTTTTGACAACCTCTTCATCGCATATTCACAGGGCGGCAATCTGGATGCCAGAGGAAATATGCAAAAAGCATCCCTTTACGCCGGAGCGGCCTTTACCAGAGCTTATGTCGGATATGTCCACGGGATTGCCCATGCGCTCGGCGGCTTTTACGGAGTGCCTCACGGTCTTGCCAATGCAGTCATTCTGCCGTATATTCTTGAGGCATATGGTAAACCGGCGCACAAAAAACTGGCGGAACTCGCGGATGCCGTGGGAATTACCGGCCCGACTGATACCCGCCGGCAGAAGGCCGGCAAATTTATAGAAGCGATAAAGCAATTAAACAGGGATATGGCGATTCCGGATAAAATGCAAGTTATACTAGTAAAAGACATTCCGATGATGGCTGAACGTGCCTGCAAAGAGTGTAACCCGCTATATCCGGTGCCCAGAATCATGGAGAAAGAAGAACTGGCGGGTATCTTTGTATCAATTAGAAGTGTAGATTGGTTATTCGGATGATAATTTGAATTTGAGAGGAATTAAGGGGTCTATATGACAGAGAATCTTGCAAAAACTGGAAGCAGTAAATTTCATAAAAATACTTTTGAAAAAACTACGGAAGGCAGAAGACAGAAAGTGCTGGAGGTAGCGATTGATGAATTCGCAGCGAATGGCTACAGCGCTACAAGTATTAATGATATTGCAAGAAAGGCGCATATCAGCATTGGTTCGATGTACAGCTATTTTGCATCAAAAGAAGATCTGTTTTTAACTATAGTTAATAATGCATATGTTGTGATGGAAAAAATACTGGATGATGTTGCACAAGAGAGCATTGATGTTTTTGACTGCATAGAGAAGATGCTTTATGCCTCGAGGAAATTCGCAGTAGAGTATCCGCAGCTGAATCAGATTTATCTGGATATCACAACGCAGGCACTCTCGCAAATGTCGATCCGGTTATCCAATAAGCTGGAGCTAATTACCCCCAGACTTCTTTGCAATCTCATTAAAGAGGCTAAATCGGAGGGGAAAATCAGCAGTGACGTTGACGAAAGAGTAGTATCCTTTTGCATAGATAATCTCTACATGATGTATCAATTTTCGTTCTCTTCGGATTATTACAAAGAGCGCATGAGGATATATATCGGCGAAGACAATATGGGGGATATCGATAAAGTTGAAGAGAGTATTCTGAAATTTATCAGAAGAGCATTAGGTGAAAACTGAAGGTGCGTTTTTAATTACCTGAAAAAAGACTGCGGCCACAGCCGGGTCAAATCTCGATCCGGTGTTCTGACGGATTTCTTCAAGTGCCATTTCTTTTCCCACAGCTGTCCGATAGACACGATCCTGTGTCATGGCATCGTATGTATCCGCTATAGCCAGAATACGGGAAGGCAGGGGGATGTTCTCTCCTGAAATTCCATGAGGATAACCGCTTCCGTTCCAGTTCTCGTGGTGGCTTAATATGTAACCGGCGATAGGCTTCAGTTCTGAAGCGGACATTGCCATATCATAGCCGATTTCCGCATGCTTTTTCATCTGCATCCATTCATCGGCGGATAATTCACCTGTCTTATTTAGTATTTCATCACTGATGGAAATTTTGCCGATGTCGTGAAGTGTGGCAAACAGTTCCAACTCGTTAAGTTCGCACGGCGTCAGATCCAGTTCTTCACCGATCTTTCTTGTGAGGATGGCCAGCCGTTCCGAATGCTCTACTGTCTCCGGGCTTTTGATGCTCATGTGGTTTTTTATGGTTGATACGATGGTACTGTGAAGAATGTTCTCCTGCTCATATGTAAGTCTACTCATCAGCTGATGCTCCTTTGTCTTTTTCTTTGGGATCAGATGAGGTTGTTGCGTCGGGCACTGCGTTTCCGGCTTGAGTCTCATCCTGAGACGTTGGCTTACTGTTGCCTGCATTATCATTGTTTGTGTTGGCATTGTTTGTGTTGGCATTGGCGTTGTCAGGCGCTGTGTTATCTGACTTATCTGTGTCCGGTTTTGTGTTATCCGGCTTGGTGTTTTCAGGTTTGGTATTATCGGGCTTGTCGATGTCTGATTTGGTGTTGTCAGGCTTCGTAATATTCGCATTGCCGGAGGAAGACGCGTCGGCCGCATCCTGCGAACCGGAATGACCGGGATTTGTCTCGTTGACTTTTACTGTTTCTGAAGTGAAAGTGGAAGTTTCGGGATCGTCAGACGTATCTTTTTTGCCATTGCCTATGATAACGGCCCCGTCACCTAGCTTTTTCAGGTGGTCGGCATTGGATACGAACTCTGATACAGGTATCATTACTCCATTGTTTTCAATCATTCCGTTGATGACATAAAGGCCCATCGGAATTTCTTTGCCTCTGGCCTCGAATAATTCAATCTGGGTCGCCTTGATAATCGCTACTTTAAGAGTGTCATCCAGTGTCTCATTATCTGCGAGATCCTTTTCGATCCGTGCATCAAGATCGTCCTGCTTACCATCTGAAGCTTCGTCTTTTTCTGTAAGAAGTACGGTAGAGACGATAATATAATCATCAATGTCATCTGTTGAATTGATGAATCCGGCACCTTCTGCGAGTGTGATAATACCGGTAATTGCTTTATCAACAGGAAGACCAATCAGGGAAGAGACGTCGAGAGTACGTGCATCCTCGTTGACTGAATCGATTTCAACTGCGTTTCCGTCTGCATCGACATAAATTTCGAAGCTCGGATTAATATCGACACATACCAAGGCGTAGGAAAGGGGGTGCGCCAAATACTGAGCCTCTGCATATTTTATAGCTTCTGCCGTCGGTTTTTGCTGCTGTGAGTGCATGTAAACAACGCCACCGGTTGCTATGACTAACAGCATTGCTGCTGCGACGCCTATTGAAATCCATATATTCTTATTGCAAAAAATATTCGCCCTCTTCTTAGGCTGGGTTGCCAGCCTGATTCGAGCGAGCATTTCGGCATCACTGAAAGCATGCTGCTTGATTGTGTCCTGCAATTTATTCATTCCCGGATGCCTCCCTTACAGAAAATGTTTCCGTTAATCCATAAGAGGAGGATTTATTTCAAATAGTTACAAGCAATCGTAAATTTCGTAACCTTTCGTAATTATTTGTCTTTTTGCAGCAAATTCTGCAATTTTTTCAGCGACCTGTAATAACGAAGCTTTACAGCACTCTCGCCCTGATTCATTGCGAGTGCGATTTCCTGGAAAGTCATGTCGAACCGGAACTTGGCAATAAGAACACGCTGCTCGGCCGGCTGAAGACTGCAGACAGCTATCCAGAGAGCTTCATTTGCAAATTGATCAAAGACATCCTGCTCCCAATCGTCCGCATCAGCAATGGTCTCACTCAGATTAAGATCTTCATCATCAAAGGAAAGCCGGGTTATATTTTTGGAATAAAGACGGCTCAATTCATGATTGGAAATCCGGATCAGATAAGCGAGTTCATTGGCAGGACGCTTGTTCTTCAGCACAACGTACTGGTAGAAATTTGTATAGACAGTAGCCGTGATGTCTTCCGCTTCAGCCAGTCCGGGCGCTTTGAAAAAAACGTACCGGCTTAGTTTTTCGAACGTTTCACAGTATACTGCTTCAAAATATTCCTGATGAGACTGCTTTTGCATGAAGATTATCCCCGCAATTTTGTCAGTGATTATTCCCCGGTCATCTGACAGTTCATACCAGTAAACTGATCGCTGATTGTGATTGATCTCCCCTGATTGCTATAGCTTATACCCAAGCGGAGTAGTTTTGCAAAGAGAATTTTGCGGATCATCTTAAGCGGGATCTTAAGCGCGGGCATTTTCTTTTTCCTAAACCATTGACAGGGAGTACACTCAATATAGTAACGTTATGATGTTACTGTGCGGCATGACAGATTCGGAAAGACTTTACGCACATATATTGTCCCGATATAAAGGAGGCAGCATGAAAGTATTACTTGTAAACGGCAGTCCTCATGAAAAAGGGTGCACATATACGGCCCTTATGGAAGTGTCTAAAACTTTGAACGAAAATGGAATTGAGACCGGGATTTTTCAGATTGGAAAAAAACCGCTGACGGGCTGTATTGGCTGTGGAAAATGTGAGGAGACAAAGCGCTGCGTCTTCAAAGACCGCGTGAATGAATTCCTTGATATGGCCAAAGAAGCGGACGGATTTGTTTTCGGATCACCCGTGCACTATGCATCTGCGGGCGGCAGCATAA
>Ga0209540_10002123_pt1 | contig 14254 bp, 10 predicted proteins | sample BarGraIncu01121A_FD_184501 | JGI IMG/M metagenome (GOLD analysis project Ga0209540, IMG submission 184501) | Arctic peat soil microbial communities from Barrow, Alaska - Barrow Graham LP Incubations 011-21A (SPAdes) (version 2) | ecosystem: Environmental > Terrestrial > Soil > Wetlands > Peat... | reverse complement strand
AAGTAAGGTGAGTAAATGTAGAATTACCATCCTCTCTAAATTAACTTTTAGGCACTTATCACAGTAATCCAATTAATTTTAAACATAAGAAAACTCACAGCTAATTAAATAGTTGTGAGTTTTACTGGTGGAGGCGAGGGGTGTCGAACCCCTGTCCGAAAGCAGCAACACATAGGCATCTACGAGTGTAGTCAATAATTTAACATTCCCTCTACTTAACCCCCATTGACCGGGTTTAAGTTTTAGTAGCTTCATATTTTCCGTTTCCAGGTCAAAGCTTTCCCGGACTCGGTTCACCGCTGTCGGCGCCCTATCCTAAGTCGCGGTAATCAAAGGTAAGACGTAGCAGACTAAGCTGCTAGTGCTAAATTATCGTTTGCGTTTAAATTGTTCCAATAGTTTTTTAACGCGGGTCCATAGGTTCCCTCGACTCGCTTCCTACATGCAACGTACCCCCGTCGAAACCAAGTACGCCCCCATAATGTCAAAAGATTTTAAATAAAATCTTTTGCTTAGCAATAATAAATAAAAACTATTGCATATATATTACGCAAAATCATATTTGTTAAATTTTTAATATCTTCTAAATTACTTTTATAGTAATTTGAATTGTTTACTACATCACTGACTATGAACATAATGATACACCATATTATATGCTTTTTCAAGTACTATTATTATGGAATATCAGTCGATTATTTCTTGTTATCTCATTCTCTCTTTTATCTGTCTATCCATGTCTCTCTTAGCATCTTTTTCAAGCATTGCATCTCTTTTATCATAATCTTTTTTACCGCGAACAACCCCAAGGTTAACTTTTACTTTGGTATTCTTAAGATAAAGTGATAATGGAACTAATGTATAACCTTTTTGTGCTGTAAATCCCACTAGTTTGTTTATCTGCTCCTTGTGAAGCAGTACCTTTCTAACTCTTAATGGGTCAGTGTTAAATTGATTTCCATTTTCATAATGGCTTATATGCATATTTTTAATAAATACTTCACCATTTATAACATCGGCGTAACTATCTTTTAAATTTGCCTTTCCAGCCCTAATAGACTTAACTTCTGTTCCAACAAGTGCAATCCCCGCTTCCATTGCTTCCTCAATAAAATAATCATGTCTCGCTTTTCTATTTTCTACTAACGTTTTATTTCCTGTTACCTTTGCCATAACTCCACCTGCTTTATTCTTATTAATACATCATTATACTATACTATATACTTTTTTTCAATAATATATGGTATATTCTAACAGTGCACTATATAAATAATCTTTAAATAAAATACATAGAGGAGGTTATTATTCCCCCTTCTATAATTTTTCAAATTTATACTACCACATACTCTTTTGTTTTGCCTAGTCTTCCTTAATAAGCTCATTTAAATCACTAACCGAGTAATCCTTTGAGTTTTTTTCGTCATCCTCTTTCTCTTCATCAATTATATCGAAATAAACCTCATGAGAAGTTAAGTCTACCTTACTAACTATGATCCTTACCTCTTCTCCTAATTTATACATTTTTTTAGTTCTCTCACCGATAAGAGTTAAGTGCCTCTCATCAAATACATAATAATCATCATCAAGACTTGTCATATGGACTAATCCCTCTATAGTATTGGGAAGTTCCACAAATAATCCAAAATTAGTTACTGAAGAAATAATGCCGTCAAATTCTTCCCCAATTCTCTCGCTCATGTACTCTGCCTTCTTTAAGTCATCTACATCTCTCTCTGCTTCCATAGCTACTCTTTCCATATCTGATGATTGTTTCGATGCAACTTCCACTTCTTTTCTTAATTTCTCTGTTCTTGCTTCACTTAATCCTCCATTTATAACCTCTTTAATTATCCTATGAATCATTAAGTCAGGATACCTTCTAATTGGCGACGTAAAGTGGCAGTAATACTTGGCCGCTAAGCCAAAATGTCCAACACATTCTGGAGAATATTTTGCTTTCATCATTGACCTAAGAAGCAAGGTGCTTACCACCATTTCTTCTTTTTCTCCTTTAACTTTCTTTAGTATATCCTGAAGCATTCTAGGATGTACTTCATTTCCCCATTTAACAGCATAACCTAAGTTATGTGCAAATTCGCTAAAACGCATTAATTTTTCTTCATCTGGATCCTCATGAATTCTGTATACGAAGGGTACGTTTAGCCAGAAAAAATGCTCAGCAACAGTTTCATTAGCAGTTAACATAAATTCCTCGATTACTCTATTTGCAATACCCCGCTCGTATGGATCAATATCTATTGGTTTTCCAAACTCATTTAATATTATTTTACATTCAACAAAATCAAAGTCTATAGCGCCCCTACCCATTCTCTTTTTATTAAGAATGCCGCATAATTCCTCCATGTGTATAAAATCATCATGCAAATAATCATATTTTTTGATTGTTTCTTCGTCTTTATCCGTTAGAATTTTTGTAACATCAGTATAAGTCATTCTCTCATTAGTTTTTATAATACTTTCCACTATCTCATGGTCTACGCTTTTACCATTTTTATCAATTTCAATAAAACAAGTAAGAGCCAATCTATCTACTTTAGGATTTAAACTACAAACACCATTTGATAATTTTTTAGGAAGCATTGGGATAACTCTATCTATTAAGTATACTGAAGTTGCCCTTTTTAGTGCTTCTTTGTCTAGGGGATTTTTATCTTTAACAAAATGGGAAACATCGGCTATATGAACTCCTAAACGATAGTTGCCATTTGTTAAGACCTCAACAGACACAGCATCATCTAAATCTTTAGCATCCTCTCCATCTATAGTTACCATACGTAATTCCCTTAGATCTTTTCTTCTACTATACTCTTCTTTAGGAATTTCTTCAGTTATATTCTCAACATACGCTTCAACATTTGGTGGAAACTCCTCTGGAAGTTTATGTTTTTTAATTATAGTTAATATATCAATACCCGCGTCCCCTTTGTTACCGAGAATTTGAGTAATTTTTCCTTCTGGATTTCTTTTCTGCTCTGGCCACTGGGTTATTTCAGCTATTACTATCTGCCCTGTTTTTGCACCATTTCTTTCTGATTTTGGAATAAATATATCCTGTGCTATCCTCTTATCATCAGCAACTACAAAACCGAAATTACTACTATCCTCATAAGTTCCTATTATAGTTTTATTAGATCTTTCTATTACTTTTGCAATTTCACCCTCACATTTTTTACCACCATTTTCTATTTTTAAAATTTTAGCAAGAACTTTATCACCATTCATTGCACCGCATACATTATCCGCTGGGATAAATATATCCGCCCTATCTACTTCAGCTATTACAAACCCAAACCCTCTTTGATGTCCTTGGAATTTACCAACAACCAGGCCCATTTTCTCTGGAATACCATAATGGTCAGTATGTGATTTTACTATATCACCATCTTTTTCCATCTCTGCTAACAATGCTGCAAACCCTTTTGTTTCTTTTTTTCTAATATCAAATACTTTATAGAGCTCCCCTTTATTCATAGGTTTATATGCTAGCTCTGTCATAAAGTTTATTAAATTTTCTTTTATATTCACAAGATTTCCTCCTATCTACTTTTTTATATTTTAATATTTTTTCCATTTTCCTAAAAAATATTTATTATTGCTTTAGTTTTCTATTAAATATTGTGCTAATATATTCATGTATTTCTATATTTACTCACTTTTATTATAAGCTAAAAAATACGTCTAGTATATACTATCTAATTATATACTTCCCTATTTGTCAATAAAAGATGCCTACATTAAATAGCTATATTTAATGTAGGCATCTTTGTCGAAACATGTTCGATAAAAAATCTTTCATAATATTCGACTTTTTTATACAAAATAAAACAGCCCTTGGGGTCGGGCTGTTTTATAATAAATAAAAAGGGGGCTATTTATCTCTCTATTTATCTTTGCATCTTAATTATATTAAATTTGATTAACGTTTGCAAGTGTTTCCGTAAATTTGTTTGTAAATATTTCTTAAAAACGAGACGTTTTATTCATATCTTATTCATTCTTGCCTTATATACGGATATTGTTAGATAAATTAAACCTGCTTTAATAAATTCACCTCTTGTTCCGACAATTCTCTACATTGTCCTTCACATAAATTTTCATCTAGTTTTAACGGACCAAAACTAACTCTTCTTAAAAATACAACTTTCTTATCTACACTCTCAAACATTCTTTTTACTTGATGAAATTTCCCCTCTTGAATAGTTACCATTACTTCTGATCCATTTTCATTTGCATTTAATACTTCTAATACGGCTGGCATACATTTGTATCCGTCATCTATTACAACACCTTTTTTGAAGGTATCTATATCCCCTGAATCTACAAATTTATTAATTTCGGCATAATATACTTTATCTACATGATTCTTAGGTGCTATTAATTTATGATTTAATTCACCATCATTAGTAATTAGTAGTAAACCTACTGTGTCTTTATCCAATCTACCTATAGGAAAAGGATTAAAAGCATGGTATTCTTGATCTATTAAATCAATTACAGTTTCATCATGTTTATCTATCGTAGCAGAAACAACACCAGCTGGCTTATTCATAATTAAATATATGTATTTTCTATAATTAATTTCCTTCCCCTCTACCTTGATTACAACCTTATCTGGATCAACTTTCATAGCATTATCAGAAACTATAATTCCATCTATCTCAACTTTTCCTTTTTTTAATAATGCTTTTACTTCTTTTCTAGTTCCATGACCTAAGTTGGATAATATTTTGTCTATTCTTTCCATATTCATTCATCTCCTCAACTATTTCTAACCCTTCCGGTAAAATATATACAATCCTTAACTAATAAAAAAACAGCCTTTAAAAGCTGTTTTAAATTTATTCTTTTACTTCAATCTCTATTATATCATAATCTTCATATGAAATACTCTTATAAGAACTTTTTGATAATACTAGCATTCTGTAAATCCCTGTGGTAAAAGGCATAAAGATATAATCATCTTTCCTGCTAAATTTTTGTACTAAGCTCCAGTCCCCTTTTTCCATTAGATAGAACTCATATAAGACCTCCTTACCACCAGTGCTTTGAGCTAAAAATGTTATTGTTTCATTAACCATAAAATTTGATCCATCACATAAAATTTTTGTATCTGTTATTGGCAAAGTATCACGTATTTCTATTTTTATTTCTTTTTTACTATCATATTCCTTAGTACTCAATTTATTTTTTGCAAGCAGTTCTATTAAATAGGTGCCACTACATTTAGGTTTAATTTCATAATTTTTATGTTCTACAAAATTTGTTTGTTCAACTAAATGGCCATCTATTTTCAAAACATAATTTACAAGAGTAGTTTTTGTATTTTCAGATATAACTTGTAGCGTTATTGTATCTCCCACCATAAAGTATTCTTTTGTTGGCATCAAAACATAGTCTATTTTAGCAGGAATACATTCTAAAGTTTCAATATAGACAACTGCATGACAATCAAATTCCCTCTTAGAATACTTATCTTTTACTCTTACCTCCAGTTTAAATTTACCACTTTCTTCTGGTGTAAAATTTACAAAGTCATTTGTGCCAAATTGTATTTTTTCTACCTCTTTATCATTCTGAGAAACTTCAAAACTATATCTTAAAGAAGTTCCTCCTGTTGCATTAACTTTTATATGGACAATATCGCCTATCAATACAGTGTCCTTCTTGTCAATTATTATATCTTCAATAATTACATCTGCATTACCAATGTCATCAATTATAAAGTTTAAAGACTTCTTCATCTCATATTCTCCCTTAAAAGATGCATCCCTTACCCATAAATTAGCTTTATATTCCCCCGCTTCTTTTGGTGTCCATATATAATTATTATTCCTAGTATAACCAGAATCATCTGAAAATTCTCCTTCAAATTCAAATTTAAATTTATAAAATAACTCTTTCCCACCTCTAGCAATACACTTAAAAACAATAGGAGTATCACATAACTGTGGTGAACTTAAATCACTAGTAAAACTTTGTATATTTATTTCTTCGTAAGGACTAACGCTATAATGAATCAATGCTCTATCATCAAATTCATAAAGTGAATACATGTCCTTTGCCATACATAATAGCTTATAATCGCCCTTATTTTCTTCAACATAACTAACTAACTTCTTAGTTGAATAATCTTGTATGCATTTGGCATTTCCTTGGGTATTAATTTTCACAAATTTATATAAAATCATCCTGTTATCCTCATAATTTGCCTCAACCTCAAAAACAAGTTCTACTCCTTCTAATATTTTCTCAGTCAAACATTTAAAGCTCATAATTTCTATTGATTGCATGGCTTGTACATTAAATTGTATTTTCATAAAGTCATCAAACATATTTTCAGAATCTACATTTCTACATTCTACCAAAAATTCTTGCTCTCCAGAATATTTCGAAGTCCAAGTCAGTATGTTTTCTGGTGAATAATCTTTTATGAGTAACCAATTTTCCCTCTCATGCACCCAATATCTATACATAATAGGAACTTTTGTGGCCATAACTATTAAGGTGATTTTTTCACCTATCATTATTTCTGTTTTATCTATGTAAACATCATTTATAAGCTTTTCCTCAATATTGCCCACCATATAATCTATTTTTGACATAAAATCAAAGGGTTTGTTACTCTCTTTTCTTTTAGCTTGTACCATTATAGAGTACTTACCATCTGTCTCTGGTTTCCATATAACATCACTCTCTTCATTTAATTCCTTAATAGTATTCCACGTTCCGTCGAGCCCTACAAGAAATTTATAGTTCAAATTATCCTCTAATTTATTTTCAACACTTATTTCAATTTCTTTGTATTTTTCTTCAGGGTTTTCTATATTAAATAATATGTTCATTTCATTCATATAAATTCACCTACCTTTATAAATAAGCTATATAATACAAAAGTATTATTGTTATTAAAAAATTAGCCTCTATAATATTATATTATACTATAATTCCATTATTTGTAACAGTGTGTATGCCAATTTATTTTCTTTTATTAATAGACATATTTTTCCATTATTTTATTTTAAATAATAACTTCTTAAATTTTATAGCTTTTTATAGTATTAAATTTGTTATATAAAATATATCATTTTGGCATAACTATTATAAAAATTGCTAGTAACTCTAGCTACTAGCAATTTTACATATTCTAAATACTATACTTAAATGACCTTTTTTACTCTAATTTAGCTTTTAAAATCAGTTTCACTAAATTGTTATAAAGCTTTTCATCATCGACCTTTGTTCGTTTTTTAGGACCAAATGTTTTGCCTCCACTACGTCTTAGTTTACCTGACAAATGCCTCTCAAATAATAATTTTTCAATATTATCATCATCATATATATGCCCTTTAGGTCCAATAGCATAGGACCCTTTTGCTAAAACCATAGCAGCAACCCCAAAGTCTTGAGTAATTACTATATCATTAGATTTAGCCTCATTAGCTACTTTCATATCTACACTTTGAAAACCACTATCTACATATCTTATCGATGCATAATCACTGTCCAAAACATGATTAATATCACAGTACATAATAAGCTCAACGGAATTTTCCTTAGCTGCTTTTTCTATTAGTTGTTTACCAGGACACCCATCTGCATCTACAATAATTCTCATAATATTTTTCTCATTTCTCTATAGCCTTTTTTCAAGTTTTACTTTGAGTTCTTCATATCCTGCTTTTCCAAGAAGAGCAAACATATTCTTCTTATATGCTTCAACTCCTGGTTGATCAAACGGATTCACACCTGATAAATATCCACTTATTGCACATGATTTTTCAAAAAAGTAAACCATATATCCAAAATTATATGCAGTTAATGCTGGTACATTTAAAATAATATTAGGTACATTCCCATCATTATGAGCAAGTACTGTTCCTTGAAATGCTTTTTTATTAACAAAATCCATTGTTTTGTCTTTTAAAAAGTTTAACCCATCTAAATCTTCACTATCTTCTTTTATTACAACGTCGAGTCTAGGCTTCTCAATATTAATTACTGTTTCAAATATGTTTCTTAAACCTTCTTGGATATACTGCCCCATAGAATGTAAATCTGTAGAGAAATTAACTGCTGCTGGGAATATTCCCTTTTGGTCTTTTCCTTCACTTTCTCCATAAAGCTGTTTCCACCATTCACCAAAATACTGAAGTGCTGGTTCATAGTTAACTAAAATTTCTGTAACTCTTCCTTTTCTATATAGTGCATTTCTAGCTGCTGCATATTTATAACAATCATTTTTATCTATATCCTCATTATTGTACGCTATTCTTGCATCCGCTGCACCCTTCATTATTTCTTCAATGTCAATACCAGCTGCTGCTATTGGAAGTAATCCGACAGCTGTAAGCACTGAGAATCTCCCTCCTATATCATCCGGAATCACAAAGGTTTCATAACCCTGTGCATCTGCTGAATTTTTTAGAGCCCCTTTGGCTTTATCAGTAGTCGTAAAAATTCTTTCTTTGGCTCCTTCTTTACCATATTTCTTTTCTAATAGCTCTTTGAATATTCTAAAAGCAATAGCTGGTTCTGTAGTCGTTCCTGATTTTGATATTACAATTATAGAAATATCTTTACCTTCTATAGCATCAATTAAATCGGCCATGTATGTAGAACTTATATTATTTCCGGCAAAAAATATTGCTGGTGATTTTCTTTTTTCGCTTGAAAGACTGTTATGAAAGCTATGACATAACATTTCTATAGCCGCTCTAGATCCAAGGTAAGATCCACCTATTCCAATTACTATTAAGGCTTCGGAATCGCTACTTATCTTTTTTGCAGCATGTTTGATTTTTTCAAACTCCAATTTATCATAATTCAAAGGAAGGTCTATCCAGCCTAAAAACTTATTTCCTGCACCCGTTTTATCTGTAAGCATTTTATGCGCAGTAGATACCATTGGCTGAAAATAAGAAATTTCATGCTCACCTAAATATGGAATTGTTTTGCTCAAATCTAAAGATAAAATCTTTTCCATTAATATTCCTCCTTATTTATACCTTGAAGCAACATAATTATTAATTGTTTTGCTTCTTTTAATCGTCGCTGTGGATTATACTTGTTAACTGTCGTTGACACTCACATTACTTTGACAAAACAACATAAAATAATTTTAGTTGTTTAAAGAAAATAAATCAAGTTTTTTAATAAAATTTTGTATATATTCAAAATTTTGTTATATATAAATAAATTTAATACGTACTCCTTAGTATTCTGTAGCATATATTAAATTATACTACTATATGAGGTGTGATTTTTTTGATTATACATGTTGTAAAAAGCGGCGAGAGCTTATATCAAATCTCCAAATTATATGGAGTTTCATCTAATAAAATTGCTTCAGACAATGAACTTACAAACCCAACTCAACTTGTGGTAGGCCAAACACTTGTAATATTACAAGGCACGCGAAAGCATAAAGTTCTTCCCGGCCAATCACTTTATAGTATAGCTAAGATATACGGTGTAACTATTTCAAGTTTATATGCAGCAAATCCTATTCTTAATAGCTCCATTATAATTTACCCTGGTCAAATTATAAATATACCATCATCACCACTAAAATTAGGTCCTATTGAAGTTAATGCATACGCTCTTCCTGGTACGAATATGGATGTTCTTACAAAAACTCTTCCAAACCTAACATACCTTAGTATATTTAGCTATCAAGTGCTAGCAAATGGGTCCCTAAAGGACATAAATGATGTTCCTCTAATACAAGCTGCTAGAAATGCTAAAGTAGCTCCTATGATGGTAGTTACAAATTTAAAAGAAGGTGGTGGATTTGATAGTGCACTCGCCCATACCATACTCACAAATGAAAATATACAAAACACTTTATTGGATAACATAATTAATACATTAAGAAGTAAAAATTATTACGGTTTAGATATAGATTTAGAATACATCTACCCAGAAGACAGGCAAAACTATAATGCTTTTCTGCGCAAAGTAGTAAGTAATCTAAAAATATTAGGCTATCCAGTTACTACAGCATTAGCCCCTAAACCATCTGGAGAAATAAAAGGATTACTTTATGAGGCTCATGATTACCCAGTTCATGGCGCTTTGGTGAGCCATGTTATACTGATGACATATGAATGGGGCTATACTGCTGGCCCACCACTCGCAGTTTCTCCGATTAATGAAGTAAGAAAAATCTTAGATTATGCAGTGACTGTAATCCCAAATAAAAAGATTTTTATGGGAATACCTAATTATGGTTATGATTGGACCCTTCCTTACGTGAAAGGAACAAAAGCAACAGCACTCGGTAATGTAGAAGCAGTAGATCTTGCTAGAAGGGTAAATGCATCTATTCAATATGACTATACCTCTCAGGCTCCATATTTTAATTACTATGCTTCCAATGGGAAACAACACGTAGTTTGGTTTGAAGATGCTAGGAGCATGAATGCGAAGCTTATGACTGCTGGTGAATATGATCTAGGAGGGGTCAGCTATTGGACAATTGGAAAATACTTCCCTCAAGCTTGGCTAGTTCAAAACTCTTTATACGATGTAAAAAAACTACTTTAATTAATGTTTTTTCTTGGATTATGCTATAACTAAAAGTATATATTGCTCGAATGCTTTCACGTCGCTAAGTAATTCTAAAATTTATTTAATTAGCATCTGCTAAGAAACACAAACTCGCTAACGCTCAAACATGTGTTTCTCTTTACGCAGCTACAAATTAAATAAATTAAGAATTGCTATAGCTTGTTCAAATGCATTCTACGCAATATATACTTTTGTTAGCATAATCCAAGAAAAAGCTATTATTTGCGCCCATCCACTCTAATGAATTTCTGCTATTATCAATAATACATAGATAATAAACTTCAATATGATTTCGTAATTGTTATTAATTTAAAATAAATAACAATATTAATAAGTGTAGTAATGGACATACTAACATAAATTGAAAATTGGAGGTGTGCTCTTTGAAAAGAATATTTTCTATAACTTTCTTAACATTAATTTTATCAATCTCACTTTTGCACTTTCCAGTACAAGGCATTGAATGAATGCCAGATGCAAAATTAGGCTTACCCTACGAATATACTCCCAAGGGAGGTTCAATAGAGGAATTGTATAAAGATATAATTGCCAGTCTAATAGAACCTTCTATAAATAAAGAAATAGAAAAATACTACGGGAAACAATATCTGTATGATTTATGGGATATAAGATTTTTAAAAATTAATAGAACAGATGGTTATCGTTCTTTTGCCTTCACTATTACAGTTGAAGTTCAACCATTCATTGGAGCACATAACACCGTAGGTATAGATGAAATGACAATCAGAATAGGAGGAGATCATCCTATAGTAGAAAATTTTAAACATATAAAGAGTTTTCCTATACCTAAATATCTACAATGAGATTTAGTAAATTCTATGCAGAAAATTAAAAAGGACTGGCTAAATGACGCCAGTCCCTTTACTAGTTTTATATGTATATTTAATTAAAGGGGGCTCTAATTAAAAAACTCAATTACTAGTTCCTTGCTATATATTTATAATAGCTCTTCTTTGTGTCATTTTAATGACACAAAGAAGAATAATTTGTAAATTATTCTTCAATTAACATTAATTATTACTGCTTCTTGTTTAATAGTTTGTTTACTGATTTTGGGAAATCCGGTTCCTCAGCATTTAAGCAGTAAGTATAAACGTATGATATAAATTTATGGGCTTTAACTTTATCAACATCATATCTCGTATCCATCCCCATGTTATCCTTTATAGCTTCGATTGTGAATAATGGTACTCCTCCTAAATGCTCATCAGCATTTTTCGAAATAGCATCGTGGTTATCTGCTACAAATTCATCAACATAATCTCTACAAATTTTCATCAATTCTGGTGTTCCTTCATGTTTCAAATCGATTTTAACCTTGGCTTTACCTTCTTTAAAACTTGTTAAATATACTTGTGCAAGTGACCCTGTTAGTTCTCTTTCCATATTTTTACACTCCTTTTTGTTTATTATATACGCAATTATCTATGTGAACCCCCTTATTATAGAAACTAATTTATTAATTACTTTGATGTATTATTTTTAATTTTGTTTAACAAAATAATAACATCTACAACTTTCTATAATAAATATTAACCCACAATTTCTAATTTAGCTATATGGAAATTGTAACATATTTTTCATAAACATGTATTGCTGTTTTCGTATATTATATATTTTTTTACTGCCGTATTTCTCTTATACTACAAAAAAAATCCCTCCTATACCTCAAAAGCATATATTAATTAAACAGAGTGAATAAAATTTGAGAAAGAGTCAATAATTTAAATACACCAACCTTTTATGAAATTGATAAACAACAAAATACTGCATTGGATTCCCCCCAAATGTAGTATTTTGCTATTCATCAAAAAAATCTACTTGTGGCACTCTCATATAGTTCAAAAACAGAAAATGCATCAAGGATTTCCCCCTACACATCTCTATTTTAACTTAAAAGTTCTTGGAGCTACTCTATAGGTTAAAATCAATGCAATTCCCATATATACAATAGTTGTTATAATAATCCCTACTGTAAAATAATAGGTCGGAGTCTTAATTTGAATACATGCGTAGCAAACAATATACATAACCATATTTACGATTTTAAATAGTGGGCTTTTTACCGTTAGCTCTGCTGTATAGGGCTGCAGAACATAGTACATAAACAAATGATGTATGGAAAAAAAGCAAGCTAAGCAAATTATACACAAAAATAGTGGCATCATGCTAATAAGATCGGAACTGTAACCACTAGCTAATATAATACAGACTATGGCAGCGCATAAAGTTAAAGCTGGTATCAAGTTAAGAATAACTACCCTCTTCAACCTGGCAGTAAAATTGGATAAAATCACATTTCCCTGACGATAATAGCCATATCTTAATAAACCTACATCACAATTATAAAACATGGCCTTGCAAATTCTTTCACCCGTTGACATGCTGTACATAATAAATATTAATATTGGAATACTCTTTTTAATTTCATTCACTAGCATTGTCCTTTTACTTGGTATAAAAAACACCAGATACATTCCAATTAAAAATATAATACCTATGAAAGCAACTCTTTCTTTAATAGGTTTTACCATTATTCTTCTAAAACGAAGAAAAAATATTGAATTTAAATATTCATACCCCTTCTTTTCGTCATATTTTTTTGTATTTAATTCTTCCTTACTCATTTTCTTTTCATCCAATTTTACAGTTGAAAAAGTAGCTCCTTTTCTAATAGCTTCTACATTAAATAATTTATCCTTAGTTAATAAAACTTTTGCGATTGGTGTATATTTTGTATATTTCCATAGGTGTATAAATGCTACCACCCCTAACCCTAATACAATAATCACCAAATAAACATTAAACAATATTGGATTAAAATTAATTGTAGCTCCAAAAAAGGGTAATGCATAGGCAAGAAGAAGTCCACTAAGAACTACTATCGATATAAATATTGCTTTCTTTTTGAGCAATACTTCTTTCTTATCATATATAAAGAGCTGTAACCATTCGCCAATTAATTTCAAAGCTGTTAATTCCACAACTAGCACTATAGCTTTTAGAGGCGAAAATCCTATTATTAAGCCTATAATGCTTACTGGAATTACAAAGTATATAAAATCTGTTATATTTCTATACACTATCTCTACAAGATAATATTCTCTCGCATCAGCCTTCATTAATGTTATCATATTAAAGGCAGCTTTATTGTTTTCATCAAAAATTACACTTTTTATAAGTGGTCCTAAAACAAAACTTAAAAAGAAAAGTATATGTATGAAAATAGGTTGTACTTTTGTTATATCTTTAGTGATTAAATATGAAGGCAAAACGATCATTACACCTAAATATATAGTTTTCCTTATGAATCCTCCAAACACTCCTAGAACCTCACATATAATCCCTATAATCAGTTTAGCCTTAGTTTTTTTGTATAATTTATCGGGAAATTTTTTTCCTAGAAGGGGTATCCTTTTAAGAAAGTATATAAAGGTATTCGCTTGCTCTGCAAAAGATACCTTAAAACTATTAATAAATGTACTAATCATTCCCTCCCTCCTTCAAAATCTCCATTATTTTTGTTTCAAACTCACCACTCTTTAGAATCTCACTATCCACTTCTTCTAAAATGCAATTATTTAAAACCAATATTTCATCACATAAATCTGTAGCCAGCTGAAGAATATGGGTTGAAAAAATA
>Ga0209540_10002122_pt1 | contig 14256 bp, 11 predicted proteins | sample BarGraIncu01121A_FD_184501 | JGI IMG/M metagenome (GOLD analysis project Ga0209540, IMG submission 184501) | Arctic peat soil microbial communities from Barrow, Alaska - Barrow Graham LP Incubations 011-21A (SPAdes) (version 2) | ecosystem: Environmental > Terrestrial > Soil > Wetlands > Peat... | reverse complement strand
TCCCTAATATAATAAAAGAAGAATTCGAAGCTGTGTGCAGCTTCATAGATAAAAACCTGACCAAGGTCAGGGGACTTGTCACAGGCAACCTGGGCATCATAAACAGGTACCAGGGGAAGACGAGAATGATAGGAGACTACAAACTCAATATATTCAACAGTGAGTCGCTTAACTTCTACAACAGCCATATTGATCTGGCCTGCCTCAGCGTGGAGCTTAACAGGAGCGAGATTAAGGATTTAATCAAGAGGCGAAGGGCGCAGGTCCTTGTATACGGGAAAATAGAGCTGATGGTAAGCGAATATTGTATGACGGGAAGCCTCTTTGGTAACAAGTCAAAGGATTCAGAATGCGGCAAGCCGTGCCTTAGGAGCAGCTACACTCTTAAAGACAGAAAGGGCATAAGGTTCAATGTGGAAACCGACAGGTACTGCAGGAGCCATATCTACAACAGTGTGCCGATAAACCTTATTCCTAATCTTGAAGATCTGGGAAGGATCGGTGCACAGCATTTCAGGCTTGACTTCATAGATGAGAGTTACGAGGAAACAAAGAACATATTGGGAAGCTTCGCAGAAGGCAGATTTCAAGGAAGTTTTGAGAATTATACCCGTGGGCATTACAAAAGGGGAGTGGAATAGATTGAACGACAAATCACTCAGAGTTCTTGAGTTTAACAAGATACTCGAGGAAATAAAGAGGTTCACATATACAAATGCAGGAAAAGACATAATAGACGATCTTAAGCCTTACGACAATATTTACGAAGTAAAGGAGCACTTGGAGGAAACATACGAAGCGCTCAAGCTCTTGGCAACCAAGGGAGCGCCTCCCTTCGAAGGCGTATATGACGCTAGGAGCGCCATAGAAAGGGCTGGAAAAGGATCGGTCCTGCAGCCTGGGGAGCTCCTGAAAATAGCAGCAGTGATGAGGAGTGCAAGAAGGTTCAAAGACTATGTATCGGTCAGGGAGGACGAGGAGCAGCACCGGGTAATCCAGGACATCTGCGAGGGCATAACGCCGGTGAAGGGCCTGGAGGATGACATATTCAACGCGGTTGTATCCGAGGATGAGATTTCAGACAGGGCAAGCTCGCTGCTCTACAACATAAGAAGGCAGCTCAAGGATAAGAACGTCTCTGTAAGGGACAAAGTCAACTCACTGATCAGGAGCTATTCGCAGTACCTTCAGGAAAACCTCTACACCATGAGGGGGGACAGGTACGTACTGCCTGTGAGGATTGAGCACAAGGGCAATGTTCCAGGAATAATCCATGACCAGAGCTCGTCCGGGGCAACGCTCTACATCGAGCCTATGAGCATGGTTAACCTTAACAACGAAATTAGGGAACTTGTGCTTAAGGAGAAGGCAGAGATTGAGAGGATACTCATGGAGCTTTCTGGAAAGGTCTATTTCAACATCATTCATGTGAAGACAAACGGGAGCATTGTATGGGAGCTTGACTTCATATTTGCAAAGGCAAGGTATGCAAACGAGAACAACTGCACATGCCCTATAGTAAGCGACCACGGGGTGATAGACATAATCGAAGGCAGGCATCCGCTCATTGACAGGAGGGCGGTTGTTCCTTCAAGCGTATATCTTGGGAGGGAATTTACATCACTTGTAATAACCGGACCTAACACAGGAGGAAAAACAGTCACGCTGAAAACAGTGGGGCTTCTTCACCTGATGGCACTTAGCGGTCTCATGATACCTGCAAGGGAAAACTCCACAATAAGCTTTTTCGACGAGGTGTTTGCGGATATCGGTGACGAGCAGAGCATCGAACAGAGCCTGTCAACCTTCTCATCCCACATGAGAAACATAGTGGAGATCATTGAAAACGCCGACGATAAATCACTGATCCTATTCGACGAGCTGGGAGCAGGAACCGACCCGACAGAAGGAGCAGCCCTTGCAGTGGCTATACTGGAGAACCTGAAAAAGAGGAACTCAAGGTTAATTTCAACCACACACTACAGCGAACTCAAGGGATATGCTTTAAGGACAACCGGAGTTGAGAACGCATCTGTCGAGTTCGATGTGGAGACTCTTAGGCCAACCTACAGGCTGCTCATCGGAATTCCCGGGAAGTCAAATGCCTTCGAGATATCAAAGAGGCTCGGTCTTCCGGATTATATAATAGATGATGCGAGGGAAAACATCACAGGTGAAAGCCTGAAGTTCGAGGACCTGATCCAGAGCCTTCAGGAAAAGAGCATAAAAGCTCAGGACGATGCCAGGGAGGCTGAGAACCTCAAACTGCAAGCTTCAAAGCTGAAGGGAAAGTACGATGAGAAGCTCTATAATCTTCAGAATGCAAGGGAAAAGGCTTTGATAGATGCACAGAGGGAAGCGAAAAGTATAATTAAAGAGGCAAAAGAAGAGTCAGATACCATCCTGAAGAACATGAGGGAGATGGAAAAGCTAGGGTATTCCTCCGATGCAAGGAAAAAGCTTGAAAGTGAGAGACAGAAGTTAAAGGACAGGCTGGAAAGAGCGGAGGATGGGGCATCCAAGAAAAGGGAGCCTCAGGGCGAAAAGCTAAAGACCGTTAAGGAAGGCCAGGACATATTCATCCCTTCTCTGAACCAGAAGGCGATCGTGCTTTCAAAGCCGGACAGCAAGGGGGAGGTGCTGGTGCAGGCTGGAATCATGAAAATTTCAGTGAAGCTTGACGACCTCAGGGAATCGAAGGAAGCTAAAGAAGTTACAAGGAAGAAAAGCAGCAGGGAACTGAACCTCAACCTGAAATCCGTGGACTCCTCCATCGATCTTAGGGGAATGGATTCAGAGGAAGCTATCTTTAAGACAGACAAATACCTTGATGAAGCATATATGGCAGGCCTTAACGAGGTTACGATAATTCATGGCAAAGGTACAGGAGTGCTTAGAAATTCCATAGGAGACATGCTCAAGAGGCATCCTCATGTCAAAAAATACAGGCTCGGTGAATACGGAGAAGGCGGAACAGGCGTAACCGTTGCGGAACTTAAATAAGCGGGGTTTATAATGATACTTGTGAGTGCATGTTTATGCGGAACAAATTGCAAATACAATGGAGAAAACAACCTCAACAGGGAGGTGCTGCAGCTTCTGGCTGAGGGGAAAGCGTTACCCATATGTCCCGAACAGCTGGGAGGCATGACCACGCCCAGGCCTGCAGTGGAGATATCAGGAGGCACGGGAGCGGATGTGCTCGACGGAAATGCGAGGGTGGTAAGCTCATCAGGAACGGACGCAACTGAAAACTTCATAAGGGGAGCCCGCGAGGCGCTGAATATCGCCAGAGCTGCCTGCATAAAGGAGGCAATCCTTAAATCGAAAAGCCCCTCCTGCGGCTGCGGCCGGATTTATGACGGAACCTTCAGCGGCAGAGTTATTGAAGGAAACGGAGTAACGGCGGAACTCCTGATAAGGAACGGAATCAAGGTGACATCCATATAGCCTCATTTTGTAAATCGGGGTGCAAATAAATTGTAAAGTATGGTATATTATAGATAGTGTTTGAGAATTTATGCAATCGTATTTTAAGGAGGTATTTTTTATGAACTACAATGAGGTAAAAAAAACAGCACGTGAAAATTTGAAGGGCTTCTGCAAAGTGTGCAGCGTATGCAACGGTAAGGCTTGCGCCGGTGAAGTGCCTGGAATGGGCGGCAAAGGCACAGGATCAGCATTCACTGCAAATATTGAGGCACTAGATGCTTATAAACTGAACTTGAGGACAATACACTCAGCCAAAAATCCTGATATTTCAACTGTCCTTTTCGGAAAGAAGATGGATATACCGGTATTTGCAGCTCCTGTATCGGGAACAACCTTCAATATGGGAGGGAAATTCACTGAGGATGAGTACATTTCCTGGGTTATAGGCGGATGCCTGGATGCCGGAATATACCCGATGGTAGGAGACACAGCTGTAGATGCATTTCTGATCGCAAATCTTGCACAGCTAAAGAATTTTGACGGACAGGGGATTGCTATCATAAAGCCTTGGGAAAGCAATGAAATGATAAAAGAAAAAATCAAACTCGCCGAAGAGGCAGGCGCTTTCGCAGTGGGAATGGACATAGATGGTGCGGGACTGATAACCCTGAGGCTTGCAGGAAAGCCTGTTTCACCGAAAACAGTTGAAGAGATAAGGGAAATAGCACAGAGCACAAAGCTGCCTTTCATACTTAAAGGCATAATGACGGTAGATGAGGCTGAGATGGCAGTAAAAGCAGGAGTTGACGCAATAGTTGTATCAAATCACGGAGGCAGGGTTCTAGACCATACGCCTGGTGCTGCAGATGTACTTCCTGAAATTGCTGAAGCTGTTAAAGGAAGAGTGACAATCCTTACAGACGGCGGAGTGAGAAGCGGAGCCGACATCCTCAAGATGATAGCCCTGGGAGCTGAGGGAGTCCTGATCGGAAGGCCTTTCGTTACTGCGTCCTTTGGGGGAGCAAGAGAAGGCGTAAAACTTTACATCGACTACCTCAAGGACGATCTGAAATCAGCAATGGTACTAACCGGCTGCAACTCAATCGGCGAAATAACAAGCGACATAATTTATTGATTGTTTACAACACTGTATATGTATACTATAATAAACACAATTGAATAGAATTTCCGCTGGGGGAGCCATTGGCTGAGAAGGAGAAATCCTGACCCTTTGAACCTGATGTAGTTAGTACTAACGTAGGGAAGCTGATGAGTCAAAAACACGATATGCTTTGATCCTGCGCGGTCAATCTTAATTCAATCTTTTTGATATCAGCAGACTTGCTTTGTAAATAGCAGGTCTGTTTTTTTATTCAATAATATCAATTATACCTGGAGGGGAAAAGATGAATTATACAACTCAAATGGATGCCGCTAAAAAAGGAATAATCACAAAGGAAATGGAAACTGTTGCAGCTAAGGAGAACATTGACGTCGAATTCGTAAGGAAAGGCCTGGCAGAGGGTACCATAGTAATCCCTGCAAACAAGAACCACAAATCCCTGTCCGCTGAAGGCGTTGGAGCAGGACTTAAGACTAAGATAAATGTAAACCTGGGCATATCAAAGGACTGCTACAGTATAGAGGCGGAACTTGACAAGGTGAGGACTGCGATTGACATGAAGGCAGAAGCGATCATGGACCTTAGCTCATATGGCAAAACAGAGAAGTTCAGGAAAAAGCTCATCGAGATGTCGCCCGTTATGATAGGAACAGTTCCAATGTACGACCTGATTGGATTTTATGGCAGGGAGCTGAAGGAAATAAAGGCTGAGGAGTTCCTGAAGGTTGTCGAGAAGCAGGCAGCAGATGGGGTGGACTTCGTGACAATACACGCAGGAATCAATAGGGAGACAGCAAATGTGTTCAAGAGGAACAAGAGGCTCACAAACATAGTATCAAGGGGAGGATCCCTGCTCTATGCATGGATGGAACTTACAGGTAACGAAAACCCGTTCTTTGAATACTTCGACGATCTTCTGGACATCTGCGTTAAGCACGACCTCACTTTGAGCCTGGGCGATGCCTGCAGGCCAGGATGTATTAAAGATGCAACAGACGCCTGCCAGATAAAAGAGCTCATGACACTGGGCGAGCTTACGCTAAGGGCATGGGAGAAGAATGTACAGATAATTATAGAGGGACCTGGTCATATGGCTATCAATGAGATTGCAGCCAACATGATGCTTGAGAAGAAACTATGTCACGGAGCTCCTTTCTATGTACTCGGACCGATTGTTACAGACGTAGCTCCTGGCTACGACCACATTACCGGCGCAATTGGAGGGGCGATAGCCGCAAGCAGCGGCGCAGATTTTCTGTGCTACGTCACTCCGGCAGAACACCTCAGGCTGCCTGACCTTGATGATATGAAGGAAGGGATCATAGCCTCCAAAATTGCAGCTCACGCAGGCGACATTGCCAAGAATGTCAAGGGAGCAAGGGACTGGGACAACGAGATGAGCAAGGCAAGGGCTGAACTTGACTGGAACAGTATGTTCGACCTCGCACTGGAACAGGAGAAGCCTAGAAGGTACAGGAAGGAATCCATGCCTGAACACGAGGACACATGCACAATGTGCGGAAAAATGTGCGCGGTAAGGAATATGAACAAGGTAATGAAAGGCGAGGATGTCAACATACTGTAAATTGGAAACAACTATTCAGGAGGAAGGATAGCCTTAGGCAAGGGCTATCCTTTCTGTTTGGCTTAACCTTCGTAGTGTAAAATAACTGTAGGAAAAAAATAATGAGGATAGTTCCAATGTGATATTATTGTTAATAACTACAAAAACAATTTATACACAGAAAGGAACCACCCTCATGAACATTATACAACAAGTGTTAGAAGTTATCACTAAGGAATATTATGAAAATCTCAATACTCTAGTCATGAACCAGGAAAACGTGTCAGACCTGATCCTCAAGACTGACAAAATGCTGAAGAATGTTGGCACCATGCTTTTAAAGGACTCCCTGGAGGAGATCGATCAGTGTGTCAGGAAAAGCAATGAAAGGAAAGCCAATTGGTACATTGAAAGACGTTATGACGTAAAAACACTCTCAACAATTATCGGCGATGTGACATATGAAAGAACTTACTACATGAATAAGCACACCGGTGAATATGCATATCTCTGACGAGAAGATGGGTATCAAGGCACATGAAAGAATGGACGACTCCTTGAGAGCGGAGCTCGTTGATAAGGCGTCAAATTTGTCTTATGCCAAAACCATTGAAAACATTAAAAACATAGGGATACACAGCCGCACGGCAGTTATGAAAGCTATTCGTGAAGTTGAAGCTATAGGCAACGATGCAGCCCCTGTAAAGTACAACAACCGAAAGGTTGGAACTCTGTTTGTTGAAGCTGATGAGGACCATATCGCGATGCAGCACGGCAATGGAAAAATGGCCTATATTGTTTATGTGCATGAAGGAATAGAAAGAGTTTCAAAGGGAAGAAACAGACTGTTAAACGTCAGATACTTCACAGGTGTAAAAACGAAGAATGAAGATCTGTGGATACAAGTAGCAAACTACATCGAGGAAGCTTACGATACATATGCCCAGAAAAAAGTCTACCTGTCAGGAGATGGAGCTGCATGGATTAAAGAAGGACTTAATTGGATTCCTAAATCGATGTTCGTTCTCGACAGATTCCATTTAGCTAAATACGTTAAGAGGGCTACTGCCCATATCCCGGATATGCATGACCGTATGTGGAAATGTATCGACAATAACAAGAAAGAGGATGCAAAAAAGCTGTTCGAAGAAATCGGCAAATCAACCGAAAAGGAGAGCAAACGCAAATCTGTAGCAGAAGTCAGAACATACGTCATCGGTAACTGGGAGGCAATCCAGAGACAGTATTTGGAGGACTACATTGGGTGCAGTGCAGAAGGCCATGTAAGCCATGTCCTGTCGGACAGACTTAGTTCAAGGCCTATGGGTTGGAGCATGGACGGAGCAGACCAGATAGCAAGTCTAAGGGTATTCAAGTTCAATGGAGGCAACGTCTACGAGTACATAACCAACAAACGCAAAGCAGCTGAGAAAAAAGCAAGGATAGACAAGCTTGATTCAAGGGTTATAAAGAGGTCAAAGAGAAACGCATATGAAACACTTGATAACATAACAATTATAAATTTCGGGAAAAGAAGCTGGGCGACAAATTTCCTGAAGTCTGTTAGAGGACTTTAAAATAACATCACGGGGGAATATTAATTATTTTTTTTCCGACAGTATATTGACACTATCCTTAACCTTTGCAAAGTGGACAACAGAAGGTTAAATGGGGTATAATATTTTGAGATTATTGTTAGGAGAAGATTAAATGAAGGTATTACAGGTAATAAACAATTTAACTATTGGCGGAGCAGAAACACTTTTGAAAAACTATATTCTAAACAATACAGATGCTGATATTGAAAATCATATATGCCTGCTTCTTGATAGCGATGACAATACTTTTATATTGGATCAGCTGATTGATAAGAACATAACTGTTTTCAAATTGAAACTGAATAAATATTCCTTATTCAAGGCAGTCAGTGAGATCAGGAAAGTAATTGCTCAGGGCACTTATGATTGTGTACATGTGCATCTTTTTCCTGGTCAATATTATTGTGCAAAATTAGCTGATGAATTCAAAGAAGTGCATTTTATTTTTACTGAACACAGTACTTTCAATAAAAGGAGAGAAATTAAAGCCCTATATAATATTGAAAAGTGGTCCTACAGCAAGTACGAAAGGATAATTTGTGTCAGCGAGATGACACGAAAAAGCCTGGAAAACTGGATGCCTTCTATAAAGTCGAAGATACGCGTTATCCACGGAGGAATTGTAATAAACGAAATATCTAAGCCAAAAGAGCCCTTCTACGATGCGGTTTTAGTTGGATCATTGAGGGGGAAGGAAAAAGGTGTAGATATATTTATTAAAGCAATAAAAAATATTGAAAATCATATAAGCCATGCTGCTGTTGTGGGTGACGGCGTGGTTAAGGATGAGCTGATTTTGTTAAGGGACAGTTTGAATTTAACAGACAAAATCGAATTCGTGGGAAATGTTGAAAATGTAAATGAATATCTTGCAAACAGCAGGATGTTTGTGCTGCCGTCAAGATGGGAAGGCTTCGGCCTTGCAATAATTGAAGCAATGGCAGCGCGCTTGCCTGTAATTGCTTCAAATATAGGTGGAATACCGGAAATTGTTACTGATGGAAAGGACGGCATCCTGGTGCCTGTTGAAGATATTGAGGAACTAAGCAAAAGCATGCTCGAGATTTTAAACAATGATGAAAAAGCTTTGTCGATTGCTGATAATGCATACAATACTGTTGTTGAAAAATTTTCCATTCAGGTTTTTGTGAAAAATCTAAACAGCTTATACAGAGAACTAGTACAGGGCTGCTAAGGAGAAAAGTTAATGAAGATATGTTTTTTTATTGTAGATATTTCAAAAAAAGCTGGAACTGAAAGAGTAACTACAATCATTGCCAGTGAAATGGCGAGTTTAGGCCATGAAGTATACATAATGAGCCTGGCAAATTCTGAAAAATCAGGCTATCGCATTCATAAGGACATAAAAATTATAGCTCTTAAGCATGGATCGGGAAATAATAAAAAGAATTTTTTGCCAATAGTCAGTGAGATAAGAAAATACGCCAATAAGTATAAATTTGATGTGCTGGTTGAAGCAGATGTGATACTAAGAATCTTTACTTTACCAGCCTGCTTTGGATTGTCCATTCCGGTTGTATCATGGGAGCATTTTAATTTCAACAGCAATTTAGGGCTTAAGTTAAGAGACCATGCCAGAAAGTTAGCTGCAAGATATTCGAAATATATAATAACGTTAACTGAAACTGACAGGAAATCATATATGGATAACCTGAATTGCAGGGCCATAGTTAAGGCTATTCCAAATCCATTGGTTTTCTACCCTGATAAATATTCAGAATGCACAAAAAAAGTAGTTCTGTCTGTAGGCAGACTTAATTATCAAAAGGGATATGAATTTCTTCTAAATGCGTGGGAAATTGTTTCTGTAAAACATCCTGACTGGGAACTTAGAATAGCCGGAACTGGAGAGTTAGAGATGCAGTTAAAAGATCAGGCAAAGTATCTTAATATTGATTCCACAGTGAAATTTCTCGGACTTATCGGCAATGTTGAAGAAGAATACATTAATTCCAGTATTTATGCTATGTCCTCGCGATTTGAAGGATTTCCAATGGTTTTGTTGGAAGCTATGTCATTTGGACTACCGGTTGTAAGCTTTGATTGCCATACAGGTCCAGCCGATATAATTTCTGATGAAGAAGACGGCATCTTAGTTGAAGCCGGAGATGTCGAAGGTTTAGCACAGGGGATATGCTTGCTAATTGAGAACGAAAATTTAAGAAAAACAATGTCCATTAATGCTAGAAATAACATTAAAAGGTTTAGCAAAGAAAATATTATATTCGAATGGGTAAATTTATTTCAATCCTTAGAGTAAAATCAATTAAACTAAAGGAGAAGTATTAATGAAAAAGGTTTTGTTTGTTGCCACTGTGGTAAAAACTCATATAATGACGTTCCACATTCCTTATTTGGAATGGTTTAAACAAAATGGATATGAGACACATGTTTGCGCAAAAAACGATTATATAAATAAGGAAGAGTGTGTAATTCCATATTGTGATAAGTTTTATGATATTCCGTTTGAACGTTCGCCTATTAATCCAGCCAATATAAGTGCTTATGAGCAATTAAAAAAAATAATAGATTCTAATGAATATGATATTATCCACTGCCATACTCCTGTTGGAGGGGTATTGACCAGGTTGGCTGCTAAAAAAGCACGTCAACAGGGGACAAAGGTTATATACACGGCGCACGGATTTCACTTTTATAAGGGAGCTTCTTTTAAAGACTGGTTATTGTTTTATCCCGTTGAAAGATATTTAGCACGATATACTGATGTCCTTATAACCATAAACAAAGAAGATTATTCCGTAGCGCAAAAATTTAAGGCAAAAAAAGTAGTTTGCGTCCCTGGTGTCGGAGTTGATGTTAATAAGTTCGTTCGTCCAAATGTGGATAGAAGTGAAAAAAGAAAACAATTGGGCATATCAGATGATACATTTGTTTTGCTTTCAGTTGGTGAACTCATAAAAAGGAAAAACCATGAGACTGTTATTAAAACCATGGCAAAATTAAAATCCCGTGATATCATATATCTCATATGCGGTCAAGGTGAACTGGAGCCCTATTTAAAGGATAAAGTCAAAGAACTTGATGTGAATGTAAAATTACTGGGATTCAGAAAAGATGTTAGTGAAATACTTGCAGTTTCAGATTTGTTTGTTTTTCCGTCATATCAGGAAGGTCTTCCCGTAGCTTTGATGGAAGCCATGGCTGCTAGTCTGCCGGTTGTCTGCACCAAAATAAGAGGAAACACAGATTTGATTGAAGATGGAAAGGGCGGATATTTGGTTGAGCCTGAAGATGTTGAAGGGTTTGTGGATGCAATAAATAAATTAGCCGGAAACACTGAATTTAGACAAAATATGGGCAGGTATAACAGGGGATTTGTAAAGGAATTTGACATGGAAAATGTCAAAAGGATAATGGGTGAAATATATAAAACGGTATAGCTGGTTAACGGCTTTTACTAGGAGGGTAAAATGAATTTTAATACAGTATTTGAATATCTTATTTATCTATATATAATAATTCTCCCGATTGCCCCAACGAAGTTCAAGATAGGACCTGTGCCCTTTAACGGCGATGCTGTTATTGCGATGTTAATCTTGTGTTATCTTGTCAAGATAGCTGCAGACAGGGTATCCAGAGATAAATTTATCCGCGGTCTTAGGGATTTTCTCACTCACAGCATAGGAATTTCAATGGCAATAATTATAGCTGTTATGTTCTTTTCAATTACTTACTCCACTGACAAGGTACTTGCCCTTAGAGAAAGCGTAAGGTTCACCAGTTATATAGTGCTGTACTTTATCATCAAGTATGAGATAGAGGGAGAGAAGGCAAAGGAAAATATGATAAAGATATACTTTGCCGTATGTTTTTTAGTGTTTTCGATTGGAATTTTCGAATTTGCAAATGCAGCCAGAATAACAGGAACATTCAAATATAGCTGGCAATTGAGAACAGCCTCAACGTTAGGTAATTACAATAATCTTGGTGTATTTACGATTATATCATTTTTCCCTTCCATCCTATTGTTTCTTGGAGAGAAAAACTGGAGAAAGAAACTATTTTATGGTCTTTTATCAACAATGGCGTTTGCCAACATACTTGTATCATTTTCGAGAAATGCGCTGGTAGGACTTATAGTAGGATTTTTGCTTCTGATTTTGTTCTACAGCTATAAATTCATAATCGCATTCATCATCTCATTGGGATTAGCACTTCTTATCCCTGTAACAAGGATGCGTATTTTTCAGATTGCAGATATGACGCAGAATGAATCCAGACTTAAGATCTGGAAAACTGCAATTTATATGATAAAGGATCACTTCCTTCTTGGTGTTGGAAACGGCAACTTTTATACCGAATACGGTTCATATGTAAAAAAATATCCGGAGCTGTATAACGATTATGATTTGACGCAAGTTCTGCATCCGCATAACATACTTTTGAAAATCCAGAGTGAGCTGGGCATTGTTGGAAGTTTGGCTTTTATAGGGATCGTGGTTTCAAATTTTATTGATTTGACTAAATTTATTAAGACTGAAAAAAATCCTTTCATTCACCACTTCTACAAAGGAATGATAATTTCATTTATAGTTTTTATGTTTATGAACCTTGTAGATAATTTTTTCTCTGCTCCTCAGGTTGTGGCTTTCTTTTGGATTTTCACAGCAATTTATCAATCACTGGAGTACAATAGAAACAGCTCGGAATTGAAAAAGAGAATATAAAGGGAAATTTATCGGTTTTTGGTAAGAAGGGAGTTTTAATGAAAGTATTACACATAATAACAGGAAATGACGACGGGGGCGGAGCTAAGCACATTTTGAACCTGTGCCTGAATTCTAAAGAAAAAATGGAGTGCACTATCGGATGCATTGGCAGCGGACCGCTCTATGAAAAGGCAATGGAAAACAATATAGAGTGCATTCTTTTCAGTCCAAGATCCTTTATAGGCAGTGAGGCTGCAGATTACATCATTGAAAAAGGCTTTGACATAGTAAACTTCCATGGCGCTAAGGCGTTTTTTCTGGCTAAATTTCTGAAAAAAAAACTCGGCCTGCCAATGGTAGCAACTGTGCACAGCAATTACAGGCAGGATTTTCTCAACAGCGGGATAAAACACCTTCTGTTTACTCAGCTCAGCATAAGCGGACTGAGAAGCTTAGATTATTTCATCTGCGTTTCGAACTACATCAAAAGCATCCTGAATGTTGACGGCATTGCCGGCAGGAAATTCGTAATACCGAATGGGATCGATCTCAATGAGTGCAGAGTATTCTCGGATTGCAAAGAAGTAAGGAAGTCCTTAGGAATAGAGAAGGAAGATTTCGTGTTCACCATGGTGGCCAGATTCCATCCGGTGAAAAATCATTCAACCCTGATCAAAGCTTTCAATAGGCTGAGAGCGGAATTTGAGAATGTCAAACTCCTGCTTATAGGCGACGGAGAGAAAAAGGCAGAACTGGAGGCCGAGGCAGGTGAAGGCGTCATCTTTGCAGGCTTCAGGGATAATGTGCTGGACTATATAAACGCGTCCGACATAACAGTACTCACCTCCCTGAGCGAAGGCGGAGCGCCGCCATTCGCTATACTTGAGAGCGCAGCGGTCTGCAAAACAGTCATTGCATCGTCTGTGAGCGACATACCTCACATAATTAATGGAGGAAACGGTTTTCTTGCAGATCCAAATTCGGAGGCGGATATCTACTTGAAAATGAAGGAGGCATATCTGAATCCCCAAGCAATCAAGGCGATGGGAGAAAATCTGAATAGATTTGTCAGAGAGAAATATTCAATGGAAAGATTTAGCAGTAACTATTGTGATGTTTACAAAACTATCATTGAAGAGTCCAAGGTAGTGAAGATATGAAAAAGGCAGGTATTGTTAAAAGTTCAATATTCGTAATGGTGATGATAATCCTGGGCAAGGTTCTTGCGCTGGTGAGGGATGCCCTAATCGCTTCGCAGTTCGGAGCCACCTCTGTTACGGACATCTACAATTTCTCACTTGGAGTGGTCTACCTCCTGACCACCATAAGTTATGGAATCACCACCACCTTCATCCCTGTGTATACGGAGTACAGGGAAAAAAACGGGAAAAAGAATACATTGGGCTTTGTCAGCAATGTAATAAATGTGACTACACTTTCAACCCTGGTGCTCACTATAATACTTATAGCCTTTTCAGGAAACATCATCGACATATTCGCTCCTGGATTCAAGAGCGATATAAACGTTCGTAACAACGCAGTCCTAATAATGAGGATAATGCTGGCCTCACTGGTACTCATCAACCTCCAAAGCGTAATCACAGGAGTGCTTCAGGTTCACAAGCAGTTCTTAGAGCCTTCTGCAATGGCGGCGGTTGCAAACGTGGTTTACATATTGTATCTGGTCTTTCTGACTAAGGATTACGGTATTATAGGTTTCGGGTATGCCACAGTGGCGGCTTTCCTCGTGCAGTTGCTCATCAATCTGCCGAAATACTTTAAGCTGGGGTACAGCTACCAACCTGTTTTCAAACCGAAGGATGAACACCTGAAGACTATTTTCAGGCT
>Ga0209540_10002120_pt1 | contig 14260 bp, 17 predicted proteins | sample BarGraIncu01121A_FD_184501 | JGI IMG/M metagenome (GOLD analysis project Ga0209540, IMG submission 184501) | Arctic peat soil microbial communities from Barrow, Alaska - Barrow Graham LP Incubations 011-21A (SPAdes) (version 2) | ecosystem: Environmental > Terrestrial > Soil > Wetlands > Peat... | reverse complement strand
GAATATGCCTCCCTGAAAGCGGGGGCATAAATCTTTATGCCGTTGTGCAGGGTGCCGTCATAATCGAAAAATATCGTTTTGATACGGTCCAGTGTCATGGCCGATTAGAGTTCTTTGAGAAGGTTTGCCATCTCGATTGCTGTTACCGCTGCATCGTAGCCTTTGTTTCCTGCCTTTGTGCCGGCCCTCTCTATAGCCTGTTCGATTGTGTCTGTTGTAAGGACACCGAATATCACAGGAACCTCAGTCTCCAGTGAAACGCTCGCGATTCCTTTTGAAACCTCGCTGGATACAAAGTCGAAATGAGGAGTTGATCCTTTTATAACTGCGCCTAGGCAGATTACAGCGTCGTACTTCTGTGATTTCGCCATCTTCTTTGCAGCAAGAGGTATTTCGAAGGCACCCGGAACTAGCACCACTTCAATCTCTGAATCGTCAACGCCGTGTCTTTTAAGTCCGTCCAAAGCTCCCGACAAAAGCTTTCCGCCTATGAATTCGTTGAACCTTCCAACGATTATCCCGTATTTGTTTCCCTGTGAAATCAAGTTTCCTTCAATAGTTTTCATATTAATCTTCTCCTTCGCTTTCGTTAAATTTTAACATATGGCCCATTTTTTCCTTCTTTGTTTTGAGGTATGCTTCATTTTCTATATTACAACCTGTCTGGATAGGTACTCTGCTAACGATCTCGATTCCGTATCCTGAAAGGCCTGCAATCTTTTTAGGGTTGTTTGTCATAAGCTCCATCTTCTCTACGCCAAGGTCAGCGAGAATCTGTGCTCCTATTCCGTAATCCCTCATGTCTGCAGGGAATCCAAGAGCGATATTTGCTTCAACAGTATCCATTCCCTGATCCTGGAGTGCGTAGGCCTTAATTTTGTTGATCAGGCCTATCCCCCTTCCTTCCTGCCTCATGTAAAGAAGTACTCCTCTTCCGGCTTTTTCAATCTGGCATAGTGCTGAAGCAAGCTGGTCTCCGCAGTCGCATCTCATGGAGCCGAAAGCGTCGCCTGTGAGGCATTCGGAATGAACCCTTACGAGAACTGGTTCAGGACCGCTTATATCACCCTTCACAAGTGCCAGGTGGTGTTCTCCGTTCAAAGTGTTTATATAGCCCATGAGCTTGAAGTGGCCATACTTTGTAGGCAAATCTGCTTCCGAAACTTTTTTTACAAAGACCTCTTTGCTTTTACGGTATGCTATCAGGTCAGCGACTGTTATGATTTTCAAATCATGTTCTTTTACATATTCCATGAGTTCAGGCGTTCTTGCCATAGAGCCGTCTTTGCTCATAATCTCGCATATTATTCCTGCGGGTTTAAGTCCTGCTAGTCTTGCTAAATCAACTGAAGCTTCTGTGTGTCCGACCCTTTGCAGCACTCCGCCTTCCTTCGCCTCTAGCGGGAAAACATGGCCAGGTCTTCTGAAGTCCTTTGCTGTTGCTTTTGGGTCCATTACCTTAGCTATGGTGGCAGCCCTTTCAAAGGCTGAGATACCTGTTGTTGTATCCATGCCGTCTATGGAGACGGTGAAGGCTGTCTGGTGATTATCAGTATTCTCAGTAACCATCTGAACGATGTCTAGTTCCTTAAGGCGTTCTGCTGTTGTAGGCATGCAGATAAGACCTCTTGCATAGGTAGCCATAAAATTTATTGCCTCCGGTGTGACTTTTTCTGCTGCCATAACGAGGTCGCCTTCGTTTTCTCTGTCCTCATCATCAACTACTACTATCATTTTTCCAGCCTTAATGTCTTCCAAGGCTTCTTCTATGTTGTTAAATTTATACATTTGATTTCCTCCTTAGTTTGTTTTAAACAAAGCCATTCCTGGCCAGAAAGTCCAAGTCAATGCTGCTTTTTGAGGCCGGCCTGCTGCCGAAATTCATCAGCTTTTCGATATATTTCCCGATCATGTCGCATTCCAGGTTTACCTCCTGGCCGGGCTGTTTATTGAGAAGAGTTGTCACATCCTTGGTATGGGGTATTATCGAAACCTTGAATACCCCGTCATCGACGTAGGCAACTGTCAGGCTGACTCCGTCTATTGCTATGGAACCCTTATCGACTATATATTTCAGCAGCTCAGGTGCAGCTGATACTGTTATCCAGACTGCGTTGTCCTCTTTTTCGTAGGCGTCTATCTTGCCTGTACCGTCTATGTGTCCGCTTACTATATGGCCTCCCAGGCGGTCGCTCAGCTTCAGAGCCCGTTCAAGGTTGACCTCGTCGCCCTTTTTAAGGTTCTTAAGATTGCTCCGTCTCATGGATTCGGCCATTACGTCGACCGAGAATTTATCGCTGCCAAACTCAGTCACAGTAAGGCAGACACCATTGGTACATATGCTGTCACCTAGCTTAATACCTTCCATTACGGTTTTAGCTTTTATGGTTATCACTGCAGACTTTGCAGATTTTGCAACGCCTTCTATTTTGCCTATTTCCTCAACAAGACCTGTAAACATCAGTCGGTTACCTCCTTCTGTATATATCCTTCTATCATAAGATCGTCCCCGAATTTATAAAATTCAGTTTTGTGAAGTATGATAGCGTCCTTCATATCGGCTATGCCTTCTCCTTCAACCGGTGTCCTCGCGTTTTCGCCTCCGATTAGCTTTGGGGCTATAAAGGAATTCACCTTGTCGACTATGCAGCTTTTGAGGGCCGAATAGTTGAGCCTTCCGCCGCCTTCAAGGAGCACGCTGTCTATTTTTCTTTTCCCAAGCTCCCGCATGAGGAAGTTCAGATCAACACCGCTGTCCTTCAGAGGGGTGATAATAACCTCAGCTCCCTTTGCTTCCAGGGCCTCGATTTTCCCTTTGTCTGCCTTGGCTGTCGCAGCTATTATGGTGCCTGCTTTTGAATTCAGGTTAAGCACCTTGGCCTCAAGAGGTATCCGCGCGCTGCTGTCGACTATGATCCTCACAGGATCCTTTCCTGCCCTTCCGTCAAGCCTGGTTGTGAGCATTGGATCGTCGGCCAATATGGTGCCAATACCCGCCATTATCCCCGACACCCTGTGCCTGAGCTCGTGGACATTCCTTCTCGATAGCTCGCCCGTTATCCATTTTGAGTCTCCGCCAGCGGTGGCGATTTTTCCATCCAGGGTCATGGCAGTCTTCATTATGCAGAAGGGAAGTTCTGTCGTGATGTATTTAAGGAAAATCTCGTTCAGTTTTCGTCCTTCTTCTTCGAGGATGCCTGACTCAACCTGGATGCCGTTTTCCCTTAATATTTGTATCCCTTTTCCTGAAACCAGGGGGTTCGGATCTGTCAGACCTATGAAAACCCTGCTTATTCCTTTTTCGACGATAGCCCTGGCGCAGGGAGGTGTTTTGCCGTAATGCGAACAGGGCTCCAGAGTCACGTACATATCTGCTCCGCATACATCTTCAGTAGCATTCTTGAATGCGTCCACCTCTGCGTGGTCGCTGCCGTATAGCTTGTGGAAGCCTTCGCCGATTATTCTGCCGTCTTTTACTATGACGGCACCCACCAGCGGGTTAGGGCTTGTGTGCCCGGTTCCTTTGGCCGCCAGCTTAAGGGCTCTCCTCATCATTTCAATATCCAAACATATCACCCCGTTCTGTAAAAAATAAAACCCTGAGAAAATATTCTCAGGGCACGAAATTCAACGTTCATGTTATGACGTCATCCATCTTCTTTCATCCAGACTTTACTGTCGGCTTCGGAATCTAACCGAATCAGCCTTACGGCTCGCGGGCTTTACCGCCGGTAGGGAATTACACCCTGCCCTGAAGATAAGTATTTAATTAACAATTTGATAATACCACCATAAGACGTTTTCGTCAATAAGGAGAGCTGCGAATCTATTATCCGGTACGCCTTGTACCTAAAAGGATAACAGCCAGTGAAAGACCAAGGAATACAGGTATACAAATGAGGACTGCTGCTGTTGAATATTGCAGGGATATGACTCCTCCAAGGAGAGGAGCCACAGCGAATCCAATATTACCCACTGTACCTTGGATCCCGAAAAGAAACCCTCTTCTGTTCACGGGGGTTGTCTCCGTAGTAATAGACATGAGCATTGGTTCCACCCCGCCTGTTATGAAGAAAACAAGGCCAAGGACAAAGGTGAAGATCCAGAGGTTATGTATGAGCAGCAGAGGCAGCGATAAAACTCCTCCAAGGAAAAGATACAACCCCAGAAGCTTGAATTTGTTGTGTTTATCTCCAAGTCTGGAGAGTGTAAGCCCTGACATGGCTGTAGCCAGCGAAAGGAAGCCGTTTATGGCGCCTGTGGTTCCGGCAACGCCTTTTGTACTGTTCATTATTTCCTGCACATATATTGGCAGGTAAGGAGGGAATGCAGAGCGGCCAATCCTTATGAAAAGAAGTACGAACAGCATAGAGACTGTCACTGAAGTGAAAATTGACATCTTCGACATCTTATTCTGGGGTTCATGCTTATCGGGTATTGTTGCGGACTCTTTCTGTTCCTTGACTACGCCGAGAACAAGGAGGAAGTCAAGAAACATCAGTATGCCGCCTATAAAAAAGCTTAACCTATATCCCGCAAGTTCCGCCAGGAAGCCCCCGATCACAGGCCCGATGGATGAGCCGATAAATGCGGAGGAGGATAGGAATCCAAGCGCATAAGAAAGTCTGTTCTTAGGAGTATTTGCGGCAATCAATATTGTTGCTGCGGTCACGGTTCCTGTGAATACACCCTGAAGCAGCCTGAAAATTAGCAGCTGGTTTACGTTAGCAACCATGCCCATTCCCGCTATGATGAAGGAGGCACAAAACATTGCGCGCATAAGCATAAGCTTTCTTCCGTATTTATCCGAAATTATGCCCCACACTGGGGCCATAACAGCCATTGTCAGGGCTGGAGCAGCATTCAAAACTCCTGACCAGATTTTGACATCCGCAGGTGTGCTTACGCCGAGCTGTTGTATATAAAAGGGTATAAAGGGCAGCCCAAAGCTGAAACTCATGATCGATATCACCTGAGAGCACCAGATTGTGTATAAATTAATTTTCCATCTTTCCATTTCTGCCTGCAACTAAATTTGCAGTGATTCACTTCCTTTCAAACATTAAACCCTCAATATTATACTACAAGCAACCGGTTAAAACATAAAGGGATCCATAGAAAATGACGACGTTATTCATAGACTGTATCTATGGAAAGAAGGATTAGTTTATGGAAACTGGAATTGGACATAATATTTTCCGATGTTATAATGAAAATTAGTATCTTAAAAAACATTTTGGGGGACCGAGCAAATGGAGAACATCATTGGAAAGGGAGTAAACAGAACATTTTTTTATTACTTTTACAGCCTGAACTATTACTATTTTAGCGCCGGCTATTTGGTTTTCAAAAAAATGTATAGTTTTCTTTTCGATGAGTGTACTAGGCCCGGGTGTGTTTCGGCGTGCAGTTAAAATCTGCGCTGAAAATGAACTCTGTTAAGTTAAGGCTCATTCTGAGCCTTATTTTTTTGTATAGAAATGGAGAAGGAGGTATAGCCATGCTAGCTGTATTAAAATCAGGAATATCAAGGTGTGAAATCGAAGAATTGAAATCGGCCATAGAAAAGTGCGGATGCATTGTGCGTGAGAGCACAGAAGAAGGCAGATGCATACTGGGACTGATAGGCGAAAACGCTGCACAAGCGGTGGGAGAACTAAATTCAACAGGCTGCGTCGAGGAACTAAAAGAGGTTCAGGAGCCCTACAAGCTTGCAAACAGACGTTTCAAACAGGGCAACACAGTGGTAAGCGTTAAGAATGGAACTGTAGGCGGAGCCAAGCTGGCGATTATGGCCGGACCTTGCTCAGTTGAGAGCGAAGAGCAGATAGTAGATATTGCAAGAAAAGTGAAGGCGTGCGGTGCAGGTTTTCTAAGGGGAGGCGCATTCAAACCGAGAACATCTCCTTACAGCTTCCAGGGACTTAAACAGCAAGGACTTGAACTTCTTAAAATTGCAAGGCAGGAGACAGGCCTTCCCATTGTAACGGAGATAATGTCTGCTGATAGGATAGGCGAATTCGTTGATAATGTTGATATCATACAGGTAGGTTCAAGAAACATGCAGAATTTTGAGCTGCTTAAGGAGCTTGGAAGGACAAAAACCCCGGTGCTACTCAAGAGGGGCTTCTCTGCAACAATTGAGGAGCTGCTTATGTCTGCGGAGTACATTATGGCAGGAGGAAACGAAAATGTTATCCTCTGCGAAAGGGGGATAAGGACTTTCGAAACCTACACAAGAAACACACTCGACCTGAGCGCGATTCCAGCCATAAAGAGGCTGAGCCACCTTCCTATAATAGTTGATCCGAGCCACGCGGCAGGCCACTGGTGGATGGTCGAACCCCTTTCCAAGGCAGCGATAGCAGTAGGAGCAGACGGACTAATGATAGAGGTGCACAGCGATCCTGAAAATGCACAGTGCGACGGGCCGCAGTCCATAAAACCTGAGAGGTTCAGGGACCTTATGGAGGGACTGTCTTCCATAGCTTGTTTTGAGAAAAGGGTGATCTGATGAGGATACTTGAGATGGACCTTGGCGAAAACAGCTACAAGATATACATCGAGCAGGACTGTCTGGGAAACATTGGCCGTTATATAGCAGGATGCCATCCTGCCTGCAGGAGAGTGGCAATTATTACGGACGACAACGTCAGCGGGATATACGGGAAGATGCTTGACGAGAGTATTAGAGAGCAGGGCCTGGACGCAATCATTATATCGGTTAAGCCCGGGGAGGGGAGCAAATCCCTGGAGACGCTGAAGATGGTTTACGGAAGGCTTTCTGAGCTTAAGCTAACGAGGACAGATATGATTCTGACCTTTGGCGGCGGAGTTGTTGGAGACCTTGGAGGTTTTGCAGCAGCAACATATTTAAGGGGGATCCCCTATATACAGGTGCCGACATCGCTGCTAGCGCAGGTTGACAGCAGCATCGGAGGCAAGGTCGCGGTTGATCTGCCCTGGGGCAAAAATCTGGTGGGAAGCTTCTACCATCCGGCTGCGGTTTTTGTTGACACCGTGCTGCTTAAAACCCTTGAGGTCAGGTATCTCCATGACGGGCTGGCTGAAGTCATAAAGTACGGATTTATAAAGGATGAAGGGATTCTAGACGAATTGGCGGACTGCAGAAATGATGAGGAAATTCTGGACAAAATCGACAGGGTAATATTCAGATGCTGCAGCATAAAGAAAAAGCTGGTGGAGCAGGACGAGAAGGATTTTGGCTGCAGGATGCTGCTGAACTTCGGGCACACCTACGGGCATGCAGTGGAAAAATACTTCGGGTACGAAAAGTACACCCATGGGGAAGCGGTAGCAATAGGAATGGCCCATATAACAAGAAACAGCGAAAGGCTGGGCATCACTGAAAAGGGAACCTCCTCATATCTGGAGGAACTCTTGGGAAAGTTCAGCCTGCCCTTCAAGCCGCCGGAGATGGACAGGTCAGTTTTAGAGGAAACGATGCTGCTGGACAAGAAGAGCAGCGGCGACTGCATAAGCCTGATCCTTCTGAGAAAAGCAGGAGAAGCATTCATTGAGAAGATAGACAAAAATGAACTAAGCAAGTTCATTTAAATAAAAATCATGGAGCAGGAGAGGAAAATAATGAGCAATTTTTACGGATTGATTGGAGAAAAACTTGGACACAGCCTTTCACCCACAATACACGGGGGAGTACTTAGCAGATTAAATGAGAACTCGACATACAGTTTGTTTGAAATAAAGAAGGAAAATCTGCCCGCTGCAGTGGCTGGCATGAAGGCCATGGGCTGCAGCGGGGCCAATGTCACAATACCATACAAGATTGAGATAATGGACTGTCTGGACAAGATCTCTAACGAAGCTGTAAAAATAGGAGCCATAAATACAATAGCTTTCACAGAAGAGGGGCTAGTAGGATACAACACTGATTACTATGGCTTCGGACTGACACTGAAAAGGGCGGGGATAGAGGTTGCGGGGAAAACGGCTGTAATTCTCGGTCCGGGAGGCGCCGCTAAAGCGGTTGTTGAATACCTTCTGGACAACGGTATAAGCGAAGTTACCTTCGTCAGCAGGGATCCTGAAAAAGCGGCTAAGAAAATACGCGGGCACAGGATAATCTCCTACAGCGAGCTGGAGTCACTAGGAAACAAGGACATAATAATAAACTGCACGCCTTGCGGAATGCACCCTGTGACTGACGCAGCACCAGTCAGCAGGGATGTCGTTGAAAAATTTTCTACTGCTGTGGACCTCATTTACAACCCTTTAGAAACTAAGTTCCTTAAGCATGCCAGGGAAGCAGGCCTGACTTCTGCTAACGGTCTTTTCATGCTCGTGGGGCAGGCTGCAGCAGCGCAGGAGATCTGGCATGGACAGAAATTCAGCGACGAGATGGTTGAGAATATATACAATGATATAAAGGGATAATTTCCAAATTTGTTATTGACAGAAAAAATCCAAGTGTTATAATTACTATTAATAATTTGGCAGTGTCTGGAGGACTATAATGGGAAACATCGTCGGAAAGGAAATAAGCAAAGTATTTTTTTATTATTATTTTAGCCTGGGCTTTTATTATTTTAGCGCTGGCTATTTGTTTTCTAAAAAAATATATGTTTCACTTTTTGATGAGTTTAATACGTTTAATAAAAGGTTTATCAATGGCACTAAATTCTGCCTCAGCGGCAACCTTTAAAATTGCGTTATAAAAATAAGGCTCATTTGAGCCTTATTTTTTTTAGGCAAAACATGCAGAAATAGATAAAAAAGTAAAATGTTAGATTTTGGGGAAGGGTGATTGAAATGGATAACGCAGATTTTAGTGATTTTAATATCAATATTGCAGTTGTTGGATTGGGGCTGATAGGCGGATCCTACGCAATGGCTTTGAGAGGCCTTAAACCAAAGTCTATATACGGTATAGATAAGGAGCTGGCGGTTCAACTTTACCCCAGGGAACTGGTTGAGTTCATAAAAGAAAACGCAGGATTTTTCAAGGCTGGAGCAGTTATCACAGACACCTGCGGGATAAAAAGAGGAATAATTGAAGAGGTTGGCGAATTTATGCCGGAAAATGTAGATTTTATAGGCGGCCATCCCATGGCAGGAAAGGAGAAGGGAGGACTGCAGGCGGCAGACAAGGACCTCTTCAGGGGAACGAATTACATACTGACACCTGTTGAGAGAAACAAAGAACACAACATTCAGCTGGTTGAGAGGATGGCAGCCGGCATAGGCTGCAGAAACGTGGTTTCCATAAGTCCGGAGGAGCATGACAGGAGGGTATCCCTGACAAGCCATCTTCCACATGTAATAGCGGTTTCGCTTATGAATTCCTGCTCCTGTGAGAATGACCTTGGCCTGTTTACGGGAGGAAGTTTCAGGGATGCCACCAGGGTGGCTGCTATCAATTCCACACTGTGGTCCCAGCTTTTCACACTTAACTCGGAAAACCTGCTTGAGGAAATCGAGAAATTTGTGGAGAACATCGGCAGGATAAAAGATGCTCTTGTATCGGAAGATAAAGAGGCATTGAATGAACTGTTTGCTAGCGCATCAGTGAATAAAAAAAATATGGCATAAGGGGTGTATCATTTGGATAAGGTGACGATAAAGCATTCGCTGTTTAAAGGCAGAGTAAAAATTCCATCCTCAAAAAGCGTTTCTCACAGGGCAGTAATCTGTGCAGGGCTTTCTCAGGGAGTAAGCAATATTGGAAACATAAACTTTTCACAGGATATAGATGCTACAATCGAAGCAATGAAAAGCTTCGGGGTTGCTGTTGAGAAGAGGGAAGCCTCCCTGAAAATAACGGGAGCCGGGGAACTTGATGTTGTGGGAAACGTTATAGACTGTTTCGAATCAGGCTCGACACTGAGGTTCTTGATACCTGTTGCTGCTCTGACAGGAAAAAAAGTAGTATTCAGAGGCAGGGGGGAGCTGGTGAATAGGCCGCTGGAGCCATATTACAGGATATTTGATGAAAAACATATAAGATACAGTACAACAGACGGCAAGCTGCCTCTGACCATAATGGGCAGACTGCCTCACGGTGAATACAGGATTAGAGGAGACGTAAGCTCCCAGTTCATAAGCGGCCTGCTTTTCGCGCTGCCACTTCTTTACGGGGACTCTAAAATAATAATGGCTTCAGAACTGGAATCCAAGGCTTATGTGGATCTGACTGTGGATATGTTGAAAAGATTTTCAGTGAATGTGGACAATCTCGATTACAAGGAGTTTCGCATAAAAGGGAACCAGAAGTATAAAGCTGTTGACTGCAGCGTGGAAGGTGATTTTTCACAGGCGGCATTCTGGCTTGTGGCAGGAACCCTGGGTGCTGATGTGGAGTGCCTTGGTCTCAACCTTTCCTCTCTCCAGGGAGACAAGGCGATTCTGGATATAATCGAGCAGATGGGAGGACGCATTGAGGTAAGGGAGGATTCGGTCAGGGCGATGCCGTCAAAGACAAAGGGAATAATCTTTGACGCATCAGAATGTCCCGATCTTGTTCCTGTTGTTACAGTCCTGGCATCGCTCAGTGAAGGGACAACAGTGATAGTGAATGCGGCCAGGCTAAGAATAAAGGAGTGCGACAGGCTGAAGGCAGTGTGCACTGAGCTTAACAAAATCGGCGCAGATATAGAAGAGAGTGAAGACGGACTTATTATTAGAGGAAGGGAACGGCTCAAAGGCGGAACTACACAAAGCTGGGGAGACCACCGGATCGCGATGTCGCTTGCAATAGCATCTATAAAATGCAGCGAGCCGCTTGTTATCGAGGATTCTTCAACAGTAAGGAAATCATATCCGGAGTTTTGGAGCCACTTTAAAATGCTGGGAGGTATATTGGATGAGCGGAACATGGGGTAGGAACATTAAATTTTCCATATTCGGGGAATCACATGGGAAAGCGGTAGGGATAACCATAGACGGACTGAAGCCGGGAATCGAAGTTGATCTCGATTATATCAAGAGGGAAATGGTCAGGAGGGCTCCGGGAAAAAGCGAGCTTTCAACACAAAGGCAGGAGGATGACAGCTTTGAGATCCTGAGCGGACTTTTCATGGGGAAGACTACGGGAACACCTCTCTGCGCGATAATAAGGAACAGCGGCCAGCATTCGAAGGATTATGAAAAGACGAAGTCGCTTATAAGACCTTCACATGCTGATTATACTGGCAGCGTAAAATATATGGGCTTCAACGATTACAGAGGGGGAGGACATTTTTCGGGCAGGCTGACTGCACCGCTGGTTTTTGCTGGCGCTGTGTGCAGGCAGGTTCTGGAGAAAAGAGGCATTATTATAGGCAGCCATGTCAGGAGCATAGGAAGAATCGAGGACAGGGGGTTCAGCCTGAAGGACATAGATCAGGATAAGCTTCAGTCTCTAAGATCAGAGGGTTTTCCTGTACTAGACGCTGAAGCAGGTGAGGCTATGCAGAAAGCGATACTTGATGCCAGGGCTGAGCAGGATTCAGTAGGCGGCGTAATAGAAACAGCTGCAATCAACCTGCCTGCGGGAATCGGAGATCCCTTTTTCGATTCGCTGGAAAGCACCTTGGCACATCTTCTCTTTTCTGTGCCTGGGATCAAGGGCCTGGAATTCGGGGCAGGGTTCGATATAACAAGGCTGAGAGGGTCTGAAGCCAACGATGAATATTACGTGGATGATGGAAAAGTTAGTGCATACAGCAACAATAACGGGGGCATCATTGGCGGGATAACAAACGGAATGCCGCTTTTGTTCAGGGTTGCAGTGAAACCAACACCTTCCATCGGCAGGACTCAGAGGACCATAAACATAGAGAATATGAATAATGAAACTATAGAGATTTCCGGAAGGCATGACCCATGCATAGTTACAAGGGCAGTTCCTGTAATTGAAGCTGTCACAGCAATGGCGCTTCTGGACAATATTGAATAAAAGGATGAGATTAGTATGGATAAGGATGATTATGGATTCAGAGTGGGATTTCAGGGAGTTGCTGGATCCTTCAGCCACCAGGCGCTCTTAGAGTATTTCAGCAAAGATACAGATGCGGAATGCTACCCTCAATTCAGGGAAGTATTTGATGCACTGGGCAGGTGCGAAATAAAGTATGGAATACTGCCGCTGGAAAATTCATCAACGGGAGGTATTTCTGAGGTATATGACCTGCTGGGCGAATACGGGTTCTATATAGTGGGCGAAAAGACCATAAAAGTGGACCACAATCTGCTTGGCATAAGAGGGGTGAAGCTGTCAGAAATAAGTGAGGTCTATTCGCACCTCCAGGGCTTCATGCAGTCAAAGGAGTACTTTGACCGGAACGACCATTGGAAGCTTATCCCATACCACAACACGGCAAAAAGTGCCATGTATGTCAGCGGTGAAAATTCTAAAAACAAGGCGTGTGTTGCAAGCAGGCAGGCGGCGGAGATATACGGGCTGGAAATCCTGAAGGAGAACATAAACGACAGCTGCAACAATTATACAAGATTCATAATAATAGGAAGGGAAGCCGAACTGGGCATCAGCTGCGAAAAAATAACGATAGCTGCCACTCTGCCGCACAAGGTAGGTGCGCTGTACAGTGTTCTTAGACATTTCGCGGATAACGATTCTAATCTGTTAAAGATAGAGTCGAGGCCTATAATGGACAAACCATGGGAGTACTCGTTTTATATCGATTTTCAGGGAAACATGCTTGGACAGAATACAAAAAACATTTTCGAAGGACTAATAGAAGAGGGTCTTGATTATAAATTTTTGGGGAACTATTGAAAAGAGCTGTGGCTGACAAAATAAAGCACAGGCACATCACAGATGCCTGTGTTTTATTATGCCATTTTAGGAAATCAGGTTGAATACTATCATGATATTTTGTATACTGTATTGATATCAGCCTTATTCTCAATTGCAGAGGAGAAGCTGCTTTCAAGGAGGGGTTACCGATGAACAATGCACTAACAGAAGAAAATATAAAAAAATTAAGAGAAGAATTAGATTACAGGCTGACAGTAAAGAGGGCTGAAATAGCGAAAGAAAAAATGGAAGCCGCAGCCCATGGCGACAGGTCTGAAAATGCAGAATATAAAGAGGCATGCGCAAACTATAGGGAGAATGACAACAGGATCCAGTATCTCCTGACTATGATCACAACAGCAACAGTTATAGAGGACAAAAATATGGACAAATCAGCAATGGGTGTAAACAGCAGGGCTAGAATCAGATTCGTGGAGGATGATGAGGAAACCATCGTAACACTGGTAACCACTGTGGACGTGGATCCTGAAAATATGTGCATAAGCATAGAATCTGATTTGGGAAAAGCATTGACAGGCAGGAGTGCAGGGGAATTGGTTGAGGTCGATGCTCCAAGGGGAAAATATTCCGTGGAGATACTGGAGATAATGTAGCAGGATCAAAAAGGAATGCGGATGCATTCCTTTTTGATTTTCGATATAATATTAGTAGAGATGGTCTAGAAAATAAGAGGTGTCAGCACGGAAAGTACCTTTGTTTCCTGCTTAAGTGGATTTGTCCACTGATGGCTCAATGTTGAAGGGTAGTGTATAGCGTCCCCAGCCTTAACCAGATATTCTGTTCCGTTTATATCCACAATGATAGCTCCCTCTAGGACGTAGACGAACTCCTCTCCAGGGTGGGTGAAGTTGCTTCCGTGCTTGTGTTCAGGGGGTATTATTGTAATAAGGGATTCGAGCTTCCTGTTAGGAAAGTCTCCGCTTAATCTTATGAATTCAGAATCCGAGCCTTCCATCTTGAAAACTTCCTCTTCCTCGGCTTTCACAAGGAAATTGTGTACCTGAGGCACATCGAAGAAATAATTTATTGTCACATCAAAAGCTTCCGCAATCTTTTTTAAAGAAGTTATGGCTAAAGATGAAGCGCCGTTTTCAACCTGCGAGAGGAAGCTTACAGAAAGACCTGTTTTGGTGCTGAGATCCTTCAGTGTCAGGCCTTTTTCCTTTCTTAACTCTTTTATCTTATCTGCTATTTCATTTATCATTAACTAATTTCCCTCCAACAGTTATATATATTCATATTATATCCACAATAATAACACAGCAAGCAGTTATATTCAAACCTTACGATGTTAAGTCCTACTATAATATATACTGTTTTTAAAATAAATATCAAGTTATATTAAAAATATTATAGTAATACTTAAAATTATTGTGTACATACAGTAAAGATTATGATAATATGAAAACGTAATTTGAATTTTCTGATTCGCAAATCAGTATACGGGGGGGGGGGGGGTTTTTT
>Ga0209540_10002118_pt1 | contig 14261 bp, 11 predicted proteins | sample BarGraIncu01121A_FD_184501 | JGI IMG/M metagenome (GOLD analysis project Ga0209540, IMG submission 184501) | Arctic peat soil microbial communities from Barrow, Alaska - Barrow Graham LP Incubations 011-21A (SPAdes) (version 2) | ecosystem: Environmental > Terrestrial > Soil > Wetlands > Peat... | reverse complement strand
ATGATGGTTGCCTTGCAGCCGGAAGTGCCGATATCCAGACCTAAAAGGCTCATAATTCGATTCCCCCTTCGTTCAGCGATACCATAATTTCAAATAATCACTGACCATTTTCTTCATTTCATTGAAAATAATGGTTTGGCGATACTCTGTTGTGAAGAATTGAATGGATGACTTCTCTCCCGTAAGACAATCGGGTCCAAGTATCCCCTCTTCTTTCAATGCGTCAACCGTTGCGCTGCCGGCTACTTTTGCAGCATTTTTGACCATGTCTGTGAAAAGAGCCGGTGACGCATCGCGCTCGAGGGCTGTCCAGATATTGACTTTGCAGACACCGTCATCGATCAGATGCTCGATTTGGTTTGATGTTACGGAAGAGGCGCCATGAAGAACGATCCGGGTTCCGATTTTTGCTTTGATTTGTCTGGCAAAATCCCCATGGTACTGCAAGTCTTTGCCGGTAGCCCGGTGCTCAGTTCCGAGGTTGGCCACAATCAGGTCTACGCCGGTTCCTTTAAGGTATTCTTCGGCTTTCTCTGCCGTCGTCAGATCGCTTTTGGCTGTGCCTGTTGCATCAACAATTTCATCACAGGCACCTTCGATGACAATTTTGTCACCCTGTTCCAGAACAAACTGACGGGTCAGCCGGATATTCTCTGCAAATGATACTTTGGAAGCATCGAACATGATTGAGGAAAATTGGTTCATATCCCAAGACAGTAATTCCTTATCATCGTCAAATTGCGTATGGTCGAGATGAACCATGACACGAAGATCTTCGTAGGGAGATCCTTTGTCAGTCAGAACTTTCAGGTCCGCCATAAAGAGCTTGAGTCCAATATCCCATTGGCGTGTCTGCGTGTAATAGACCGATTGTGTCCGGTGATCGTACCGATTCGTGATGGCGACAATGATCGGCAAATCTTTGACACCGATTACATCGCCATATTCCTTCGTTGCCGCCAGTATGGCTTCCGTTGTTGTAAGATTTTCGCTGCAGAAGCAAGGGAGAACCCACTTCTTACTTTCTGCCTCACTATATATATCCAGGACCTTTTTTCTGTCTGTTACAATTGCCATTTCACGATCTCCTCCATACTTTCTTACTGGTCAATGTCAATCAAGTCATAACCCAGATAATACGTGAATGCTTCTTTAAGAACATTTCTCATATATCCGACGCCCGTCGCTGTGTGATGTCTGAAACCATTTTGTCCGAGCCGGATCAGTTTGCTCTGTAAATGAGAAATATGGCAGACGCCGCCGCATCCGAAGAATTCTGCCTCGATCGGGTCTTTTGTAAATTCGCCTTCCGTGAGGTAAAAGGTCAGCTTGCCGTTCTCTGTTTTGCAGTTGGAAAGAGTGACCTGATTGGCAGCGATACGGCCTTCATTACTGCCCCAGCCACAGCCAGGATTCGCTTTTGCAAACATCTTGTGATCCGTAACAAGGCCTTTTTCTGTCATAAGACTCTGAGCTACCGGCCCGCAATGGAAAAGGATAACCTTATCCGGATCGTCCCCATAGTTATTGTTCCAATCGAGACACGCTGTTGCCTTCTCGCTGGCAAGCTGCATGGAATACATGTTGATGGCACTGCACAGATCGATCTCGCAGCTTGCGACGATACCGCGGTCATTAAGTTCACTCAGGAGTACGCAGGGAGAGACGCCGAGAACACCCTGCAGTTCTTCCCAGCAGCGAAGCGTGATGCAATTGAGATGGTACTCTTCAATATAGCTGTCGATCACGACACTGATTTTAGATAACGTCAGCAGTTTATTTTCAGGCACTTTACAGAAATTCGTGTATCCCACGAGACGCTCTCTTTTGGCTAGAACTTTGGCGTCTGTATCTGACATTTTCTGAACTTTATGGATCAACTCTGAAAGGTCAAAAGTCTCGACAGTAATGTGGTATTTCTGAAGCGTGATTTCATCAAATCGCACCGTCTTGAACTTTGTTGTTCTGGCTCCGATACAGCCGATAGAGAAGCGGCGCATTCCGTTGACCACGCGGCAAATAGCTGCAAAATCTGATAAATTCTTTGCAAATGCATCACTTAACGGATGAACGACATGTGGTTCCAACATAGTAAAAGGAAGACCGTACTGATGGAATACATCCGCAATACTGAATTTACCGCAATATGAATCACGCCTGTGTTCAAAATCCATCTTCCCTATCTCGTCCGGGTAGGCCTGAAGAAGTATCGGCACACCGCAGTCTTCCAGGGCGGCAATAGCTCCGTTTTCATCACTGAAATTCGGCATACACAAAATAACGCCGGCAAATTCACCGGCATGTGATTTGAGCCACGCTGCATATCTCCAGCCATCCTCGCGTGTCTCTACCGCACCGAACTTTGTCATATCCGCATCCGGAATCAGATACTCATAACCTGCGTCAGACACTGCTTTAGCCATTTCCTCACGGGCTCCTGCAATCAGGCTCTCCGGGAAAAACCCTCTGTTACCAAAACATAGTGCAAATGTTAGTTTACTCATGTCTAAATACCTCTTCTCTAATTCACTTATCTTATCTATTTGTGGGGTTACTTCGAATTTATTCTTTCATTCAGATAGTAGGACGATTTTTATGGAACGGAAAGGCAACAACGTATATAAATATGTAATTTCGTCCAAACATTTCCGATCCTTTTACTTGATGTCCATTGATATTTCAATTTTCATAAAGTTAAGAGATCTTTTCGTTATTTTGCTCATACATAAAACAAGGCTTTTATGAAAGTAACTCCATAAAAACCTTGCCTTATTATCTTTCATTTAGGTGAGATTAGAACAATTATTGTTGACAATTCACTTGCTGAATTCGATATTTGGTTGGTGATAATCCAAACTCTTTTTTAAAGACTTTGCAGAAGTACGTGTAGTCATCAAACCCAATCATTTCAGAAATCTCCGCCACACTGGCCTCGGAATTTTTCAACATTGATTTGGCTTTAGCCATTCTTTTCGACTTAACATATTCAGCTATACCCATTCCTAAATATATTTGGGTGGTTTCATACAATTTGGTTCTGCTTATATTTAGTTTTTTTGAGATGATTTGGGATGTGATTTCTTTATTCAAGTTTTCCTCAATATATGTATTCAGTTTATCAATTATTCGTTCATTTCTAATACTGACCAGTTCATTAAGCAAGACATAATACGTACAAGCTTCAAGTATCTTCGCTGATGCCCTAATTTGATCAATGCTTTTATACTTTATTTTACGAATGGCGGTATGCCATTTTTCCGAATCCAAATTAGATATTTGGAAACGATTGCATATATTTGCAAGCAATATTTCCTTATCTTTTATATCGGTAATTTGACCAAACATAATATACCCGATAATGATTCCTCTTTCTTTGATGGGGGCTGTAGCTTCAATTAATCCTGCATGGCACTGATAAATAATTAATTCACCTGTTTTTTTGCATGCTTGAAATGAATTGTAATTACTCACCTGACATTGTTTTGTCGATAATTCATTTTTTTGCATGATATCGCAAAAAGCATTGTGAGTATCCGGATATCCGAGAATTTCGTTATATTGATCATCAAATATAACAATTTTGATGTTTGTTAAAATATAAAAATCTCGCATTAGATCTTTAAGTTTCTCAACATTAATATTTATCGACATGTTTTTTCACCTGTATCCGGACGATTTTACTATTTGAACCAATTGTAACAGATATGAGTGTGAGTTCTATGTCCACCTGATGCTTTATAAAATGTATGGTATACCCTTTAGCATCACATGAGCAACATGTTACATTCTATTAATATCAACAATATTTATACCTTTTATATCTTCATTCTCCACTCTGGATTCAGTCGGCACATCCGGTCATCGTGTATCCGTGCTCGGTTAACTTGATAGTTCCACATGCAAGCGGTCCAAGCGATATACTCGTATTGAGTACATCGTGGTGATCAAGACAGGGTAATCCGATTCCTCCAAGACACCCCGTTCCGATTGAATGAGAACCCATCATCGACATTGCTGCATGCAAGGGCTTTTATGGGTTATTCATGAGTGACACACAATGTCCATTGTGCGTCATTGGGTCGGATTGGAGCAATAGCGTCTTTTCTATTACTCGAAGATGTAGCTCGTGAGAAATACAACATTTGAAGTCGGTCTTCTTCTCTACCCTGAAAACAAAGCAACTGCATTGTTTTCGAAGTACGCTCATAACTAAACATAGAGGCGAGGCATTTTCTTCTTTTTAAATATTAATATCCAAATTGTATACTTTTATAAATACTCTATTTGCCTGCAAGCATTTCATTCTAATCAGTAGGTTGGAGTAAATCCCAATATAGTTCAATGTTTTTTAAAGAATATCTTCAAGAACAGAATACTGGGATCATTCACGATTAGTGCCATCATCCCCCCAAGTATACGTGCGGGTTGCGATGGTACTCCGATAAAATCTAAACGGCGTTTACCACTGACACTTTCCGTATACGCACCAACGTCATCAGATCGGATCGTTCACTGCTGACATCGACTCCAACAATGTATTCCTCTTCCACGCCGATTTGGATATTGTATCCGGGCTTGAGCTGGGAGTTTTGCTTGTGGTCTTCCTTCATATGCATAAACGTGGCATCCGTATCCGTTTTAGAGAAGCTGTTGCGCCCGTCAAACAGGCGGTTGTAGTTGTCGTACTTGGCTTGCCTGTCCAGAAAATCCGTCCAAAGTTCAGCTTCTCTCTGCAGGTTGGTCTTGTGTTTCCCGGAGCCGTATACCATCTGGATTCCCAGGGATTCGATCTTATCCAGCAGCATCTGTAAGACCGCCCGCATGGCCGTTGCAGTAACCTCTTCAGGAACCGTTTCTTCCCCGAACAACTGCGCCCACTGCTTTTTGGCTTTGGTCTGCAATTTTATTTCGTTCTTTTCCGTGGCCTTTTTCCAGACAAAGGTGTATTTGTTGGCGCAGGATTCGATCTTGGTTCCGTCAACAAAAAGCGTGTCGAAACGAATATCCCCACGTTCGTGAAGTTTTTCTACCAACTGTCGGAACAGATCTTCCGTGACGCCATCGAGACGTCCGCTGCGAAAGCGGGCGATGGTCGAGTAATCCGGAGCTTTGTCTCCCGAGAGAAGATACATGAAGTTAATATCCCGGCAGCAGGCTCTTTCCAGAGCACGGGATGAGTAATGACCGCACATATATCCATATACCAGAATTTTGAACAGACTCTTGGGTGCTACTGCCGCTTTTCTCCCTTTGGGGGAGTACGCCTCATACAGCTTGCTGTATTCTAATTCCTCCATCATTTGGCTTAGCAGTCTCACGGAGTCATTCGCCGGAATAAGGACTTCTGTGTCGATCGGTAAAACCAGTTGTTTTCCGTCTCCGAATCTGCTATAGTCGGGACGTATTGAGTTATATTGCACAATTTAATTCTACACAATTGGGCGGGTTTTCGAACCTGCCTTTTTGTTTTTTTGCAGAAAAATAGGAGCCGCTGCATCCTGAACATTGAAGTTCATTTTGCAACAGCCCCTGTTCTTCGGTCCACTGGCTGCGATTGATAGAGAAGGAGAGAGTCAAACTCATATCAAATCTTATAATATATCAAATATTTGGATCGCGTATTAATTTGATCAAACTGTATTTGTGACAACAAAGAGTTAATGAAAAATATTCGCTACACTCAAGGGGGTCTGTCAGAAATCATTTTTTAACAAATTTCCCATTTAAGAACAAGTCTGGGATAGGTTATAAATTACATGAATTTTGCCAACTTTTTCTGAATCCATTTATACATGTTTCGCATTGATCTAAACTTATTTCGCTAAAGAAAAAAGGTAGGCTTTAGCAACATCCGCTGCATCACCGGCGTTGGCCGCATAGGCATCCGCACCAACCTGGTCAGCAAATGCCTGGCTAAGCGGGGCGCCTCCGACCATAATATAGTACTTGTTGCGTACTCCTGATTTTTCGAATTCCTTAACAACATCACCGATCGCCGGCATGGTCGTAGTTAAAAGGGCCGAAATGCAAATGATGTCCGCTCCCACTTCTTCTGCTTTTTCCACATACATGTGATCAGGCACATCCACGCCGAGGTCAAATACGGTTGCGCCCATGCCCTTCATCATCATAGCTACGAGATTCTTGCCGATATCATGCAGATCTCCCCTTGCAGTTCCAATGACAACTTTCCCAATAGGTTTGACTCCGGTGGCAGTAAGGAGAGGTTCGAGTATGGCAAGTCCCATCGCCATTGCTCGGGCAGCTACCAGCATCTCCGGTACATATACTTCATTTTTGCGAAATTTTTCTCCTATGTTACTCATGGCGAGGATGAGTCCGTCATCGAGTATTGTCTTTACTGGCATACCCTCATCTACCGCCTGGTTTACCAGTTCTTTTACTCTTTTCCCTTTTCCAGTTTCTACTGCTGCACATATTTCTTGTAAATCCATTGTTGATTCCTCCTTTTTTCCATTGTCAGGGTGACTTAATACTTCCCAAAGTCTTGCAGGGCTTGCCACATTGCCATAAAATTCTCAGGTGGAACATCACTTTGAATATTGTGTACAGCTGAAAAGACAAATCCTCCACCAGGAGAAAGGTCTTCAATCCTACGCTTAACTTCTTCACGAACCTGTTGAACTGTTCCATACGGCAGGATCTGTTGTGTGTCAACACCACCGCCCCAGAATGTAATATCTTTCCCAAATTCTTTTTTTAAAATTTTGGTGTCCATACCGGTTGCGCTGACCTGAACGGGATTCAGTATGTCAACACCCTCTTCAATTAAATAGGGGATCAAGGGTTTCACAGCACCACAAGAATGATAAAAGATATAAACTTTGCTTTTGGCTTTACGCTTGATAAAATCATAAAGCTGTTTGTGATAAGGATGAACCATTTTTTTATAGAGATCTTCAGAAATCAGCAGGCTGTTCTGACTCGCCAGATCATCCGCCTCAGACACGATCAGGACATTGTCTCCAACTGTTTCAAGAGCCTTTTCCCAATACTGCATTTTTAGTTCAGTAATTTTGGCCATCATGGCATGTGCATAGTCTTCTTCGACAAGCATGTCGCAGTAAAATTTTTCGAAACCGTTCATCCATAAGGATGTTTCCAGAATGCCGGCAAATTGCCTTCCTAGAATATATGCTCTCTTTTCTCCAAAGACAACTTGGTCCGCACGTTGTTTCATCGTCGCAAACCGGGCTGGATCCTTTGGATCAGGCCATTGAAAAGCATCAAGTACTCCATTCGAATCAGCTTCGGCCAAGGGTTGCCCGGTCATATCATAATAATGTCCGCCGTCAACCGGCATTTTCCATTCAATGCCCCATTCATCAGTCATTTTATTGTATGCGCCATCAATGCTTACCGGCTTGATGAGCGTCGATTTGTCTGAGGGGTTCGGATCAACACAGCGAACATCAATACCCAAGAGATCAATTATATCGTCATCAATTCTCGCCAATTGCTGGGTCATATCAACAATGTCTATTTTCTTTTCAGGCAAGCCAAGGTACTTTCTCAGGCGGGCATAGCTGTGAATACTCATGCCGGTCAATACAGACCCTCCCAGGTCAAAGGGAATCCGATCCGCTTCCTTATGTTCGAGAGCTCTTTTTACCCTTTCGTAGCTTGAATATTGCATGATAAATCTCCTTCCTTCTTTTTGGCGGAATTTTTGATTTTGCTATCTTTTCCTATCTTGTCTATCAAAACGGCAACCAACAACGTTGCGCCAATGATAAACGTCTGCCAGTAAACATCAACCCCAAGCAAGGTTAGGGCATTGGTTATCAGAGCCATAACAAGAGAACCAAGGAAGGCCCCTAAGACGGTGCCTTCGCCGCCCTGCAAACTGGCTCCCCCGATAATGACAGCTGTAATGACGCGAAGTTCAAGACCATTGCCAGCCGTTACTGAAGCTGAACCAAGACGTGAAGTCATGACAATGCCTGCCAAAGCTGCCAGGGTGCCAGTCATAACATAATTAAATACTTTCATCCAATCAACCGGAATGCCGGAAAGCCGCGCTGATTTTTCATTTCCGCCAATATAGTAATTTTGGCGGAAGAAACGGGATTTTCGCAGCAGAATGTCACCAAATATGACAAGCAAGAGAGCTATTACAATCGGAGTCTGAACTCCGAATATTTTAGCCTGGCCGATTATGTTGAACGAGGCTGGAAGGTCTGAGATGTTTTGACCTTGTGTAACTATCAAGGTGAGACCGCGAAATAAACTCAAGCTTGCTAAGGTTGTAACAAATGGATTAATCCCAACCTTAGCAATAATAAGGCCATTAAATAGGCCGATACCAGCACCCAGCAGGAGGCCAACTAGAACAGCTAGTACTATCGGCCAGCCACTTTTTAGCATGATTGCAGTCATAGCACCAGTAAAGGCGACAATAGAACCAACCGACATGTCAAATCCACCGCTGACCATCAAACTAGCCATGGCAACGGCAATCATTGCCTCAATCGACAGTCCAAGAAGCACCGCCAATAAATTTCCAGAATGCAAAAAATATGGCGAGGACAAAGACATGATAATAACAATTCCCACGACAATCATAAAAATCATAAATTCCCGCATTCGTGTAATTCTTTTTAACATGAGCTGGTACTCCTTTCAAGATTCCCTGATACACCTGACGCTAAAGCAATGACTCTTTCTTCATTGGCATCGGCAGCATCTAGCTCGCCTTCGATCAGCCCTTGTCTCATGACAACGATCCGATCACTCATACCCAGAATTTCCAGCAAATCAGATGATATCATCATGATAGCGGTTCCAGATGCTGCAAGTTTTCTTAACAATGTATATATTTCGCTTTTTGCTCCGACATCTACACCGCGAGTTGGCTCGTCAACAATCAATAATTTGGGACGGATGCCAAACCACATCGACAAAAGCACTTTTTGCTGATTTCCGCCAGACAGATTCATTAATTTTTGGTCTATACCCGGTGTAGACACTCCGAATTTCCGAACACTTTCAATTGCAGCTTTATCCACTTCACTCTCACGCACAAATCCATTTCGAGAAAATTCAGATAGTCGATTAGCAATGATATTTTGTCGAATTGAGAAATTCAAGTAAAGGCCTTGCGCTTTACGATCTTCACTCAGGTAGCCAATCCCTGCCTGAATGGCGTCCCTCGGGCTATTCAATTTAAGCTGTTGGTCATCCAGATAAATATTCCCACGATCAAGCGGATCTGCAGCAAAAATTGCTCGTCCCACTTCAGTTCTTCCGGCACCAACCAGCCCTGCAAAGCCGACGATTTCACCAGCTCTTATCTTGAAACTGATATCGCTAAATTTGTTGCTTTTGGTTAATCCTCTTGCCTCAAAACGAACAGGGGCTGTATTTTTTACCTCCACCTCGTGTTTGCCATAGGTGTCTTCGAGTTGACGGCCAACCATTCGCGTTATCAGATAGTTTTCATCTATATCTGTTACTGGAGACTCGGTGATATATTCTCCGTCGCGTAAAACAATTACACGATCAGCAATTTCAAAAATTTCTTTTAAATGGTGAGAGATATAGATGAACGCAATACCTTGTTTCTTAAGTCGGCGAATATTATCAAACAATTCCTTTACTTCCCGTTCTGTCAGGGATGATGTAGGTTCGTCCATGATTAACACTTTTGGATTAAAAGACATAGCTTTTAAAATCTCAACAACCTGTTGATTTGCAATTGAAAGGGATTTTACAGGTGCCTGAACATCTATTTCTTCTTTGTTGAATGACTTCAACAATTCCCGCGCTTCTGCATACATCGTCTTTCGGCGAATCAAGTTGGCTTTGTTGACCGGCTGACGATTCGCAAAAATATTCTCAGCCACTGATAGTTCAGGCACCAGGGAGAGTTCCTGATATACAATACTGATCCCCTGCTGATTAGCATCATGAGCTGAAGCAAATCGTACGGGACATCCGTCCACTCGGATTTCTCCGGAATCCGGACGGTAGACCCCCCCAAGTGTCAACATCAAAGTGCTTTTACCCGCCCCATTTTCGCCGACCAGTGCAAGTACTTCTCCTTTTCGCAAAGCTAAATCCACACAATGCAGGGCACGAACTCCCGGGAAAGTTTTTGTAATACCTTTCGCTTCAAGAATAAAGTCTGACATAGGATACGCTCCTCTTTATCTCCATGAACATCCGAAGGTAAACCGACACCCATTCATTCGAATATGGGTACCGGCTTTCCCCTGAAAGTTATCAATCTTTATTTAACGTTTGAAATATTGCGCATTTTCCTTATCAATAATAATGACGCCAGTATCAACATATGTGGGGATGCCCGGAACGTCGGCGGCTTTATTGTCTGATGAAATAGCTACCTTGCTATTATTGAGGTTATAAAGAATTTGAACTGCATAATAGGGCATTAAGGCAGTCTGTTGAGCGACCGTAGCGGAAATAACGCCCTCTTCAATTCCCTGAATGACATCACTGCCACGGTCCATAGCAACAATTTTGACTTTTCCTACTGCATTTGCTTCCTTGACAGCAGTTGCAGAGCCAGCTCCTCCAGCAGCTTCAACGCAGGCAATTCCAACCAGGTCCGGATATTTCTGCATTAAGGCGGTAGCCGCTTGGGCAGCAACAATCGGGTCAGACTGCGTATCAACAATCTGGACAATTTCTATATCCGGATACTGAGAAAGTGCGTCTTTGTATCCGGCTACTCGCTCTTCAAGGTTGGATTGCCCCGGTTTTGTCATAATGGCAACCTTGCCAGTTTTACCGATCAGTTCGGCCAGCTTCTCACCGCCCATTTTTCCTGCATTGAAATTACCCGTTCCAACAAAGGCAATACGCGCAGAGGTTGGCAGGTCTGCATCAACCGTCACAACCGGAATACCGGCATCAATAGCTTTTTGGACGATGGGGTCAAGTGATGGTTCAAATCCAACCACCACAATTCCGTTGGGTTTTTTAGAGATTGCTGTCTCAAATGCGGCAATCATGGCATTCATATCGTATTCTGCCGGACCTACATATTCGGTGCGTACTCCCAATTCTTTTCCGACCATCTCCATGCCAAGCTTGTGATCATAAAAATAATCCAGGTTGCCAAGTGCAGATACCTCAATATAGAGCTGATCCTTCTTGGTATCATCAGCACTTACGGCTGTTGTGGCTGCATTATTTTCAGATGTCTTGGTGGTTGATGCTGCTGACTCTTTCGAACATGCAGACAGTCCTGTTATCATACCAATGGCAAGTACAAGAGCAAGAATTTTTTTCATGGCCAGAATCCTCCTGTTTATTTTGGCAAAATTACCCGGCTGTCCTTTGCGGGGTACATCAAGCCTTAACCAGAGTATGCCAAAGAATGCTGACTGGACATACATGACCAAATAGAGATTTATATGAATTAACAAACTAGTACAAAATACGCCGCTCCTTACGGAACGAAATGTTATTGCCCTAAATCAGAATAAACCGTGCATATCTTAAATTATTCATGCTTCGGGCAAATATATTGTCACAGTTGTTCCGTGGTCTAGCGAGCTTTCGATATGGATAGGATTTTTTCCATACTGCAATGTCAAACGATCAAAAACATTTTGCAGACCGATCCCGTTCCCTCCGCGCTCATTTTCCACCCTTTTCTCCTGTATGGATTCATCGAGTTTTGTCATTGGCAGATTGGAATCGTGATTGGCCTGATCCATGTCAGCTGTCCCGTAATTAATTTTATCCAGCACAGCAGAAGTCATTCCAACGCCATCATCTGAAACAGATATAACAATTTCTTGTTCAATATGAAAGACTTTAATGCTTACCGTACCGCCTTCCTCCCGAGGTTCTAGTCCATGGACGACAGCGTTCTCAACGATTGGCTGTAAGATCATGCTGGGCACTTGAACAGAACGAACATCGGGAGCAGCGTCGATTTCAAATTGGATTCTTCCTCCGAAGCGGACTTTCTGGATTTCCATATAACTCGTAACCACATCCAATTCATCCCCCAGAGATACCATACGGTGAATAGAATTTAAATTATATTTCATCAGGTGGCTTAAACGCAACAGAACATGACGTGTTTTTCCGGCACCTTCAAGATCAGCGAGCGTCACCAGCGAATTGAGCGTATTGAATAAAAAATGAGGATTGATTTGTGACTGAAGAAAATCGAGCCGGGCTTGCTTGCTTCTATTCTCCCATTCAAGTGCTTTGATCCGCGATTCGCGCAATGCTTCTGCTATTTCATTTTTTTCCTGGATTGTTCGAATATTTTCTTTTAAGCGTGACAACAAAAAATTGAATGCATCAGCTAACACTCTGATTTCACCGCTGCCTGAAATTTTAAGGGGTGCTACATCGTATTTACCGTCGCCGATTGCACGCATACGAAGTGCCAGTTCATGAATCGGTCTTGCTATTCTGCGGGAAAACAGGACAGCCAATCCAAAGCAAAGCAAAGCGAGGATCAGTGATATACGTATATAATTCATTTGACCTGCTGAAATTGCCTCGCGGATACTCAAATCGGCTTTTCGAGTCGCTTCCAGCCGGTCACTTATGATTAATTCAAGCTGATCAGTAATATAAATACCCATTTGATTCAGCTCTGCAATTCTTCCTTCAGTATAAATTCCTGCTTTTCCATTATCTTTACTCGAAATTGCTTCGAGTGCCATTTCATGATAGGAATGAAGCATGTTATCCAGATCATAGAAACTATAATAATCCGGTTCAGTTCTTTTTTTGTAGGATGCTGCCAAATTAAGAACCTTAACAATGTTCTCATTGTATTGCTGTTTATATTCCGGCGAACCTGAATGTACGTAATCAGAGACATTAGCGGTTAACAGCTCGAGTTGTTTACCAATACTATAGATATCAGTTACTTCCTCCAGTTGATTTGAGAAGCCGGAGTAACTGTCATTCATAGCTCTGGTCGCCCACCAACCGGCAACTAACATGAGTAAGACGATCATTCCCGAAAAGATCAGAAGTGTTGTTAAGAGGGAAAGCCGTCTAAATAATAGTACTTTCATTTCTTTTCACCTCCAACAAAATTCTTATGGCGGTACTGTAGTGGTGAGAAGCCAGTAAACTGCCGGAAAAGCTGCGCGAAATAGTCAGGGTCTTCATAACCCACTTTCTGAGCAATCGACACAATGCTTTGGTCCGTCTCGACCAGTAATTTCTTTGCTGCTTCTATTCTGCGTTCCTTGATAAAGTCAATAAAATTCATGCCCGCTTCCTCTTTGAATACCCGGCTAATATATTGTGAGCTATATCCTGAGGCATCAGCAAGAGCGTTCAAGGACATCGTCCCATATCCTCGATCCTCGATCAATGCTGCTAACTGAGCCAGCAACCCTCGACCGGCCGTCGATTTAAACTTTATTATTTCGTTCAGGAACCGTTCCATAACCATTCTATACCAAGCCTCAAAACCAGCAGGACTTTCTTGTGATAAGCCATCCAACATGCGTATTTCCTTAAAAAGAATATTATCAGATATTATTATTGATAACTCACGGCGAAGTTGAGTCATGCTTTGCAAACAAAATTCCTGACGTAATGATAAATCCTTTACTTCAAAAATGCCTTCAATTAGGTCATTGAACTTTTCAAAAACCTCGTCAGTAGTGCCCGTGCGGATACACTGAAACAGCTCTGATTCTAGTTGCGACGGATATTTTTCCAAAGGTGTAGTACTGTCGGGATCCTCGCACCAACAAAGTACGCCGGGAAGATCTCCTTGCTGTCTAACCGCTCTGAGGGCTTGCTTCCAGGCATCGGAAATTTCATGAAGTTCTGAAAATGTCGGGCTGACGCCAATACAGATCTGGGTTTGTGTTACAAGTGTGACACGGCGAATCATTAGGTGGGCAATATTACTAAAATAGATATTTTCTTTACCCGCCGGAACATTGACATGTGATACTAAAACAGCTAAATACTGACCGCCAACATGCGCGGTCAGACACTTTGTTGTCTCTTGGAAGTATCGTCGGATCACAGCCTGGATCTGATCCAAAACATGCTCTTTGGTTAATGCATTGCGAATGCCAGGTTCCAAGTCATCCCAAATAGGCTTAATTACCCACATACTTCCCGGAACCGGCATAAAATTCAAAAATGCCAACCAGGAGGATACGTCTGTTTCATTGGCCGAACGGTTAATTAATGATTGAATCAATTGTTTCTCTATAGCCGAAGAAGCAATATCAATCTGGTATTCCAGTTTTGCCTGACGTGATTGGATTGCA
>Ga0209540_10002116_pt1 | contig 14272 bp, 12 predicted proteins | sample BarGraIncu01121A_FD_184501 | JGI IMG/M metagenome (GOLD analysis project Ga0209540, IMG submission 184501) | Arctic peat soil microbial communities from Barrow, Alaska - Barrow Graham LP Incubations 011-21A (SPAdes) (version 2) | ecosystem: Environmental > Terrestrial > Soil > Wetlands > Peat... | reverse complement strand
TCCTTCATATACATCGATGAAAAGCGCACGCTTGGCCGTCACAATAAATGCGATGGCAATACCTTGCAAGAAACGAAGCAGAATGATGACCACAATGCTATCGCTGAATATAATAGCCACATTGGAAAGCGTAAATACCGCCAACGAATAAATACTCACATTGTAACGTCCGAAACTATCCACAAGACTTCCGATAAACAGTTGGGAAAGCCCGTAACTAATCAGGAAGGCAGTCATCGTCAACTTAATGTTGGCACTACTGGTTCCCAAATCGGCAACCATGCTGGGAAAAGACGGCAAATACACATCTACGGCTAAACCTGAGAGGGGAATTAATATGAATGCCAACACCGTAGCTGTCCATTCATGTTCTTTCTTTAAATACTTCATACCTATATTTTGTTTGAGAATGCAAAATTAGGTGGAAAGAGCCAAAGAGAACATCAATCAATCAAAGCTCTTTTTATACAAATCAAATATAGATAGATTTAATCACGCAGGTATTTCGGACTTCTTCCCGCATGTTTTTTGATGAATGCATTGAAATGCTGCGTGTATTCAAACCCCAGACTATCGCCTATTTCGGTGATGCTCCAATCGCTGTTTCGGAGCAGCCCAACGGCTTCTTGCAGAATTCGGTCGTTGATGAGTTGCGAAGTAGATTGACCAACATGCAGTCTGAGGCAATGGTTCAAATGATTGACATGCACGCAGAGCTCATTTGCAAAATCGGCAGGGCTTTTTAAACGAATGCTATTTTTAGGCGAATCGACAGGGAATTGTTGGTCAAGCAATTCGAAGAACCGTCGCGCCACATAATTCCTGGAATTTTCCTTCTTCAGCTCCGGGTAATGCGATTTCTGTACTTTTATTCCTTCATAAATAACCAGTTGAAGCAAGTTGTGCACCACTTCGTCCTTATATTCGAAATCGCTGCAATAAGCCGTATAGATCTTTTGAAAATAATCCTGAAAGGTCACATATTCTTGCTGATTGAGCAAAATAAAAGGATAAACTGCACTTTCAAACAGTCCGTACATTTTTTTCATCGCCATCTTTAGGTTAGACGAAAGATATTGCTCGTTGAAAAGACAGACATAACCACCCGGATATTCGGAAATCGGTTCCCAACCAAACTTATTGATTGGGTTTGAAAATGAAATATACGGCTGATCAATAGTTATTTTTCCACTCTCCGTATGAAGAATAACCTTTCCGCTAATCAGGCAAATCTTGTAATAATCGCGCCTCACAAAAGGTTGCGTCACCATGCAATTGTTCCGCTTGAAGATATTGAAATGGCGCACCAATCCTTTTCCTTGCAGCAATTCGCTTGGGATTTCTTTGTTGGTGGTTTTATAATATTGAAGAATGGATTCAGTATATTCCATGATTGAACGATAAATTAAAGAATTCAAAGATATGAAACTTTTGTCACAAACAAAAAGAAATGCATATTAATTGTGGAATACCGCAACAACACTTTACCTATCCGCTGCCAAGGAATACGAAAAAACGATTATCCTTTTTTTTACCTAATCAAAAGAAAACGTAGACGATAATAGCTCAATATTTTCATTACTTGCTTTTGTGACCTTTTGTGACTTTTGTGGTAAATTGTTTTTTGAAGTCCACAAAAGATACTATATATCGATACTATTTAAGGTAACAAAGCGGATATTCATATAAAAAAATAACTTGATGTCCCAGACAATAGATCTATACTCAGACTCCAAATTGCTGAACAAGTTTTAATGCTTATCTGTTTAAAATTCATATACAAAAAATGAAATATGAAAACAGGAAGGTTAGAAGCTTTTAGTGATGGTGTACTGGCCATTATCATCACAATCATGATATTGGAAATAAAAATGCCGGAAGGTATTGAATTCAGCAGTTTGAAACCACTGATTCCAATATTTTTAAGCTATGTATTGAGTTTTATTTATGTAGGAATTTATTGGAATAATCATCATCATATGATGCACACTGTAAAACAAGTATCAGGAGATATTTTATGGGCTAATCTTCATTTGCTTTTTTGGTTATCACTTATACCGTTTGTTACGGGATGGATGGGGGAAAAAGAATTTGCCAAAGCTCCTATGGTATTATATGGAGTAATTCTCTTCATGTCAGCCTTAGCCTATCATATATTACAAAGCCGCATAATAAAAACCCACGGCTCCGACTCCATTCTTTCAAAAGCTGTAGGAAAAGACTGGAAGGGTAAAATATCACCCATACTTTATGTTTTGGCAATCGTTTCGTGCTGGATCAGCACATGGATATCCGGAATATTATATATCCTTGTGGCACTTATCTGGCTGGTACCCGACAAAAGAATTGAAATAATATTCAGAAATGAAGAATTAAATGATCTCCAGTAAATAATACCAAGCAATCAATAGAAATTTTCGCAATCACATATCCGGATAATACTTCCAAGGAATAACCTGTCAGACCTTGCACCCCCCCCAAAAAAAATAACGCGAACTTCAGATGATCTGTTTATCACCAAAAGTTCGCATTATTTATAATTTCAGGTTCTGCTTAATGCATTGCCGGATGCTTTCTGAAATCGATCATACCTTTGAACTGACGATCAATACTGGAGATCGACGTCACATCTGCCTGTTTCACTTTCGATTTCGAAGATGAAATAAATGCACCAGTGGAAATATGATTAATAGCCTGTGCAATACACAGATCGGCCTGATTACCCCAGGATAAATTGTACGAATCGTAAGCCAGCACTCCCGGGTAGTTAGTAGTTCCCGGAGTCATCCCCGAATAATATCCTCCTTCGTTATTCGAATTTACCATTTCAAATGAGACAGCATAAAGATCATAACCTTCTTTCGTTGTTGTCTGCGTATCAGTATACCCTATCGGAGTTGCCCAAAAACCACAAGGTTTACCGTAGGTGGTCTGACCAATCAGGAATAAATTTCCACTATAATAAGGTCGCAGGTTATTTATAAGCAGCTCGGCAGCCGATGCTGTATTATTACTTACGATAAAGTATATTTCAGTCGGTTGAAAAGAATTTGTTTTAGCAAATTTCGTCACCATATCTGTGCTGGCATAATACGCCGTCAGAGCGGCATTCATTTTATAAGAATACATGATTTGTCCATTTGCAGCCGATGGAGCAATCAGATTACAAAACATCTCGCAGGTTTCTACAGACCCACCGCCATTATAACGTAAGTCAACAATTAAAGATTGTACTCCGCTGTTTTGAAACTTAGTAATGGAGTTGGTAAGCTCGGTTTGTGATGTTGAACCCAGGAACTCATTAAAAACCAGATATCCCACCTTTTTCGAATTTACTAGATTCGGATACACCGTATCGCACAAAACGCTGTTGATAGAATAAGATGCTGTATTAAGCGAAACCGTAAAAGTAGTTCCGTCAGGTTTTTTAAATCCAAAAGAAGCTGTTGAAGAATCGAACAAAGCATTCACCACCGTAGTATAACCCGTAGAACTGGCAACCAGAGAACCATTGGCATTAGCCTCAGGATGAACAGCCGTACTTCCATTGACACTTATTATTTGGTATGAACGGGCCACACCTGCCAGACCAGCCGGAGAGTTTTTGTAAACATAGTTTACGAAGAAGGACACTTCAGTAGATGAAGTGTACGCGGCTGTAATCATAAAACCATAATCGCCACTGGCCGTACCTCCGCTTATTTCACCACTTAAATTACCGATCTTATCTAAAAAGCTATAATGATCAATTGCTTCATTGGTCTCAGTACTAATCTTCAAACCTGCAAGATAGTCGAGTGCCTTAGTTGCAGTAGGATATTTTGTGGCATCAAAAGAAGCTGGCAACGCATCATTCCACAAATAAATATCCTTCATGTTTGTATACACTTCCGAAGCCCATGTCTGCTCTTTTAATGTATCGGAAGATACCGCTTCATCCTTTTTACAGGAGAAAAACACAAATAAAAAAAGAAACGGGAGTAATATCCCCAGCCTGAATTTTAAAAAATTATTTTTCATACATTTTTCTAATTATTTTATTTCTTATTATTGTAATACCAGTTATAACACAAACATCAGCATGCAGAAATAAATAGACAAGTTGACCAGCCGAGACTCAAAAGTACCGCCGACAAAAACCATTTTCGCTCAAACTTGTTATTTAACAAGTCAAAGATACAGATTTTTAATACAAGTCCAAAAGAGATAACGGATAAACTAGCTAAATAAGTATTACAAGCAGAATAAATCCTTAAAATTCAAAGCCCCTATATACTTTGTAAAAGTTTATAGCTAACTTTAAACCCACAACTAAGCCCAAGTTAAGCCTTTGAAAACAAGCCTGAATTATGGATACTTTCGTAATTCTGAGTCATTAAATCCTGAAAAGAATCTCTATTGAGCAAAAATATTGTTCTCAGATGCTGAATACCGATGAAAAAAAAATACATTATCATACTGGTCACGCTACTTTTTCTCCTTATCTGGGGAATAGTACAACTGCGGAACTATTTTGGTCCGAAGGGTATCAGCATCGACAAGAGTATATATCCGGTGACCGGCATAGACATTTCAAAACATACCGGAGTGATTGACTGGCAAAAAATCAAAAAGCAAAAAATCAGTTTTGTTTATATTAAAGCCACCGAAGGTCAGGATTATATAGACCCCAATTATTACATCAACCTCACACATGCCTTAAAAGCAAACCTAAAAGTAGGGGAATATCATTTTTTTCGGTTTAATAAAACAGGAAAAGCACAGGCTCAGAACTTCCTGTCGCACGCTCTGCACGACCCGGGTAAACTTCCACCCGTACTGGATGTTGAAGAATGGGGAAATCTCCCTATCTACAAAAGCAATAAAGAAATCAGAGCCGAGATCAGAAAGTATCTGCTGATAGTGGAGTCTACACTGAATTGCAGAATAATTATTTACACCAATATGGACTCTTACAACCGCTTTATAAAAGGAGAATTTCTAAAAAACCCAATTTGGATTTGCACCTTCAGTAAAAAGCCAAAACTGCCCGACGGACGGAACTGGCTATTCTGGCAACATGCTCACAATGGCAAAGTCGACGGAATTAATGGCAACGTAGACATCAATACTTTTAATGGAGACGAGACAAGCTGGAATCGGTACGCATCAACATTAAAATAGCTCTGCCAAAGCTTTAATTCACCTTCATCGTCCCGAGCTATATTTTCACAGAAATTACTCTTCATCATCAGATATTCTATCCATCTGAGCAGTTACAAGTAAATAGTTACGAGTTACAAGATATTGATCTGCACTTTGCTTTCAGAAAATAGTTCATTAAATATTATTGCTTACTTATCATTCCCCCTCTTTTCTTTATTTTATTCAAAAGTTCACACAAAGAAAAATAAAGAAGAAAAACTTTAACTAGGATGCAGATATAAATGAACGATCATTCAGTTATCTTTGCAGCATGAGAGTAAAAGACGAAGATAAAGTAACCCGCATTTACCAGGCAGCCATGCGGGTAATAAACACAGAAGGTTTTCAGGGCAGTTCTATGTCTAAAATAGCCGGCGAAGCAGATGTTTCGGCAGCAACAATTTACCTGTATTTTGAGAACAAAGATGACATGATAAACAAACTATTCATTCATCTGAAATCAAAAATGGGTCATTCGTATTTTAGCGAAGAAACCGACCTAAACCCTTCAAAAGGAACCTTTAGAGCTATATGGCTAAGCCACTACCAATACATAACCGACAACCCGGAGGAATATAACTTTTTACAAAATTTCTCTAACTGCCCACTTATAGAGCAGGTTGACAAAAATAGCACTCTGGATTATTGTCCGGTATTCGAAAAACTATTCGACCAGTCAAAAGCCTGTGGATTGTTGCGACCTTTGGAAAACGATATAATTTACAGCCTGTTATTTGCCCCTATAAGTTATATGGTAAAAAAAACAAGAACTACAGCAATTACACTGTCAACCAATGATTTGATCGATATTTTTGAAGCATCATGGCGGGCAGTCGGAACAAAATAATAAAAAAAATAGTTTTTAATTGAACAATCATTCATTTATAGATGTTATATAGCAAAAGCAACTAAAATAAACCAGAATATGAGCTTGACAGACACCCTAAAATGGCGATATGCCACCAAACACATGAACGGAACAAAAGTTCCGCAGGAAAAAGTAGACAATATCCTTGAAGCCATTCGACTTGCTCCAACTTCATTCGGATTACAGCCTTTCAAGGTAATTGTAATTGAAGATTCAAAACTTCGTGAAGAAATTTTCAATAACGCTTGTCAGCAACCACAAATCAAAGAAGCCTCGCATGTGCTTGTTTTTGCTGCCAACAAAAAAGTGACAGCCGAACAGGTGGATGAGTATATAGAACTAACAGCTAAAACAAGGTCAATTCCGGTTGAAAGTCTGGAAGGTTTTAAAGCCATGTTTGCGGGAACCGTAGCAGGAAGCGCCGAACAAAACTTCATATGGACAGCGCGTCAGGCTTACCTGGCCTTTGGAGTAGGTATTGTAGCCGCTGCCAATGAAAAAGTAGATGCAACGCCCATGGAAGGATTTAACCCTGAAGCATTAGATAAATTACTGGGACTGGACAAACAAAACTTAGGTTCCACTACCATTCTGACACTTGGCTATCGCGATGAAGCAAATGATTATCTGGCAAAAGCAGCTAAAGTAAGGAAAAGCAAGGACACCTTGTTCGACATCAAATAATAAAAAGCCTGAGCTTTCCGTCACTTGTTGACGTCTATATATAATCCCAACGGTTGAATCTCAGCAACGAAATTCAACCGTTTTATTATCACTCAATTATTAAGCAAACAACTATAACAAATACAATTACACACTTAAAATAATCAGCAAAACAAAAATGGAACTATTAGATGCGTTTAAATGGCGATACGCCACAAAAAAATTTGATTCCAGCAAAAAGGTAGATCAGACTTTAGTTGATAAAATTGTAGAAGCAGCATGGATTGCCCCTACCTCGTCGGGATTGCAACCTTTCGAACTATTGGTTATCAGCAATCAGGAACTAAAAAATAAAATTGTCCCCATTGCATTCGATCAACAAATTGTGGCTGACTGCTCACACTTATTGGTATTTGCAGCTTGGGATAATTATACAGCTGAGCGCATCGACAACATATATGCCCACATAACCACAGAAAGAGAGCAACCCTCAGATCGTTATAAAGATTACACCGATCGGCTAAAAGGAATGTATCTCAATCAATCGGCAGAAGCCAACTTTGCCCACACAGCGCGACAGGCTTATATTGCATTTGGGTTTGCTATAGCGGAAGCTGCCAGCTTAAAGGTTGACTCAACCCCGATGGAAGGATTCAACGGCGCAGAGCTGGACAAGCTACTTAAACTAAACGAAAAAGGATTGAAGAGCGTTACAATACTGCCTATCGGATATCGCGATGAAGCCAACGACTGGTTGGTAAACATGAAAAAGGTTCGCCATCCGAAAGAAGAATTTCTTACTATTATTGATTAAAAACACCAACATGTTAATTGCAATAAGCCTGAGGCAATTCTGTTGTTTCAGGCTTATTTTATTTATCAAAAAACGTTCATCTATTTTTCATCACCACCAGACATACTACCTTATCTGACACTTTAGCAAGATATACTCCCGAAGACAAATGTAAGTTTTTCACATCTACTGCATACTCATCTGATGTTACTTTTTCCTGCTTCAACAAAACGCCACTTACCGAATAGAGTTGCATAGTAGCACCATCTGCATTTGAAACAGCAAAGTTATCAGAAACTACATTCGGAAGGATATTGCTTTTATCTGCAACGGACAAAAGCCGGACACACATCCACATATCCGGTTCTAACCAAAGTATACACAGGGTCCTTTTTTTTCATACACATTCAAGTCACCCATAGTCAAACGAACATTTTTGGTTTGCTTTTTGTTTCAAATGCAACCGATCTAACAAACACAGTACTCATTAATCAATAATAAGCACAATGGAAATCAGACATTTTATCACTTATTTAATCATCCTCATCATAGCCATAATCAGTTTTGGATTTAAAGCAAAAGAAACAGAACCGGCCATAAAAGAAGAAAATATCACCTACTCAATTGGCAACAAAGAATTCAAAGGATTTATAGCTTACGACCAAAATATCACAGGCAAACGACCGGCTGTGTTAGTTGTTCACGAGTGGTGGGGACTGACCGACTATACCAAAACACGAGCCATACAACTTGCAAAACTGGGCTACATTGCTTTTGCTGTAGACATGTTTGGCGAAGGAAAAATAGCAGCCAACCCTACGGAAGCACAAGCATTCACTGCTCCATTCTACGCAGCCCCACAGCTGGCAAAAGCACAACTGGACGCAGCAATTGCCAAAATAAAACAATATGAACAAACCGACCCTACCACAATTTTTGCCATTGGTTACTGCTTTGGAGGTTCGATGGTATTGAATTCGGCTAAGCTTGGAAGCGACTTTAAAGCGGTGGTAAGCTTTCATGGCGGACTGAAAGGCGTACCGGCTAACAAAGACTTATTGAAAGCAAAAATACTGGTATGCCACGGAGGAAACGATAAGTTTATTTCTGAAGAAGAGGTTCAGGCTTTTAAACATCAACTGGATTCGATAGGGGCCGATTACAAATTTATCGTTTTTCCCAATGCTACGCACGCTTATAGTAATCCTGGCTCAACAGCAACCGGAAAGAAGTTTAACATGCCAATTGAATACAACAAGTCAGCCGATCTGAATTCATGGAACGATATGAAGTTATTTTTCGAATCGCTGTCCAACTAGTTTCCAATACATTTAGCTATATAATCCGATAGACTTAAACTCAGGAAAAACGTCTATCGGACCCAAATATGACAAACTCAAAGTTTTGTCATTCAAAATTGTTTCCGTACTTTTGCATCGTAAAATGTGGAGAGATTTGGACTGCTTGCAACCACAGAAAAAAAAATGCTAAATTGCAACCTCTTTTCTGCTCATTTACAGTCCTCGCAAGCTTCCATCCCCGTATTTTACGTTCAAATCATGAATTGTAAACTATATATTAATACATTATGGGATATTTATTTTCATCCGAATCGGTATCAGAGGGTCATCCCGACAAAGTAGCCGATCAAATTTCAGATGCCATTCTCGATAACTTTTTGGCACAAGACAAAAACTCTAAGGTAGCATGCGAAACACTGGTAACAACAGGCCAGGTGGTTTTGGCAGGCGAAGTAAAATCAAGCGCTTACGTAAACGTACAAGAAGTAGCCCGCAAGGTTATTAACCGCATTGGGTACACAAAAAGCGAATATAAATTCGATGGTGATTCGTGCGGCATTTTCTCGGCACTTCACGAACAGTCGAGCGATATCAATCAGGGCGTGGAACGCACCAACCCGATGGATCAGGGTGCCGGCGACCAGGGAATGATGTTTGGTTATGCCTGTAAGGAAACCAAAAATCTGATGCCGATAGCACTGGATTTATCGCACGCATTGGTAGAAGAACTGGCAGCCATCCGCCGCGAAGGCAAGGTAATGACTTACCTCCGCCCCGACTCAAAATCGCAGGTAACAATTGAATACGACGACAATAATCATCCGGTGAAAGTACACACGATAGTAGTGTCTACTCAGCACGATGACTTTGTACAACCTACCGCCACTAAAACTCAGGAACAAGCCGACGAAGAAATGCTGGCAATCATTCGCGAGGATGTGAGAACCATTCTGATTCCACGTGTGAAAGCATTGGACGTTCAGTTTGCTCAGCTTATCAAAGATGACTTTGTACTGCACGTAAATCCAACCGGGAAGTTTGTAATTGGTGGACCTCACGGTGACACCGGACTTACAGGACGTAAAATTATTGTGGATACTTACGGTGGCAAGGGTGCTCACGGTGGTGGTGCTTTTTCGGGAAAAGATCCTTCGAAGGTAGACCGCTCGGCAGCGTATGCCGCACGTCATATTGCTAAAAACATTGTGGCTGCCGGTTTGGCCGAAGAAGTATTGGTACAGGTGGCTTATGCTATCGGGGTAGCAAAACCGATGAACCTGTATGTAAATACTTACGGAACCGCTCAGGTAAAACAAAACGACGGTGAGATTGCCGCTAAAATTGAAAAGCTGTTCGACATGCGTCCGAAAGCGATTGAAGAACGACTGAAACTGCGCTTTCCGATTTACGAAGAAACCGCTTCGTACGGTCATGTGGGACGTACACCGATGACTGTTACCAAACATTTCAAAGACGGAAACGGACATGACTTGTCGCAAACCGTAGAATTGTTTACCTGGGAAAAAACAGACAAGGTGGCTGAGATTAAAGCGGAATTTGGGCTTTAGTTAGAGCAAAGAGTAAAGAACAAAGACTAAAGACTTTGAGCACATCTGAACTCTGATAAAAAATAGGAACGAAAGGTTCGGTTTACTACGTGTAGACCGAACCTTTTCTTTGTCCTGACAACATTATGGTCACTTTATTCGTTTAAACGAAACATCAATCTCACACAAAATGCATCAGCAGGCGGTTATTCTATTCGATGGAGTTTGCAATTTTTGTTGCGCATGGGTATTGTTCCTGATTAAACGGGACAAAAAAGAATCGTTTGTGTTTGCGTCCTTACAATCGGAGGTTGCAGTACAACTACTGAAGCCATTCGGAGTAAGCAATACAGAGCTCAACACAGTTATTTATATAAAGAACAACACCTGCCTGCAACAATCGACGGCGGCATTGGAAATACTAACCGATTTGGGTGGAATGTGGCGCTTGTGGGGCATTTTTAAACTCATCCCGGAGGCAGTGCGAAACGTATTTTACCGGTTTATTGCCGGCACACGTTATAAAGTATTTGGCAAAAAAGATCGTTGTATGGTTCCACCATCAAAAATTCGAAAAAGATTCTTATCCTAAGCCTTTGAAAAGGTACATAATTCCATCTTTTACCTTAACTTTGCACCCAAAATCTGAAAAACATTATGTGGAATACAATTAGGACACTACTCGCCGCTCTTGTAGAGTTAATTAAAGTTTGGTGGGGAAAACTTTTAACTCAGCTTCCAATTTGGTGGAATAAATTTATCACCTGGCGTAAAGCGCGATACAAACGTTACAAAGGGCTGGCGTGGTATCTCAAAATTCCGAACGTGGTTATCACAACCATCGTTTTGTTTTTACTATACCTGTTCATTGTCGACATCAATTTTCTGTGGTTGTTCGGTAAATCGCCCGGAATGCGCAGCATCAGCAATCCCGAACAGAGTGTGGCTTCGGTCATTTATACCTCCGACGGAGAAGTGCTTGGTAAATATTTCCGCGAAAACAGAACGCCGGTAACCTACGAAGAAATTTCGCCTAAGCTTATCAGAACCCTGATATCTACCGAGGACGAACGCTTTTATCAGCATTTTGGTATTGATTTCAAAGGTATTTTTGCCGCATTGAAAGATATGACCAGAGGCCGGAGCCGTGGTGCCAGTACCATTACCCAGCAGTTGGTAAAAAACATGTACAAAACCCGTAACCAGTATTCCACGGGGTTGTTTGGTTACATTCCCGGAGTAAAACTGATTATCAGCAAAACGAAGGAGTGGACCACTGCAGTAAAAATTGAAATGTTTTTCAGCAAAAAAGAGATTCTTACCAAATACCTCAATACAGTAGACTTTGGTAGTAATGCATACGGTATTCATACGGCGGCCAAAACGTTTTTCAACACCACGCCGGCCAAACTTAACTACGAGCAATCGGCTACGCTGGTGGGACTGCTGAAAGCTACCACTTCGTACAGCCCGATAGCACACCCGCAGCGATCGATGGTGCGTCGCAATGTGGTGCTGGACAATCTGGCTAAGCTAAAAGTAATAAACCGGGCCGAATGCGATTCGTTGAAAGAAATTCCCATCCGGTTGAACTATAGCATAGAGCAATCGTACGATGGCGATGCACTTCACTTCCGCGCTTATCTGGAAAAATATTTGCAGAAATGGGAAGAAGAAAACGGATACGACATCTATTCCGATGGATTGAAAATTTACGTAACCATCGACTCCCGCATGCAGAAATATGCCGAAGAGGCATTGCACAAACAAATGCGCAGTCTGCAACGGAAGTTTGACGACCACTGGCGCGGACAAAACCCCTGGCAGGACGAAAACCACAAAGAGATACCACACTTTGTGGAAGACATAGCACACAAAACCAAGGCTTATGCGTCGCTGGTAGCCAAATATAAAAAGAACTACCCCGACTCGATTACCTATTTTCTGAACAAACCCCACAAGGTTAAAGTATTTGACTACGACAGGGGCGAAAAAGAAATGACGATGAGCATTATGGACTCTATCCGCTACATGAACCGCTTTATGCACAGTAGTTTTGTGGCCATGGAACCCGAAACCGGAAACGTAAAAGCCTGGGTGGGCGATATTGACTTTAAATTCTGGCAATACGACAAGGTGGCACAGTCCAAACGTCAACCGGGATCTACTTTCAAACTGTTCGACTACACGGCGGCCTTCCTGCAAGGTATGTCGCCCTGCGATATGATGACCGATAAACCGGTGAGCTGGAACTACAAAGAAGGTAGCGGCGATAAAACCTGGACTCCACGCAATGCCAACGGATACAGTATAGGTTATGCCGTTTCGCTGAAAAATGCCTTTGCGCAATCGATCAACACCATTGCCGTGCAGGTAGCACAACAAGTGGGTATACCCGAAATTATTAAATGTGCGTATCTACTGGGAATCAGAACCCCACTCGAAGATAAACCGTCGACCTGCCTCGGTTCGTCCGATGTTTCGCTGCTGGAACTGGTGAATTCCTACGCCACAGTGATAAACGAAGGGATGTATCACGACCCACTATTCATTACCCGCATTGAAGATAAAGATGGCACAGTAGTATACGAGAAAAAAACAGAACAAAAACGCGTGATACCTTACGAAGTGTCGTGGTTGATGACCGAAATGCTGAAGGGCGGTATGACCGAACCCGGTGGTACTTCGCGTGCACTGTGGAGCTGGGATTTATTCCATTACAACACCGACTTTGGTGGAAAAACCGGAACATCGTCTAACCACTCCGATGCTTGGTTCGTAGGCGTTTCGCCTAAGCTGGTAGGAGGTGCCTGGGTGGGTGGCGAGCAACGCTGCGTACACTTCCGCACCGGCGAACTGGGACAAGGAAGCCGTACGGCACTGCCTATATTTGGTATGTTTATGGAAAAAGTTCTGAAAGACCCAAAACTGACCCAATATCGCGGTAAATTTCCGACCAAACCCAAGGAACCAATCTCGCGCAATTATACTTGTGTAACACACTTGCGGGTTGACACCACTGCCACCGACTCATCGGGCATGGAAGATATAGATGCACCTGAAGGTATTCCAGTGGGCGACGAAACGCCACAAGAATAAGATAAAAAGCACACGAATTAAACCCTAAAAACGGGGACAGAGCTATAACACAGTTCTGTCCCAGTTTTTTTTTAATCCTTCACCCCCACCCCACTACATCTAGCACTCTTCCATTCGCAGCACCTAACAATCTCACAATAGTCTTTATTTTAAAATATATTAAAGTTAGTTGTAAAGCATCCACTAATTGGCTTAATATTTCAAATTAAGTTATTATATTTGTCGCGAAAATGATCTTTGAAGCACCAACAATCTGTTTGTCGATTTACAAAGCGCATGCAGCCCATCCTCCCTTTAATGTAAAACACAACAACAATATAAACACTAAAGGTTCTGAAAAATTTTCGAAGCCTGAACGTACTCGATTTATGTTACAGAAATTTTCTGTAGCATAAACGGACAGCAATTCATGTTACAGAAATTTTCTGAGGGACAAACGGAGAGCAATTCATATTAAGGAAATTTTCTGAAGCTTGAATGCACACCCGTTTATGCTACAGAAATTTTCTGAAGGGCAAACGAGCTGCAATTCATATTTCTGAAATTTTCTGAAGCATAAACTCAACGAAGTTAAAGACCCAGAAAAGGAGAGTTATGCTGCAAACTTATTTTTCAACCTTAAGATAAACCGGATTACTCCAAACATAAATCGGTTTGGAACATATATCGGGCAGTTTAAGCCCTATTTAGGGTCTGCTGAAAAACTCAAGCAGTCATTAGATATAAACTCCGATGAGAATCGTCTGTTTGCTTTATAAAAGATATTTGTCTTGAAAATATCGATAGATTTCGAAGATCAGTTTTCAGCAAGTGTGCT
>Ga0209540_10002114_pt1 | contig 14278 bp, 16 predicted proteins | sample BarGraIncu01121A_FD_184501 | JGI IMG/M metagenome (GOLD analysis project Ga0209540, IMG submission 184501) | Arctic peat soil microbial communities from Barrow, Alaska - Barrow Graham LP Incubations 011-21A (SPAdes) (version 2) | ecosystem: Environmental > Terrestrial > Soil > Wetlands > Peat... | reverse complement strand
ATTTGGTTATTAAATACTATTAGCTGTGGGGTTTAAAAATTATTGCTTTAAAAAATCGCTCTGGGTCTTCCATTTTGGTGGAGCCTCATGCAATAATTGTGATATTGAGATCCTTGACTGTCTTACTCCAAGGCACGACCTTGAGCGATTTGGTATTCTCCTGGTTGGCAGCATAAGGCATGCCGATGTTCTCCTGGTGAACGGTTCAATAAACATACATGATAAGGAGAGACTTATAGAGATCTATAACCAGGCTCCAAAACCTATTCTCGTGGTTGCAATAGGAGCCTGTGGATGCACCGGAGGATTATTCACCGAGAGCTATACTTTTGCCGGACCTGTCGATAAAATAATACCGGTAAATGCCTATATACCGGGATGCCCTCCGAAACCGGAGGCGATAATAGCAGGGATTGTAAAGCTGGTGAAGAATTCATAGGAAAGGTGCAGGGTGCAGGGTGCAAGGTGCAAGGAGATTGAGGAGTGAAACGACGAAATTCCGCGAAGCGGAAAAGGTGAAAGATTAAAAAAATTGAAAATGGATAGTGAAGCGATAATAGGATTATTCAAATTAAGATTCAAATCTTACATTCTTGATGTAATTAAAAAGAATGAAAAACGGATAATAATCACTGTTAATCCGGATGCAATCATTGATATAGCTGATTACCTGTACAAATCTGCAGGATTCCGGTTTATTATAGCCACCGCAATTCATTCAAGAAAAGGATTTGAGATCCATTATCATTTCAGCAAGGACTCTTTTGGTCTTATACTTAATATCCACGTGGTGCTGGATAAAGAGAACCCTCAGATTGAATCCCTGTCGAACATGTTCAATGCTTCCAACTGGATTGAAAGGGAAATGCATGAGCTTTTTGGCATTAATTTCATGAACCATCCCAACCAGGAAAAATTAATTTCAGAAGGCAACTGGGCTGAAGGTGTTTATCCGATGAGAAAAGAGTTTAAATAACCGGAGATAAATTTATAATGAGCAAAAAAACACTCATACCGATCGGTCCATACCACCCACTGCAGGAAGAGCCTGAATTGTTCAAGCTCTATTGCGATGGAGAGATTGTAAAAGATATTAAGTGGGAAACAGGTTATAATCACAGGGGTATAGAAAAGCTCAGTGAATCAAAAACTTATGAACAGGTTTTCTTTCTTGTGGAACGTATATGTGGAATATGCTCAACCTCTCATCCTTTTGCATTTGCAAATGCCGTTGAAGAAATTGCTGATATTGAAATTACTGACAGAACTAAGTACATCAGGACAATAATTGCCGAGTTGGAAAGAATTCACAGCCACCTCCTTTGGGTGGGTCTTGCCGGACATTTCCTCGGATATAATACGGTGTTCATGTGGGCATGGAAATACCGCGAACCCGTGCTTGATCTCTTTGAAATGATTTCCGGCAACAGGAACAGCTATGCGATGTTTAAAGTCGGCGGTGTGAGACGTGACATCGAAGAGGCAAAAATCCCTCTCATCCGTAAAATTCTCAGTGATGCGAGAAAAAAGATCGATTTACTGACAGGAGCCGTGATGGATGATCCCGTAATTCACGCACGAACCAAAGGGGTCGGTATCCTTACAAAACAGGATATTATTGATTATGGGGCAGTCGGACCGACAGCCAGGGCATCAGGGCTGGCAATTGATGTGCGGAAAGATGATCCCTATGCCGCATACCCTCTTATAAACTGGAAAGTAATCACGGCACATGAAGGCGATGTTTTCGCCAAGGCACAGGTCAGGCTGCTCGAGATGTACGAATCGATCTCAATGATAGAACAGTGTCTTGATGGGCTTAAGAAAGAGAAAGAAGGAGATATTTCAGTAAAAGTAAAAGAGATACCCGAAGGAATCGGGAACGGACGTGCCGAAGCGCCTCGCGGAGAGGTATTCCATTTTGTGCAGTCTGACGGATCAAACTCACCTGTCAGACATAAAATAAGAGCTCCCAGCTATGTCAATATTGCGACATTCAGGAAGTCATGCATAGGTCAGACAATTGCTGATGCTACTATATCACTTGCTGCAGTCGATCCATGCTATTGCTGCACCGAGCGAATGGCAGTTGTCTACGACATGAATTCAGGAGAAAAGATAATGAATGCAAATGAACTGATAAATGAATCAGTCAGGATGACCAATGAATTAAAGAAAACTATCAAACTTCAGAAATGAAAGAGATAATCAGCATAATAATTTTGCCTGTTCTTGCCGGTTTATTGCTTTTTCTCATCCCGGAAAAACTCAAGACCATCAAGGGTCTGGCTGCAGTGCTGATAAGCATCATAACAGGATACCTGACTGTTGTTATATACAGTTCCGGTAATCAGGTGATGCATCCTGAGTCTGCCGCAGTATCAGGATTTATCCTTTTTGGATTAAAATCTATAATGGATGCCGCCAGGTATCTTGTATTTAACAGTGATAACCTTAGCAAGCTTATTATACTGTTTATCAGCCTCTTCACATTCTTAATCCTGCTTTACTCCATTATTTACATCAAAGAAGGGACCGTTAAAAATTATTATTCTTATTTTCTTATTACTCTGGGGTGCTCTTATGGTGCGGTATTATCTGACAACCTGCTTTTGTTTTTTTTCTTCTGGGGCATACTTGGAATAACGTTATATAAACTCATCAGTGGTCATGATGAAGAGAGCTCAGCCACAGCTAAGAAAACTCTGATACTTATCGGTGCATCGGACAGTATCATGATTATTGGTATAGGCATTATATGGAAGATTACGGGTACACTGAGCATCGGGAGCATCTCGGTTCCAACCACAAATGCCCTTTCTGTAGTTGCATTTCTTGCTCTCCTCACTGGTAGTTTTACTAAAGCTGGCGCTTTCCCATTCCATACGTGGGTACCGGATTATGCAAAAAGCGCTCCAGCATCATCCTCTGCTTATATGCCTGCATCCCTGGACAAGCTTCTCGGGATATATTTTCTTGCAAGGATAACGAACAAAATGTTCATCCTGAACGAATGGCTGACAATTTTGCTTTTATCGATAGGCGTTATTTCAATAATAACGGCAGTAATGATGGCGCTTGTCCAGCACAATTACAAGCGCTTGCTCGGATATCATGCAGTTTCGCAGGTCGGATACATGATACTTGGATTCGGGCTTGGATCGACAATCGGTGTAGCGGCAGGACTTTTCCACATGGTTAATAATGCAATTTACAAGAGCGGCCTTTTTCTTTCTTCAGGATGTATTGAATACAGGACCGGGAAAGAGAATATTGACGACCTGGGAGGCCTGTCAAAAGTGATGCCTGTGACTTTCGTCGCGACGTTGATATTTGCGATGTCAATTTCGGGTATCCCTCCATTTAACGGCTTCGCGTCAAAATGGATGATCTACCAGGGTATAATTGATTTTGGCAGCGGTTCAGGTATTGCCAGCAAACTGTGGGTTTTATGGCTTGGAATGGCAGTACTGGGATCTGCACTTACAATGGCAAGTTTTATCAAGCTTATTGGCGGAATATTCTTAAGCCGCAGGAGACCGGAATTTGAAAATATAAAAGAGGTGCCTGTCCTGATGTGGTTGCCTCTTGCTGTCCTTTCATTATTCTGCGTCGTCTTTGGTGTATTTGCCACTAACCTTGTCGTGCCAAAGCTTTTCATGCCGGTTTCAGGATCATTCCGGTTTCTGGGTTTCTGGAATTCATCACTTGTTTCATTGCTTGTTCTGATTTCAATTATTCTGGGGATTATTCTTTACCTGGCATTCAATCTGAAAAAATTCAGAACTGAGGATAGTTTCATTGGCGGGGAAAGGATTCAGGATCAGACAAGCTATTCAACAACAGAATTTTATAAAACGATAGGTGAATTCAGGTTTTTCTCCGGTTTCTATAAAAAAGCCGAAGAGAAATGGTTTGATATTTATGACTTATCAAAGAGATTTGTCCTGTGGCTGAGTCATCAGTTGAGTGAAGCTCATTCCGGTGTGCTTCCAGGTTATGTTCTCTGGGTAGTCGCCGGATTGATAATTATGTTGCTAATTATGATATAAATAACTCAAGCGGAATGGAAGTGGCTATATCCATAATAACAGGATTAATGATTTTAGGCGCATTATTTGCCATTCATGCAAAAGATCTGCTGTCAGCAGTCATTGCCTGCGGTATTGTAGGTTATGGACTGGTGATCTGCTTTCTTCTTCTTAAAGCTCCTGACCTTGCAATTGTTCAGATAGTGGTTGATACAATCACACTGATCATGATGGTTGCCGTTGTTCTGGACAGCTCACGGGAAGAATCTTTTTCGAGGCTTGACACATTTGGGAAAATTGCTGCAGCTACAGGATTGATTATTATTGTTGTACTGTTCTATTTTTTCATTATTGCATCCAGCAATCTTGATGTTCTCGGGAAAAGTTCCCTCCGTATGGCTGATGCATATATTCATGGTGCTGCACAAAAAACAGGCAGTGCCAATCTTGTTACCGGTGTCGTATTTGATTTCAGAGGATATGATACCATGGGTGAGGCAGTGGTTCTTGTTACTGCAGTGCTCGGAGTACTGACTATATTAAGATTAAAAGGCAAAAAATAAGTAAGAATGAAGAAGAATATTGAACAAGGATTAACGATTTAAGATTTTAGAACGGTATTATAATAAGAGTATGCCGAATAATAAGATGAATAAGTTTGATCTGGAGGAGCGGCTCATAGATTTTGCAGTTTTGATAGTCGAAATATGTGAGAATATGAAGGATACAAAAGCTTCAAATCACCTGTCCGGACAATTAATCCGATCCGGTACTTCACCAGCATTGAATTACGGTGAAGCCCAGGGAGGAGAATCAAGAAAAGATTTTATACATAAAATAAAAATTGTACTTAAAGAATTGAGAGAGAGTTATGTGTGCCTGAAAATAATTTTTAAAAGCAACCTTTATAATTCCGAAGAGAAAATAAAGCAAGCAATGAATGAGAATAATGAATTGATCTCAATCTTTGTTAAGAGTGCAGAAACAGCGCAGAAAAATCTGAAAAATGAAATTCAAACATAAAATAATTCTTAAATCAAAAATCGTTAATCCTTGTTCTTAAATCAATTATGACAAAATGAAAGGGATGACAATCATAGTAAAGAAGACAGCACAGCTGATTGCCGGGATGATATTCATGTACGGCATATATGTCATTGTTCATGGTCATCTCACGCCAGGCGGCGGATTTGCCGGAGGCGTAATCATGGCCGGTTCCCTGATACTTGTCATACTATCGCATGGAACTGATTTTTTTAGCCTTGTCAAAGAAGAGATGGGAACTACAATTGTTGAAAGCGCTGCTACAATCTGTGTAATTTTGATTGCAACTGCAGGATTTCTTTTTGGAACGAAAGTCTTCTTTAACAATTTCCTGCCAAAAGGGAATGTGGGAGATCTGGTAAGTGCGGGAGTATTACCACTTTACAATATCTTTGTTGGCATCGAAGTTGCTGCATCCGTCTTTATAATATTTCTTTCATTAATAATTTTTAAGGAGGAGTCACCGAAATGATTGCATATTATATGTGTTTTGGTCTTTTTTTCGTAGGATTATACGGGGTTATTACCAGAAGAAACCTGGTTAAGATAGCTATTTCGCTATCAATAATGGAGATCAGTACATTTCTGTTCTTTGCTCTTATCGGGTATATTGACAATGGGGTCGCTCCTATTGTCAACCCGGCTGATCCGGACAAAATTTATGTTGATCCATTACCCCAGACCCTGGTGCTGACGGCAATTGTTATCGGACTTGCTACAACAGCTTTGCTTATGGCCGTGATCATCAGGCTTTACAGGAAGTATAAAACATTCGATATAAGAGAAATTAATGAATTAAGAGGGTAGATGATGAATCAGCTGTTACCATTATTCGTTATTATACCGCTAAGCGCGACATTCCTTATAATGATCTTTGGAAGGTTTTTCAAGGATTTTAATAAGTATTTCGCATCATGCGTCCTTCTTTTTCTTGTTGTCCTGAGTTTCTATTCAATGATAAGTTTAAACGGAGGACTCTCTTTATATAAAGTCGGAGGATGGCAGCCAATAAATAAGATCCCTATCGGAATTTATATAGTGATGGACGGTTTTAATTCATTAATTGTCTGTATCATAAATCTTATCGGATTCCTGGTTGTCTTCTATTCAATTTCATATATTAAAAGATACACTGCAGAAAACTATTTCTATGCACTTTTCTGCCTGCTTATAGGAGGAATGAACGGAGTTGTGATCAGCGGAGACCTTTTCAATATTTTCGTATTTCTTGAAATATCAGTCATTTCCTCCTATGCACTTGTGGCTTTTGGTGTTGAAAAAAATGAACTGGAAGCATCCTTTAAATACCAGGTTCTGGGAGGACTGGCTTCATTCCTGATACTTTTCGGAATTGGATTTATTTACTGGAAGACGAAAACCCTCAATATTGCTGATATCAGGGCAGCATTCAGTAATGGTTATGACAAAAAATATTATCTTTTTGTACAGTTGCTTATCCTGAGCGGATTTGGTCTCAAGGCAGCAATTATTCCATTCCATGCCTGGCTGCCGGATGCCCACTCATCAGCGCCATCGCCGATATCAGCAATGCTTTCCGGCGTGTTCATTAAAGCTGTTGGGATTTATGTGATCATCAGGTTGTTCTTTAATATGTTCGAGATAAGTGAAGGAATGGCCATACTGATAACAACCCTCGGAACCATTTCAATGGTGATCGGAGTTTTCCTGGCAATAGGACAATGGGATATTAAGCGGCTCCTGGCCTATCACAGTATCAGCCAGATGGGTTATGTTGTAATGTCAGTTGGAATCGGTATGATACTCGTTTCACGTGGTTTGAAACCGGAGGTTGCCTCCCTGGCAATTACCGGCGGCATATACCACCTTATCAACCATGCAGCTTTTAAAGGACTGTTGTTCCTCAATGCCGGTGCAATAGAATACACTTTGGGCACTCGCAACCTTAAAGAGATGGGTGGCCTGGCAAAAGTGATGCCGGTAACATCCGCAACCTCATTTATCGCCTCTATGTCAATCTCCGGTGTACCCCCTTTCAACGGATTCTTCAGCAAGCTGATAATAATAATTGCAGCTATACTTGCAAGGTTCTACCTGCTTGCAGCACTTGCCGTTATTGTAAGCATTATTACACTTGCATCATTCCTGAAATTCCAGCGGTATGCATTCTATGACAAGCCTAAAAATCCTATGGGATCTGAAGTTAAAGAGGTACCATTTCCCATGGTGTTCAGCATGATTGTTTTAAGCATACTCTGTCTACTTCTCAGCCTGCTTGTTATCCCTTCTGTAAGGGAGGTTATTCTGGCTCCTGCTGTTAATATTCTAACAGATCCTCTGAAATACTCGACATTTATACTAGGCCAATGAAATGAAATACATTACACTTTTCATATTATCGTTTATCTTCTGGTTGCTGCTGACATTTGATTTTTCGGTTTCAAATCTGATCGTCGGAGTCGTTGCTTCTATTATCACTGCACTGTTTTTTGGAAAATTCTTCATAACGAACGTTTACAAATTGCTGCAGCCCCGGCGTTATTTCTGGTTTATTGTTTATCTCTTCATATTCATCTGGGAATGTTTAAAAGCAAACCTTGATGTAGCCTACAGGGTATTGCATCCTGCCATGCCGATCCGGCCGGGTATAGTTAAAGTAAAAACCACCCTAAAGTCAGATATGGCAAAAATGCTGCTTGCAAATTCAATAACAATGACTCCAGGAACAATTTCCGTTGATATTATTGATGATTACCTCTATATCCACTGGATATATATAAGGTCAGAGGATCCTGAAGTTTATACTCCTATTATAATCGGGGCATTTGAAAAATACATTAAAAGAATTATAGAATGAGCGGCTACCTTAATATATTGCTTTATGTACAGATCGCCCTGAGCGGCATTTGTTTATACAGGATCATCCGGGGTCCGACAATTCCTGACAGAATGGTCGGAGTTGATATTTTCGGGATACTGGTGGTCGGCATCTGTGCAATAATATCTATTCAGACAGAGAGATCATTTATTCTCGATATCGGCATTGCATGGATCATCCTTAGCTTCCTCGGGACTTTAACCCTGGCAAAATACCTTACCGGCAAAAAACTTAATGAGTAATATGATAAGTCTGATATTCATAACAATCGGAGTACTTTTTAACCTGTTGGGGTGCATTGGGATCGTAAGGCTGCCAGATACCTATAACAGGCTTCAGGCAGCGACAAAAGCTGTCACCCTGGGTTGTTGCAGCATCCTTCTTGGAGTGTTATTTCATTTTGGGATAAGTGACGCCGGCACAAAAGCCCTGGTTGCGATCCCGATATTGTTTTTCACTTCCACCGTAGCCGCACATGCTCTCATAAGGGGAACTTACCATTTCGGGATAAAACTTGGTGATAAAAGTGTGAAAGATGATTACAAAGATGCAGTAAAATGAAGTATCCCAAGATAAGAGAATTAAAAGAGGCCATTGTTTCGCTTGTTACGCCGGCATATACCTCTAAATTCCCGAAAGAACCTCATGTTCCTTTCGAGAACTTCAGGGGTAAGCCTGTCGTGGACAATGAGAATTGTGTAGGATGTGAGACATGTGCCAATGTCTGCCCACCGCAGGCAATAACTTTTACTGATGATAAGGTAAGAAGGATCAGGATTATAAAAAGGGATTACGGGAAGTGTATATTTTGTGGCCAGTGCCAGGATCATTGCATTACTCAGAAAGGAGTTAAGCTTTCTGACAAGATTTTCGATCTGGCAGTATTTGACAGAGAAAAAAATATTGAATACCAGGAGAAAGAATTGCTCATATGCGAAAGCTGCGGCACCGTAATAACAACTAAGGAACATCTGCATTATATGCACAGGAAACTCGGTCCAAAAGCTTTCTCTTCAATTCTCAACCTTAACCTCCTTAACCAGAAGCTGAGGCTTGAAGAAGGTCAGGATATAAAAATTGAAGTCAGGGACGGGCTGAAGCGAAAGGACATGTTCAATATTATTTGTCCGAACTGCATGAGGCAGGTTCTTGTAAAATACTTATTTAAAGGTGCCTGAAGATCTGGATAATCTGCTATCGAAAAAAGGTAAAAAGATACTTTTTGTCGGTATTGGTAATCTGCTGAAAATGGATGATGGGATTGGTGTGTATATAAGCAGACATATCAGGAATACTGAAATTATTACCTCGCTTACTGTCGAAACCAGCATTGAGAATTATATTGGGAAAATCAACAGTCTTAATCCGGATATACTCGTACTGATTGACTGTGTTGATCTGAAATCAGTTCCGGGAACATTTAAGTTGCTTGATATAAGTCAGATACGCGATCTCACTTTCAATACTCACAATATTTCACTGAAACGATTGTCTGACTTCTTTCTGATGCCGGTTTATATACTCGGAATACAGCCGGAAAAAATTGACTTTGGTGAAAATATCTCGTACCTTGTTAAGAAAATTGCAGATAAATTAATTAAACGTATAAACAGACAGGAGGTGAATTATGGCCGTGGAATATCGATGCAAAGTATGCAAGGGTAACCTGAATGTCAAAACTTCCATTATCCTTGCTGCTACAAGTCTTAAAGACCGTACTCAGAGAGGATTGGTCTATCTCAATCCTGAACTCGGGAACTACACTAAAACTACGCATCCTTCATTTGAGATGAAGGAAGGAGAAGAATACATTTTTAGCTGTCCCATCTGTGGAGCTCAGCTCAACAGTATGAAATATCTTCACCTTGTCAGAATTCTGATGAAAGATGAGGATGGAAAGGAATCTAATATTTACTTCTCAGGAATCGTCGGAGAGAAATGTACATATAAGATCAGGGGAAATAAGATCGAAGTAAAAGCAGGCCCTGATGTTAAGGTATATGACAAGTATTTTGAAGTTCCTGATGAGGATAGAAAATATCTCTGATCTTTTATGATAGAGATTCCTCGCTGGCCCCTTCGCTCCGCTCTGGGTTTCAGCTCGGAATGACAGATCGGGGATGGACTAGTAGGGAAAAGAGGAGGCGGTTCGCTGATGCGAACCGCTTCCTCTTTTCCTCCTCCAAATTTAATTAAATTGTCATTCCGAATGAATCCGACAAAGGAGGATGAATGAGGAATCTCCTTCTAATAGATAGATTACTTTCTTATTAAATTGTTAAAAATGAGTAAAAAGGGTAGCCAAAATGAAGGGGAGAATTTAAATTCGGTTTTTTTCTCTCGCTGAATAATTTTATTTTTGACCATACAAGTAAAACTCAAATTTGAAATTCTATGAGCATCGATGTAAACAAACTTGCAGCCGATAATATCCGGATTCTTGCAATGTCAATGGTTGAAAAATCAAAATCAGGCCACCCTGGCGGAGCAATGGGAGGTGCGGATTTTATTCATATCCTCTTTTCCGAATTCCTGAATTTCGATCCTGATGATCCGAATTGGATTAACCGTGACAGGTTTTTCCTTGATCCCGGACATATGTCTCCGATGCTCTATTCAGTTCTTACGCTGACAGGTCATTTCAAGATCGAGGAACTCATGCAGTTCCGCCAGTGGGGAAGCACCACCCCTGGACACCCTGAACTCAACGTAATGAAGGGTATCGAAAATACTTCAGGTCCTCTCGGACAGGGTCATACTATTGCTGTAGGTGCTGCAATTGCCGAAAGATTCCTGGTTGCCAGATTTGGAGAACTATTTGCGCACAAGACTTTCACATTCATTTCCGATGGAGGCGTTCAGGAGGAGATATCGCAGGGAGCAGGCCGGCTTGCCGGTCACCTGGGTCTGAATAACCTTATAATGTTCTACGATTCAAACGATATTCAGCTTTCCACGGAAACAAAGGCAGTCACCAGTGAAGATACGGCAATGAAGTACCGGGCGTGGGGCTGGGATGTCATTTCAATAGAAGGGAATGATCAGGACCAGATCAGAAAAGCCCTGGAAACAGCTATAAAATCAAAAGATAGGCCCACAATAATTATTGGCAAGACAATAATGGGTAAAGGTCTTCTCGATAACGAAGGAAAAAGCTTTGAAAGAAAAACCTCTACTCACGGTATGCCGGTAAGTGAAGCAGGCGCCTCTTATGAGAAATCGCTTGTCAATCTTGGGGCTGATGTTGCGAATCCATTCAAGGTCTTTGATGAAGTAAAAGATCTCTATAATAAAGTCCTTGATGGCAAGCGCAAAAAAACCTCAGAATGGAAAACAAGAAAAGATGAATGGGCGAAAACCAACCTGGAGCTTGATAAAAAGCTTCACCTTTTCTACAGCGGCGATGTGCCTGCTATTGATTTCAAAGCTATCCAGCAAAAAGAAGGGTCAGCGACCAGGGCAGCGTCGGCAACCGTTCTCTCAGTGCTTGCAAAGCAGGTCGAGAATATGGTCGTTGCTTCTGCCGATCTATCCAATTCCGACAAGACTGACGGCTTCCTGAAAAACACAAAAGCATTCACAAAGGGTGATTTCTCCGGAGCCTTCCTTCAGGCAGGTGTTGCCGAGCTCACAATGGCAGCGGTCATGAATGGAATGGCGCTCCACGGAGGTATCATACCTGCCTGCGGAACTTTCTTTGTCTTTTCCGATTACATGAAACCTGCAGTCCGCCTCGCATGCCTGATGGGGTTACCTGTAAAATATATCTGGACCCACGATGCATTCCGTGTCGGTGAAGATGGTCCGACTCACCAGCCTGTTGAGCAGGAGGCGCAGATCAGGCTTATGGAACATCTTAAAAATCATCACGGCAAAAACAGCATTCTCGTACTTCGCCCTGCTGATGGTATAGAAACAACTGTAGCCTGGAAGATGGCTCTTGAGAATAAGAAGACACCGACTGCCCTGATACTTTCGCGCCAGAACATAAAGGATCTGCCGTCAGAAAACAAGGACCGATTCGGTGATGCTCTTAAGTCAAAGCACGGAGCATATATCGTTGAGGATTGCGAAGGGACACCGGATATTATACTGGTTGCCAGCGGATCGGAAGTTTCAACTCTGGTTGAGGGATCTGTCCTTCTTAAAAAGGATAATCTTAAGGTCAGGATAGTTTCAGCTCCGTCGGAAGGAATATTTAGAAATGAACATGAATTCTACCGCAACTCGGTCCTTCCTGTAAATATACCGACATTCGGTCTGACTGCTGGTCTTCCTGTCACACTTCAGGGGCTGGTGGGCCCATTCGGAAAAGTATGGGGAGTAAACAGCTTTGGCTACTCGGCACCTTACAAGGTTCTTGACGAGAAATTCGGATTCACTGCTGAGAATGTTTACCGCCAGGTGAAGGATTACCTGGCTCAATATAAAAAGTAAACATTATGATCATTCATTGAAGGCCGCCTCATCAGCGGCCTTCTTATTACAGGTTAATATATTCGGCCATTTTTTCAAAAAGAAGCTTCTTATTTATTGGTTTGCTAAGATAGTAATCGCACCCTGCATCTATCATTCTGGCCTCATCGCCTGCCATTGCATATGCAGTTATTGCAATAACCGGGATATCTGGATTAATTGCTTTAATATAACGTGTGGCTTCAAGACCATCCATTACTGGCATCTTTATATCTATAAGTATAAGGCCAATATCAGGGTTTTGCTGAAATTTTTCTATCGCCTCTTTGCCATTTGATGCATGGATAATTTCTGCTGATGTGTTTTGCTTAAGCAGAGCATTAAGATAAAAGAAATTAGTTTCGTCATCCTCGGCAATAAGAATGGATTTGGCTTTAACAATTTTTTTCTTTCTGCCTGCAACTGGACTATTAATGTGGTTTTTAAGTTCTTTTTCATAAGGTATTGTGAAGTAAAAGCCTGATCCTTTTCCCTTTTCTGACTCCACCCATATCTTTCCGCCAAGAAGTTCAATCAATCCTTTTGAAATTGATAGTCCGAGGCCGCTTCCTTCTGTCATTTTTAAAGGTCCGCGATCTTCCTTGACAAAATGTTCGAATACATTATTGAGAGATTCCTCACCAATTCCGATACCGGTATCTTTAATGAAGAATTCAAGTTCAGTTTTATGAACTGTAAAGCCGTACTTAATAATCCCTTTTTCTGTAAATTTAATGGCATTACTCAATAAATGAATTAATACTTTTCTCAGGATATCGGCATCTGAACTAATTGAAATTTCTTCAGTTTGTTCAGGGATATTCAAGGATAAATCAAGGTTTTTCAATGAACACAACATCTTGTTTTTTGGGAATATCTCTCTTAGTACCTGTTCAGGTGAAAAGTCTTTTTTATAAACAGACATTGTTCCTGAAGTTATCAGGGAGATATCCATATAGTTGGTAATTGTATTAAGCAGCCGGTCGCTGCTTTCGAAAAGCATGGAAAGTGAAACTCTCTTTTCCTCTTCAGAGAGGTCGGTTTGAGACATAATTTCAGCGAAACCCAATATCCCATTCAGAGGCGTACGAACCTCATGTGAGATATTGTTCAGAAAAGTTGTCTTAAGCTTATCGCTGGCTTCAGCTTTTTCCTTTGCAAGCTTAAGTTTTTCAGTTGCATTTTTGCGATCAGTAATGTCGTGCATGCTGCCGATGATTTTTTCCGGACGCCCCTGGGCATCGGAGCAGATTTTCGACGAAATAGAACATGGGATATTTGAACCATCTCTGTTTTTTAGCGTTATCTCAAAATCCGTGACAGCGCCCATCTCCTGTAATACTGTCAGTAAAGCTTGTCGTTCTTTCGGTTCAGAATAGAAATTCAGCATCGACTTTCCTGTGAGATCATCCATTTGATATTGTCCTTTCGACAGGATCCCAATTGAAGGACTTATTTCCAAAATCGTTCCATCAATTGACGTCTCATAATACACGTCCTGCACATTTTCAAAGATCCTGCGGTATTTTTCTTCGCTTTCCTGTCTCACTCTCTCTGCCTGCTTGCGTTCAGTGATGTCGCGTGCAGAAGACAGGGCGCCGGTCACATTGCCCTCCTTATCTTTAAGTACCTGACACCACCAGGCAAGTAGTCGCTTCTCTCCATCGTATCGTCGTTGCCAGCTCTCCACATAGAATATGTCCTCATTGCCGTTGAAGAGTGGCTTTACCATGTCGTATGTTACTTGGTCGCCTTCGAAATAGAAAGAGGCCTCTTTACCTATGACATCATCACCAAAAAAATTCAATCCCGGGCAGTTAGCCCAAGTGTAAATTTTATTTTTATCAACCTCCATGATGATCTCAGGTATTGCTGTAAGAATTGCCTCCTG
>Ga0209540_10002113_pt1 | contig 14279 bp, 13 predicted proteins | sample BarGraIncu01121A_FD_184501 | JGI IMG/M metagenome (GOLD analysis project Ga0209540, IMG submission 184501) | Arctic peat soil microbial communities from Barrow, Alaska - Barrow Graham LP Incubations 011-21A (SPAdes) (version 2) | ecosystem: Environmental > Terrestrial > Soil > Wetlands > Peat... | reverse complement strand
GATCCTGAAGGTTAGTAAAGTGCTCTATGACAACAATGTAAACGTTGCATTCCTTAAGGTTTTCAGAAGCAGCAAAGGAGCAGATGCTGCCATGGTATTTGAGGTTGATGGCAATATTTCGGATAAGGTAGTTGAAGAAATCCTAAAAATCGAGCATATTAATAGCGTCAAGGCCATCAATATTTAATTCGGGAGGTTTTGTTATGGTAAATTATGGATATGAACTTGAAAAAGTTTGCAAAGAAAAAAACATGTCAATCTGGGAATATACGCTTGAAGATGAAGCGAAGGAATCAGGCTTGAGCAAAGAGGAAGTATTCGAAAAAATGAGAAAAAACCTCGAAGTAATGCAGGAGTCTGCCGAATATGGAATGAAAAATGAAGTCATATCTGTCAGCGGCCTTATAGGAGGCGACGGCTACAGGCTCAGCAGATATGCTGAAAGCGGAAATACGCTTACAGGCAAAATGATGATGAAGGCAATGGCGAGAGCCCTTTCCTGTTCTGAAGTGAACGCATCTATGGGAAAGATCGTTGCAGCACCTACAGCAGGATCCTGCGGGATCATGCCAGCCACAATAATAACTGCAGGTGAAGCCCTGGGCAAATCAGATGACGACCTGGTTAAAGCTCTTTTCACTGCTTCAGGAGTAGGCATAATCATTGCAAAGAATGCAACAATGGCAGGCGCCGAAGGCGGATGCCAGGCTGAATGCGGTTCAGCGGCAGCTATGGCTGCTGCAGCAGTCGTAGAGATGATGGGCGGAACTCCTGAGCAGGCTCTTAATGCAGCGGCGATAGTGTTCAAGAACATCCTCGGACTTGTATGCGATCCTGTTGCAGGACTTGTTGAGATACCATGTGCAAAGAGAAATGCGTCAGGTACAGTTAGTGCTCTTACCACAGCGGACATGGTAATGGGCGGCGTAATGAGCAAAATACCTTTCGATGAGACAGTCGAAGCTATGTACAAAATAGGCAAGGCTATGCCTTGTGCATTGAGAGAGACGGCGCAGGGCGGAGTTGCGATTACAGAGACCGGCCTGAAGATGCAGAAACAAGTTTTTGGAAAATAGAACGTAATATTAAGTTGAAAGATACAGGGAAGTCTCTGTATCTTTTCTGTTTTCCCAAGAAAAAAATACAAGTTTGACATAATAAGGAGACTAACCGCGTGTGGAAGTAAATCTTGAAGCAAGCAGGTATGAAAGGGCTGCAACGATAATAACAGCAAGCTCTATCGTTACTGGCTTGTCCGCTGTTATAAAAGCGAATAGTGCAAGGACAGTTCCCGACAGCACAGGTGAATCATCGAAGATCGAGATGCTGTCATGAGCCTGGTCGGACTTTGCAATCTTGTAAGCTCCGGCTATAGGGAAAACCAATACAAGCAGGTATCCCATAAAACCGTAGTCAGAAAAAGAATAGAGAAGGAAAACCAGTATAGCCGGTGCAACTCCGAAAGAAACGAAGTCCGCAAGAGAGTCCAACCGCTTCCCGTATCCGCTTGATACTTTAAGCTTTCGGGCGATCCGGCCATCATATCGGTCTGCCAGGCATGCTGATATTATTAAAAAGGCAGAAAGTCTGTAGTTGCCGTTGAAAGCGACAAGCATAGAAATGATACCCAGCCCTAAATTTACAAAAGTTAAAGCATCCGGCACTGCGGTTTTTGATAAACGGGCCATCCCAATTCACCTCCAATGATATAATATCTTGAATATAATATTATTATATATGATATGGAAGCAAAGTTCACCGCATAATTATACCTTCTTGTGAAGCTGCTGTAAAAAGTGATATAATCGAAATGACAATTCGACTAAAATTAGGAGAGTGTGCTTATGGATAAAGTGAGATTCATTTACAATCCGCATTCCGGAGAAAGCACTATAGTGACCGATATAGACAAAATCATAAAGGTGCACCAAAAATATGGGTATCAGGTTCTTCCGTTCAGGATAGGGCGCGGAGTCAATATGGGGGATGCTTTCGAAAACTTGGATGAATCCTGCAAATATGTGCTGATTGCAGGCGGCGACGGCACTGTAGACCTGGCTGTAAATATAATGAAGCAGAAGGGCATAGAGCTGCCTATTGGTATACTGCCTGCCGGCACAGCCAATGATTTTGCAAAATATATTGGAATGCCTGAAGATATGGAAGCCGCATGTGAGCAGATCCTGAATTCTGAAGCAAAAAAACTTGATATCGGCAAGATAAACAATAAGTACTTTCTGAATGTTGCTAGTACTGGTCTGTTCACTGATGTATCCCAGAGAATCGATGATAATTTAAAAAACACCATGGGAAAACTAGCCTACTATTTAAAAGGACTTGAGCAGGTTCCGAATTTCAGGAGGCTAAAAATCAAGGTTTCATCGGAGCATGGATCTTTCGACGGGGACATGTACCTAATGCTTGTCTTTAACGGCCAAACTGCCGGAAACCTTAAATTTGCATATAAGGCTGAGATGGATGACGGGCTTCTAGATGTTATCATATTCAAGGCGGTCATGTTCAAGGATCTGATCCCGCTGATTATAGATATGCTAAGAGGAGAACATCTGGAGCATGAAAACGCTATAATGTACTTTAAGACAGACAAGGTCACAATAGAATGCCATGAAAATATTGTAACGGACATAGACGGCGAAAGAGGGCCTGATTTTCCTCTTGTGATTGAGTGCATCAAAAACGGTATTGAAGTTCTCGGTGTCAACATATATTAGATTAAAAAAAAGGGCTGCTGCGCCCCGGGGATTATTTCTTCCCTGGTTTCGCAGCAGTCCTGTTTTTGCCTTGATACTTGTTTTTTGTTGTTTTCCTGTTTATCCTTGGCGGCGAGTCTGGGATAAGGCAGTTCTTGCCCTTTCCTATAAGGTCCTCCCTGTTTGCTGATATCAAAGCTTCCCGCACAAGTGAATAGTTCGAAGGAAGTGAATACTGGAGAAGAGCCCTTTGCATATTCTTTTCCTTCTGTGTTTTAGGAACGTATACCTTTTCTCCGGTCAAAGGATTCATTCCGGTGTAGTACATTGTAGTGGAGAGCGAGCCTGGTGTCGGGTAAAAATCCTGCACCTGCTCCGGAATGTAGCCCATTTCTTTGATGTAAAGCGCCAGTTCGATTGCTGCATGGATGTCGCTTCCCGGATGGCTTGACATTAGATAAGGCACGAGGAACTGCTTCTTATCAAGATCCTTGTTTATCTTGTGGTACTTTTCAACGAACTTATTGTACACCTCTTTGCCCGGCTTTCCCATCTGCTTCAGAACCCTGTTGCTGACGTGTTCCGGTGCGACCTTCAGCTGGCCGCTTATGTGGTGCTCGCAAAGTTCCTTGAAGAAGGAGTCGTTCTTATCGTAGATGAGATAGTCGTATCTTATTCCGGACCTTATGAACACCTTCTTTATTCCGGATATCTTCCTCATGTTCCTCAGAACGCTAAGGTATTCACTGTGGTCCACTATAAGGTTCTTGCATGGGGTAGGGAAAAGGCATTGCCTTGTCTTGCAGACTCCGTTTTTTTCCTGAAGCTTGCATGCCCTGTGCCTGAAGTTTGCAGTAGGGCCGCCAACGTCGTGGATGTATCCTTTAAAGTCATCGAGTGTAGTCATGAGCTTTGCCTCCTCAAGAACGGAATTTCCGCTCCTGTTCTGGATGACCCTTCCCTGATGGAAGTTAAGTGCGCAGAAAGAACACCCGCCATAACAGCCCCTGTGGCTGGTTATTGAAAACTTTACTTCTTTTATTGCGGGAATGCCGCCCTGGCTTTCATACATCGGGTGGTAGGTTCTCGCATAGGGAAGGGCGTATACAGCATCCATCTCCTCTTGGGAAAGTGAAAGCTGCGGAGGATTTTGAACAATATATCTTTCGCCATGCTTCTGGACTATGGTCTTCCCGTTTGTGGGGTCCTGCTCCATATACTCAGCCTTGTAGGCTTTTGCATAGGCGGTTTTGTCTGAGGCGGTTTCCTCAAAGGAGGGAACCTCGATGTAATCCTTCAGGCCTTCCAGGGTGTTTGCAGCATAAACAGTGCCCCTGCTGCTCCGGATGTTCTTTACATTCATTCCATATTTCAGAAGATTGGCGACTTCGACTATGGTCTTTTCACCCATGCCATACATTAGAAGATCCGCTTTTGAGTCTATCAGTATGCTTCTTCTGACCTTGTCGTCCCAGTAATCGTAATGAGAGAACCTTCGCAGGCTGGCTTCTATTCCTCCTATCAATACAGGCACATCCTTATATGCCTCCCTGGCCTTGCCGCAGTAAACTATAACTGCCCTGTCAGGCCTGTATCCAGACTTGCCGCCAGGTGAATAGAGATCGTCATGCCTTCTTTTTTTAGATGTGGTGTAGTGGTTGACCATTGAGTCTATGTTCCCTGAGTTGATGAGGAATCCCAGATTGGGCTTGCCGAGCACACGGAAACTCTCCACATCTTTCCAGTCAGGCTGCGGTATAATGCCCACTGTGAATCCCTGGCTCTGTAGGACCCTTCCGATAATAGCTGTTCCGAAGGAAGGGTGGTCTACGTATGCATCACCTGTGATTATTATGAAATCCAGGCTGTCTATACCTGCCTTTTTCATATCTTCCATGGATATGGGCAAAAATTCATTATTTATAATCAAATTTATTTCATTCCTTTATTTCATTATTTTTATGGCAACTTAAATTATAACAGAAACGCCTGTGAAATAGCCACAGGTAAAGCGCCGAAATGGCTTGCAAAATATATTATTAATTATATAATATAAGATATAATGAATATTATGTGTTAGGCGAGGCTCCTGTACGGATATATGCTGCTGCCCGGAAACATCGAGAGATGCCAATGGGTCAACAAAGATTACCGAATTAAGGTTTTATTTAACGTAGCTGGATATTTTTCTATGCTGTATAGTGCTAAAACTCAGACGAAGTGATTCAGTTTGTTTTTTGAGCCCTTTAGCGGGCTTTTTTTATTATTAAAAGGTGGTGGAATTTGAATGGACAGTGGACCAAGTTGTGTCCGGACTAGAAATGCAAAGAACTCAATAAGAAAAATGCAAAGGATAGTTCTGTCTGTTTCGTCTAGATAGGCTGAAATATTCCTTTGCGGTATGGGAGGAATATTATGAAAAAACTATCTAGCTTCTACCTGAATAAATTTCTTTACAAGAAAGTTTATGACGAGGATGGAGAGGTAATAGGAAAGCTGTGGGATGTTTACGTCGCAACAACTGACGACTTTCCGAGAGTCATAGGCTATCAGATAAAGAGAGGAAGAGAGCTGATAAACTGCGAGTTTAGAGGCATCGACTTTTTTGATGACAACAATAAACCTTTTATCAAAATCCACGGCGAGAGGGAGATAATAGTCCAGAAGTTCTCCTATCTGCTCTCGAAGCACCTGCTTGGAACTCGGATCGTAGACATAAATGGAAGAAAGCTTGTCAAAGTGAATGACTTAAGGATTGCTGAGCTTGCTGCAGAATATAGGGTAATAGCTGTAGATACTGGCATAATGTCCCTGGGAAGAAGGTACGGCGCTGAGAGACTGTTGGAATTGCTTTTCAGGTTTGTAAAAAAGAAACCTGAGGATACCCTTATTATCTGGGACAATGTTGAGTCGCTGGAGATGGTGAACAACAACCTTAAGCTTTCTGTACCCTACAAGAAGCTCTCAAAGCTTCATCCTGCAGACCTCGCAGATATACTAGAGGATATGGATATCAATTACAGAAAAAGGGTATTTGAAAGCCTGGATGAAGATTTGGCTGCAGACACCTTTGAGGAGATAGAATCTGACTATCAGGCTGACCTGCTGGAAAACATGAGCGAATCCAAAAGGGATGAAGTTCTGGACAATATGCCTAATGACGAAATAGCTGACATGCTCGATGACTTAGATGAAGAGACAGCCGAAAGAATACTTCTCAACATGGAGAAGGAAGATGCCGATGAAGTCAGGGAACTCATGAACTATGAGGAAGAGACAGTGGGAAGTCTTATGAACAAAGACTTCATATCCTTCAACATGAATATAACCGCAGGTGAGACAATGGAACTCATAAGGGAAATGGAGCCGGATGACGAGGTTTCCCACTATATCTATATGGTAGATGAAGAGGAAAAACTGGTCGGTGTTCTTTCGTTGCTGGACCTCATCATGGCAGGAAGCGAGACAAACCTGAAGGATATCCTCACGGAGGATGTAGTTAAGGTTAAGGACAACGACAACATTGATGAAGCAATTGGGCTTGCCGCCAAGTACAATTTCCTGTCTCTTCCCGTAATAGACAGGGACGAAAAGCTTTGCGGAATCATAATAATGAATGATATTATAGAAGAAGTCTTCATTCCATTGTGGAGAAAACGCTTCAGGAAAGCTGTCTAAAAAACAAAAAAAATACTATTGACAACCAGAGAAAAATAAATTAAAATTAAATTATTAATTCACAGTTAATTACTCGGAAATAAAAACAGAGAAGAAGGAAAGTAGTACTGATGAAGTTTTAAAGAGAGTGAACACTTGGCTGAGAGGTTCATAAATGGAATTTGTGCGAAGTGCCCTTCGGAGTTGTGCACCGAAATTAAGTAGGCTGCATCGGGTTCACCCGTTATAGCGATAGAACATGGAATCGTGTTCGAACAGAGTTGAGGCTTTTGCCTAATTGGAGTGGAACCGCGGAGTGTTACTTCGTCTCTTATCATAGAGACGAAGTTATTTTTTTTTGAGTAAAAAGATTTGAATTAAAAATTTATACCTTTGGGAGGAATAAAAATGAAATTCATCAAAGATCTGAATTACGACCTGAATAATATCATGAAGAGGGACCCTGCTGCAAGAAAGAAAATCGATCTCATACTCTACCCTTTTGTTCACGCTCTGATTGCATACAGGATAGCCAACAAGTTGTACAAGAAAAAATTCTTCTTCACGGCAAGGCTGATCTCGCAGATATCAAGAGGCCTGACAGGAATCGAGATCCATCCTGGTGCCACCATAGGAAAAGGTTTCTTCATAGACCACGGCATGGGAGTAGTTATCGGCGAAACTACAGTGATAGGCGACCATGTCCATATGTATCACGGTGTAACACTGGGTGCTACGGGAAAAGACAACAGTGGCAAAAGACACCCAACCGTGGAAGATAATGCTATAATAGGTGGAGGATCCAAAGTGCTCGGCAACATAACAATAGGAGCGAACGCTAAGGTAGGTGCTAATGCTGTTGTGCTGCAGGATGTTCCTGCTGATACAACTGCTGTAGGAATTCCAGCAAGGATCATCCGCAAAAAAGTGCCTTTGCAGATAGTCGAGCACAACGTTCACTACTTGTTCAACGAAATGGTAATTTAAAGAGAAGGGGAATCGGTTTGAATATAGACTATAAGGATTCCATAAAAGAATATTCGAGAAGTCTCGGGCTCGAAATGGTGGGGTTTTCAAGATGCCGCATATACAGCGAACTCGTGCCATATTTAAAAAAAAGACAGGACGGTCACACTCAAAACGAATTTGAAGATAACGATATAAATAGGAGGACAAATCCTTTTTTGTATCTGAAAGACGGGAAAACGGTAGTTTCAATCGCTTTTCCCTATTTTCATGTAGAAGATGACTGCCATGACGAAGGTCAGGGCTATTTCTCAAAATACACACTGGGAATGGATTACCACGCTGCAGTCTCAAACTACCTCAAAATGATATGCAGCCACATTGAGGCGCTGGGCGGTAAAGCTGTTTATTTTGTCGACAGCAATTCACTTCCGGAGAGGTACATTGCTTCAATAAGCGGGATCGGCTTCATAGGGAAAAACAATATGCTGATCACAAGTGAATACGGATCTTATGTGCTCCTGGGTGAAATAATCACAGACCTTGAAATAGAGGCAGACACTCCCGCGATAAATTCCTGCGGAAGCTGTTCCCTCTGCATAGAAGCCTGTCCGACAGGTTCTCTGAAGCAGGACAATCCTAATATATGCCTTTCATATATAACTCAGAAAAAGGAGCTGGAGGATTCCTGGTTGAGTCTGCTCGGCGGAAGGCTTTTCGGATGCGATACCTGCCAGGACCCCTGCCCTTACAACAAAGCTGCAAAGAAATCATCACTCGAATGCTTCAAACCCTTCGATTTCATGTGCAGGCCTGAACTTAGGGGGATTATCCTAATGAGCAATTCCGAATTCAGGGAGAAGTACAATAGAACCTCCTGCGGCTGGAGAGGCAAGGTTATCCTGCAGAGAAATGCGCTGATGTGCCTGTTCCATTATGACAGCGGCGCAGGTAACAGAATAAAGGAGGATGATCTGGCGTCCCCTAAGCTGAAGGATATTTACAATAGACTTTTACGTATTTACAAACTATAATTTAGATGTAAGATTTTTTATAAACTTAGCACAAGAAAGGTGGACTCCGCAAATGATCTCTCCTGGTATGTCCAGGTTAATAGGTATGCTTCCTGATAGCCTTATCAAATTCCTGGCAAACAAAATATTGTACGGATATGTAAAAAAATATGCAAATATCAAGGTAAAAGGCATGGAAAACCTGAAAGGCGTAAAAAAGCCTATGTTGTTTATATGCAACCATCTGAGCAATTCGGATGCCCTTGTTTTAAATAAGACATTCAAAGAGCAGGATCTGGCTTTCGTGGCAGGAGTGAAACTTAACGCAAATGTTCTGACCAACCTTGGAATGCACATAACAAAGACCATAAACATAAAACCTAACGCAGCTGACAAAGATGCGATATCACATACAGTCAAGTATCTGAGGGAAGGCAACAATGTTCTTATCTTTCCTGAAGGAACCAGGAGCAGGGACGGTAAGATGAATGAAGCAAAAAAAGGTATAGTTCTCATCCAGCGGCTTTCCAAAGCCACAGTCATTCCTGTCGGGCTGAGCGGTACTGAAAAGCTCCTTCCTATAAATGACAATGATATGGCGCTTGAGGATTTCCGATATGCTGACGTCACAGTAAACGTTGGGAAACCCGCAGAAATACCTCCTAAAGGGAAGGATGAAGACAGAAGGGAGTATGACGACAGGGTACTGAATATCATGATGAAGAGCATTGCCAGACTTCTCCCTGAGTCCTACAGGGGAGTGTATAAATAATTGAAAAAAATGGAAATCATACTGGATATATTGAAGGAAACCTACCCTGACGTTAAGTGCGCACTGAACTATGGAACACCCTATGAACTATTGATAGCAACAATATTATCAGCCCAATGCACTGATGTGAGGGTAAACATAATCACGTCGGGACTCTTCAAGGAGTACAACACACCGAATAAAATAATTGAATTGACAGAAGAGGAGCTTGGTGAAAAGATAAAGAGCTGCGGTTTGTACAGAAATAAAAGCAAAAACATCATTGCTGCGACTGCCATGCTGATATCGGAATTTAACGGTGAAGTTCCTGATAATATGGAGGAACTGCTCAAACTTCCCGGTGTCGGAAGAAAGACTGCCAATGTCGTTCTGGCAAACGCCTTCGATATACCTGCCATAGCTGTCGACACACATGTGTTCAGGGTGTCGAACAGGCTGGGTATAGCTAAGGGGAAAACTCCGGATGAGGTTGAACAGGGGCTCATGAAAGCTGTGCCGAAGGATATGTGGGGGTATGCCCATCATCTGCTGATTGCTCATGGAAGAAACCTCTGTGCAGCAAGAAAGCCAAAATGCGAGGAGTGCCCGCTGGCGCCTTATTGCGAGGCATATAACTCTTAATGAGCGAAGCAAATTTAGAGTTAAAGCCTATCTAGCGAGGCTTGCCGAGTCAGATGTTCATTAGAGACTAACGCTTTTTCATAAATAATTATAGTATAGGAGAATTGTAGCATGGGATTAAAAGAAGAATCACTCAGAGTGCATAAGGAAAATAGAGGCAAACTAGAGGTTGTGGGCAAGATTCCAGTTAAAACAAGGGAGGACCTTTCGATAGCGTATACTCCCGGAGTAGCAGAGCCATGCCTAGAAATTGCAAAGGATCCTGAAAAGATATATGACTACACAGTAAAAGGAAACATGGTCGCCATTGTAACTAACGGAACAGCTGTACTGGGCCTCGGAGATATAGGAGCCGGAGCGGGACTTCCAGTAATGGAAGGAAAAGCGCTTCTTTTCAAAGAGTTCGGAGGAGTTGACGCATTCCCTATCTGCATCGACAGCAAGGATCCAGATGAGATAATAAAAACAGTGAAGCTTATATCACCGGTTTTTGGAGGCATTAACCTGGAGGACATTAAGGCTCCTGAATGCTTCTATATAGAGAATGAGCTTAAAAAGCAGCTTGATATCCCTGTATTCCATGATGACCAGCATGGAACTGCAGTTGTAGTGCTTGCAGGGATGTACAATGCGCTTAAGCTTGTGGGCAAGAAACTCGAGAGCGCAAAGATAGTAGTCAACGGTGCAGGCTCTGCAGGTACTGCCATTACTAAGCTGCTTATGAAGGCGGGAGCTAAGGATTTAATAATGTGCGACATAAAAGGAGCGCTGGTTGAAGGCGACGAGACTCTCAATCCTGCCCAGCAGGAAATGGCGAAGCTGACAAACAGGGAAAAAAAGTCTGGAAAGCTTGCTGAAATTATAGCCGGCAGAGACATTTTTGTGGGAGTATCAGCACCTGGTATCCTTACCAAGGAGATGGTTGCTTCCATGAACAAGGACAGCATGATATTTGCGATGGCGAACCCTGTTCCCGAAATAATGCCTGACCTTGCAAAAGAGGCTGGAGCAAGGGTCATTGCTACAGGAAGATCCGACTTCCCAAACCAGATAAACAATGTGCTCATATTCCCGGGAATATTCAGAGGAGCTCTTGATGTAAGGGCTAAAGAGATCAATGATGAAATGAAACTGGCAGCAGCCAGGGGAATCGCAAACCTTATAACCGATGAGGAACTTAAGGATGACTATATAATACCTGATGTATTTGACAAAAGGGTATGCAGCTCTGTGGCAGATGAGGTTAAGCGGATTGCGGTTCAGATGGGTATTGCAAGGAGAGTGTAGCGATATGATAACGATACAGGAAAAAGCATTAAATTATGCTAAGAAGACCGGCCTCAGCTTTGTGGTAAAGACAATTACCATTAACCTGGCCTGTTGAGACGGATCCAGCAACCAGGCCTTGAGTATCAAGGTAAAAGCCATGCACGAAAGTGAAATTGAGGATTACCTTTACAACGAATTCGAAGTAAGCGGTGTAAGGGTGTTCATAGCAAAGGAATTGAAGATTGGTGAAGATGTGGTTATTTTGCAGCATGCACAGCTTCCATTTACAAAGCCAACCTTTGGGGTTCAAGGCGTAAGCATTAAGCACTAATAACAGAAGAAAAGCCTTCAGGCAGACTTTTATTATACAGTCAGCCTGAAGGCTTTTTTTACAGCAGTTCCTTTCTAAGAAGATCCAGTGCAGCTATAGTTGCTCTCAGCCGGACCATTTCCCTAGTGCCTGGGAAATTAGCTTTTATGTATTTAACATTTCCGTTAATATAGAGACCTATATATACAAGGCCTACAGGTTTTTCTGCAGAACCTCCGAGGGGTCCTGCTATTCCAGTGGTTGACAGTCCTATATCGGTTCCTGAGCTTTTTGCTATGCCGGCAGCCATCTCCATTGCTGTTTCTGCGCTAACTGCACCAAATTTTTTTAAGGCTTCTGGCTTTACTCCCAGCCTGTTGATTTTGGCATTATTGCTATAAGTCACGGCACCCTCCATGAAGACTTCGGAAATCCCAGGGAAATCAACAAGCTTTGCCGAGACCATGCCGCCTGTACAGGATTCTGCGACGGAAACTGTAAGATGCCTGTCCATGAGCATCCCGGCAATCACGGCTTCTATGGACTCATCGCCAGTGCCGTATACTGCATTTTCCAGCCTCTCTCGGATTTTTTTTTCGATTGGTGCGATCAGCTCAAATCCCTGGGCCTCTGTTTTAGCCCTTGCTGTTATCCTGAGTATGGATTCACCTTGTTTTGCATATGGAGCAACAGTGGGGTTTGTGCTTTTGTCTATTATATCCTGGACTTTGGATGCCATTAGGCTTTCGCCCAGACCGATAACCCTAAGTACCTTCGATACTATCACGTTGTCTGACAGCGTCTTCAGATATGGTACAACGTAATTTTCGAACATAGGATGAACTTCCCTTGGGGGGCCTGGCAGAACTATGATTGTTTTTTTGTCTTTACTTATCATGCAGCCGGGGGCTGTGCCGTGATCGTTGGGGAGAATCGTGCAGCCTTCCGGAAAGTAGGCCTGTTTTCTGTTGCCTTCACTTAAAGTGCTGCCTTGCTTTGTGAAAATAGCTTCCAGATTCTTCAGAGATCTTTCGTCCAGGACCATAGGCTTGTTGAAAAATTCTGAAGCTGCTTCCTTTGTTATGTCGTCAGTGGTTGGGCCAAGACCTCCGGTTGTAATTATCAGGTCGCACCTATCGAAGGAATCCGAAAATTCCTTGATTAGCCTCTCTGGATTGTCTCCAACCACAGACTGATGGAACAGGGAGATACCAAAGTCTGCAAGACGGCCTGCAAGAAACTGGGAATTTGTATTCACTATATCTCCCAGCAGTATTTCGGTGCCAACGGCAATTATTTCAGCATTCATATTTGTATCCTCCATGAATTTTTTTTGCACACTCTTATTATAACAAAATAACTTGAAATTATATTAAAAATGTCTTCCGCAAAAAGGGAAATAGGTATAAAATATAATTTGCCGAAATGGTTAAGGGGGAATTATGAATAGCGTTAAAGCAATAAAGTGGGAAAATGAGAGTTTGGTGCTTCTGGACTGCAGGGCGCTACCGATAAAAGAAGAGTATATACAATGCAAAGATTATAAAGCTTTGATAGATGCCATAAATTGCCTGGCAGTGAGGGGGGCGCCTGCAATAGGAATAGCCGCCGCATATGGGGTTGTCCTTGCAGCTCAGGAAGCGGAAAGAAAAGCAGACTCAAGAGAGGCCTATGTTGATTTTATAAAGAAAGCGATGCAGGAGTTGGCGGCTACAAGGCCTACAGCAGTAAACCTGTTCTGGGCGCTTACCAGATTGAAAAAAATACTTGATGATGCAGCCGGCTGCCCGGTGAAAGAAATAAGGGAAAGGCTGTTAAAAGAAGCAGAGGCGATGTTCGAAGAAGATATTGAGTGCAACAGAAAAATAGGGGAGTTTGGAAATGAAGTGGTGCCTCAGGGTGCCAATATACTTACGCACTGCAACGCGGGGGCGCTTGCTACCGCGGCTTACGGGACAGCTCTTGGAGTGGTCAGGGCAGCCCATGATGCAAAAAAGGAGATCCATGTGTTTGCCGATGAAACGAGACCGCTGCTGCAGGGCGCACGTCTGACAGCATGGGAGCTGACGCATGAAAAAATACCCTGTACTCTCATAACAGACAGCATGGCAGGCTATGTTATGAAGCTGGGCAAGGTTGATCTGGTTATAACGGGAGCAGACAGGATAACTCTGAACGGCGATACTGCAAATAAGATAGGAACCTATTCTCTTGCAGTTCTTGCCAAGGAACATGGTATTCCATTTTACATCGCAGCGCCTCTCTCAACCATAGACATAACTTTGAAGCATGGCGATGAAATCGAGATCGAAGAGAGAGACAAGCAGGAGGTCAAATATTTCTTTGGCGTTCAGACTGCGCCTGATTCTGTCAATACATTCAATCCCGCTTTCGATGTCACTCCAAATGAATATATCACAGGGATAATAACTGAAAAAGGGATACTGAAACCGCCTTTTGAAGAATCTATAGGAAATCTTTTCGAGTAAATATTTATATATGTATAAAGGGGAATAATATGGAAGAATTAGATCATATATTTATAGAAGAAAAACAGCAAATCGTCGACATGTCTCTTAAGCTCTACAGGGAGAACCTCATTGTCGGCACCTGGGGAAACCTGAGCATGAGGGTGAACCACAATGACAATGAGTACTATTTAGTTACTCCTTCAGGCATGGAATATGAAGATACTATTATTGAGGATATTCTTGTGCTTGATAAGGATGGGAAGATTTTGTCGGGGAAAAGGAGGCCTACCTCCGAACTAAGAATGCATATGAAATTGTACGAGGAAAGAAGTGAAATTAACGCCATTATCCATACACACAGCACATTTGCAACTGCATGCGCTGTTGTCGGCATCGGGATACCGATGATGGTGGAGGATATGATACAGCACATAGGCGGCAACGTGAGAATAGCAAAATACGCTCTTCCAGGAACTGAAGAGCTGGCAG
>Ga0209540_10002112_pt1 | contig 14282 bp, 12 predicted proteins | sample BarGraIncu01121A_FD_184501 | JGI IMG/M metagenome (GOLD analysis project Ga0209540, IMG submission 184501) | Arctic peat soil microbial communities from Barrow, Alaska - Barrow Graham LP Incubations 011-21A (SPAdes) (version 2) | ecosystem: Environmental > Terrestrial > Soil > Wetlands > Peat... | reverse complement strand
GGTCAATCGATCCGAGACCGCCACGCGCGATCTGGCATTAACCGCAATCGCAAACCAAACCGCCAAACGAGTCCAACAAAGCAATCTGTCGTCGGCACTTCTTAAGAATAATGAGCGAATTGACGGGCAATTACTGCGCGACTATGCTGGCGGTATTGATGAGAATGGGGCTGATTCTGCGCTAGCGTTTGCCGTTAAGGAGCAGCGCGAGTCAATGGTTAAATCAACAGCAGAACGCGCTCAGTTAATGAATCATTTCAAGCTTAGCGGCGGACAGTATCAAAGACTCGCAACTAAGCAAGGAGCTGTCGTTGGTGTCGACAGTACTGGAAACAGATATACATTTAACCTGGATGATGACTACTCAATTGAAGCAGCCATACAAAATCAATTAAGCACTGGCTCATTTGATGAGAAATTCGAAATCATCACGAAGTCCGGTATCGGTGGTACCCTCGAGAACTTCCGTTCCTCAATTTCAAAAGCTATTCCTGCAAACGGTATACCAAACTCAGCTTCGTCTCTTGGCGGTAAATTCATTGACGATGTCATTAGAGGCTTAGTCACTGGTCGCGACTATGTAATAGAATCCACAGCTGAATTCATCGCTGACGGTAAAGTCAAAGACGAAGTATTAGCCAACAACGATCCAGGATCAATCAAGCTATTCCTAGAAGCTGCACAAAAAGGCGAACAATTAGTTAAACCGGAAAAACGAGCCAATTTCCGAAATAATGTCAAGAAACTTCTTGAAACAGCCAAGTCTATCACTGACGATAAATATGAGGGATATGACGTCCGATTGGCACATCAAGCCAGTAGCGGTACTATAGATGAGCTCAAAGAACTCATTCAAAAATTATCAAAATAGGACTAACTATAAACACCAAAATCATTTAGCGTTTGCGCTTTGGCAATATTCCACTTCCCAATACTAACCCGCCGTAACTGAGTACAATATGCCCCCGTGCCAAGTGCTGCACCGATGTCTTCAGCCAAAGTACGAATATACGTGCCGCTGGAAACGTTGGCTCTTATCTGAATCTCTGGGTATTTATAGTTAATAATTTCCAGGCTGTGAATCGTTACCTGGCGTTCAGGTATCTCGACCGGCTTGCCAGCACGAGCTAGTTTGTATGCCCGTTGCCCATTAACCTTAATCGCACTATAAATCGGCGGGCGCTGGGTAATTTCACCCGTGAATTTTTCAAGCACTTCTTTCACTTTTGTCTGAGTCGGAATCACATCGGACACGTTAGTAATTTCACCCTCTGGGTCCCCGGTCGTACTCGTTTGTCCCAAACGGATTGTTGCTTCGTACGTTTTATCTAGTTTGCTGTACAATCCGGCGTTTTTACATTCTTTACCGATAACCAGTATCATTAGCCCGGTCGCAAAAGGATCGAGCGTTCCAGTGTGACCTACTTTCACTTTTTTGCCCTGCTGCTCTGACAGTACACGACGTATGCGCGCCACAATCCCAAAACTGGTCATACCAGCCGGCTTATCAATCAATAAAATCCCGTCATCCATTTCCTAATTTATTGACCAGGTATATGGAACTGGCCTGGATCATTCGTAGTTGGCGTTGTCAACAATGGCGACAGTTCTGATGTCGTAACGGGCGCACCAATGCCAGGCGATGATGGCGATATATTTGTTGGTGGTGGCAAAGTTGAAAAATCCGGTAACGGAGGTGGCATCGGCAAATCAAATGTCTGTGCCGGGCTTGCCATTGGACCTTCGGCAAATATATCAACATCCTTTGAATCGTCAGCTTGACCAACACTATTAATAGGCGTGTTATGAATCACGTCGGCATTGCCTAAATAAGAATGCGTAAGAATTGTCTTGTTTTGCTGATCTTCTAGTTCGCGTCGCATTTCTTCGGCAGCCTCGTCAGTCGTAGCGTTCAAAGACCCGCCCAATGATGGTTCAATGGCCGTCGAGGGCACCACACCGGCAACACCTTGTATTTGTGGCAGCTCTTCTATCGCCGCCTTTGTTGGCTCTGGCAACAATGACGGTTCAGGCGCGTACACTGGCGCAAGAGTCGACGTCGAAGTTGATGAATCTACGGGTTCTGATTGTGGCAAAGGAGTCTCGACAGGCGCAGGCATAACATCGGGAATAGTGCTCACATTGTCTACAGGCAGCGTGCTACTAATAACCTGCTCGATACTAACGTCAGGCTCGTGATTAATCGTCAGACCATCTGGTGGTAATGTCGATTGTTCGCTACTGGCCTCAATCGGTATATCCGCAGCAATTGGCGCTTCAACCTTGTCATCTTTCGGAATAGCTGGCAAAGAATTAATTGCATGTGATTCTTGTAATTTTGCAGCAATCAATTGCTGATCCGCACCAGCCGCCATTAGTTGCGCAGCCATCGTCATAACGCGAGACGTCGTACGGGTGTTACTGAACCTATCGGTTGAAGCCACGATACCGGTAAGCAGCGCTGTCGAAATTTGCTTGTCCAAAAGCGGCTTATCGGTCTTTAGGGCCTCGCTAATACTTGTAATCATTTCACATAAACTACTAGCACTCTCGTCGCGCCAATCTATACTGCCCAAATGGCTAGTCTGTTCTCCGGCACTAAATGTCGCCACCGTTACGTCATGCAATATCCGACCGTGTGCCGCTAAGGCCATGTCAAGGTTATCTTGATCTGCAACGCCCAAAGCCAGGACAAGTTCGACATTGAAATCACCTTGGCTAAATTCTAGATCATCGCTAGTAATAGTCGTGCGATAAGGCGTAATAAAAATCTTGACGACATCGCCTTCGACTTTGTAACGTAAATGATCTGCCTTTTCTTTATCCAGGGCAATTATAAAATCTCGCAAACTGTCTGCAGTATTTTCGAATACCTTATCCGGATCCAAGAATGTAATGGCTGGCGGTATTGCCCCACTGAAAATAGCTGTTGCGTGCTTGTCGAGTTTATTCAAAAGCGCTGTCAAACCAAGCGCCGCCGACAAATCGTCAACCGACGGGTCCTTGCTAACTGTCACTAAAATATTAGTTGAGCTTTTTATTTTCTCAACAATTTGTTGTTTTACCTTGGCATCGGCATCATTCATGTGGTGTTTTCCTGGCTTTTTATTTTACCTAGATTTTGATGTCACTATAACATAAGTAGTTTGCCGGCGTCAACACTAGCCTCCTCTTTACAACCGAGCATTTTTGCTTTATAATCACGCCTTGATTGTATTTATTATTTTAAAGAGGTAAAGGAGCCAGAATGCCAATCATAAAGTCCGCCATCAAACGCGCCAAACAAACCATCAAACGCCGCGAACGCAACGTCGGCATTAAACGCGACATCAAAGACGCAACCAAAGCCTTTATAACCAAACCAACCGCCAAAGGTTTGAGTGCCGCCCAAAGCGAAATCGACACCGCCGTTAAAAAAGGTCTTATCAAGAAAAACACCGCTGCTCGCCGTAAATCTCAGCTATCCAAAGTAGCTAAAACTGCCGACGTCAAGATGGAAACTGCTAAGAAAACAGCTCCAAAAACTGCTGCGAAAAAGCCAGTTGCAAAAGCCGCCCCAGCTACCAAAAAAACGACTGCAACCAAAGCGTCTACAACCAAAAAAGCTACCGTCAAGAAAACTCCAGCAAAAAAGACTAAAAAATAAACCCCGTTCCCAACAAGAGAATAACCTAAATCAGGTTATTCTCTTTTAAATTAAAAAGCCCTACTGCTTTTTAAAAGCATGTAGGGCAAATGGCAAAGTGCCAAACCAAAAACCAAAACTAACATTTTCCGACTTCTCGGACAGTCGGTGATGACCATCCATCCCAAGTCAGGCCAGCCCAGAGGGTACGTAGTCCTAATGGACGACGACCACTGTAATACCATCGGCCTAGGCCAATCGAACCAGTCCAGCCTTCGGGACCTAGGTTAAACTGATAACCGGGCATATTTGGATATGGGCTTTCCGCCGATCCGTTCCAGCTAGAAACCCATTCCGGGGCCAACGCCGCTAACATCATAGTTTCGATGTTAGCCAAATCAGGCACTATAGCTGGATTTTTCCAGCAAGACCCAACCGGCATTTTCTGGTTAGCGTTCACATCAAGTGCCATCAAACGGATACCAGGGCTGTGACGATGTTCGGTGCCAGGCAACAGCCTGATGTGCTTGGGGCTGCTCTCTAGCTCATTCCAACGGTGTTTTCCGTCATGATCGTTGGGAGCTTTTATAGCTCCCCACATTTTGTTAAAGGTATGCTCAACAGCGTCTTCGTCACCCTTCCCTGGCAAGTAGGCACCGATTAACGGAACCTCGCCGGCTGTCCGCGGGACAAAATTTAAAGTTTGATTCAATAAATCTGGTGATACATCTGAATCAGTCAGGCCACAATCAGTTGTTTTAATAAACTGACGAATCCATTCAATCTGAAGCTCGGGTGAAGGGCACCAACTTGGGAGTTGATACACAGGATTAACCGAGACCATTTAGAACACTTCCGTTCCGCCGCAAAATTTACCAATACTCGCTGCATCAGTGATCTCAATATTGAGAGCGGCACAGTAATTTTTCATAACAAAAAACCACGGTGCCGATCTAAATATCTATTGAATTAGAAAATGTTTGAATTGTTAAGGTTCATGCGATTACTTTACAACAAAATATAAAGATACGCAAATTATTCGCACTTCCCCACCACAGCAAACTCGACATCACCTACTTTTCGCCTGATTATCCATTATTTACCTATAAATATCTTTTTATTCGCGATTGGTCTTCACGGGATTTTTCGTTTTTGGCATACAGCTCAACAAACAAAACGCGGTTCTCGCTGATGACTGCGATGAAAACAATACGAGCCTTATCATTGTGGCCCAGGTCTGCCACGTCGAGACGCATTTTTACTACCTCAGCATCACCCTTAGAGTGCAATACCGCAGCTGTTTTGCCTGCAAAGAATTGCCTGCGATATTCTGCTACATCTACGTCTGGCGCTAGCTGGTCATATAGAGGCACGATATATTGCTTAGCTGCCTGGATATCGCTAGGTATTGACCGCCACTTTTTTATTAGTCGCTTTACGTCTTTTGCAAACTCCGGCGATTCATTAAAGTTCATCGCTTGGTTCCGTCACGGCTGTTTTGCTAGTACGATAGTATACGCCTCTATACGCTATCAGCTTGCCCGGCTCTGCTACTAACCACGGCGTATCGTAGTGAGACAACTCAGAAAGTTCACTTGCGGTTTTATCGCTTAAACGTGTAAGTGTCTCATCGATGTGCCGAAGCTCCTTAGCTGTAATATTCTGCAAATTCGCTTTTACTGTTGGCAAATATTTCCGCTGAACATTGCTGAAATACTTCGTCTCTACTATTTCGAGTTCATTATTTACTTTCATACCCTCAACAACACCTACAAAATCACGAGTTGGTGTCGGGCCAAAGTGATTGCGCACATAAGTCAGGCCGGTTATGGATTGTCCGGTTTTTTCGTAATAGTCAAAGTCTATAAAGTACAGTAGTTTGTACAGCACCGTCTCGCCCACGTTTGGTTTAGCGCCGACTTTTTCGAGTACATACAGCAATACTTCGCGTAACTTTTCAGGATTCGTTTGCGGGTCGATGTCGCGCGGCTGAATATCTGTATCTGTTGTATCGAATTTGTACGGTACAATTGGTTCTTCGACGCGCGATTCTATGCCGTTTATTAAATCGCTTGGTGCTATCTGATAAAATTCGGCGATATTACGAATTTCGGTCAAATTTGGATCACGTCGTCCACCTTCTAGCCCTGCATAGGTAGCTCTAGCAATACCAACCTTGTCGGCGATATCTTGCTGGCTAATATTTGCATTATCTCGTAATTGTCTAATCGTCGTTTTAAAATCCATAGTAATGTTGCCCCCTTGGATTACTTTTGATATCCTCATTGTAGATTATGTTACAAATTTAGTCAATATATTCGTTTGTTTATGTAACAATATGTTATCTTCCTATTAAATAGAGGAACCGTCCCTATATGTTTATAATTCCCTTTTTAGAAAAACAAACAGCCCCACCTCGGGGCTGTTTTAATTGTCGATTTCAACCACCTTTTGCCGGCCGGTATGCCCACGGATTATTTTCACCCGCGACTTTGGCACGCCGTAATATTTCGACAGCAATTTAATCAAAGCTTCATTCGCCTGATTATCCGCTGCCACTTCCCGAACAAAAACAACCAACCCGTCCCCAGTCGCCTCGACCAACGGTCCCTTTTTGCTGTTCGGTTTGATATGGATGTTGACTTTCATTTAACCCTGTCGATATCTAGATAGATATTCATGACTTTATTCTACAGTAATGATGATTACATGCTATTCAACTAGCGAACAAGAGAACCGTCCCCGTGTTCATGTGCTTCATGTTTCTGAATGGGTTATTGGGCTATTTCGACGTGCTCATTGATCCGTTAGTCACCCACGGCTCTCACTAGCTCATCGAAGCTGCTTGCACGATATTTTTTGAAATCACCTTCGTCAACAAATAGCTCATGAAATTTAACATTTTGTAACTTATTAACGTCGTTCACCCATTGTTTAAGGCGTGTGCGTTTTGGTTCGACATCTAAATCCTGTAGTCCTTTTGTCTCAACAATCCAGACGTCACCGTTGGTTGCTCGTACAATAAAATCAGGGAAATAGTTTGAAATCTCACCCTTTGAGTTTTGATAATCAATCTTAAAGCCAATTGCCATGAAGTTTTTTGTAAAAGCCTGTACATCATCGCATTTGTCTAGGAACCCAGCAAATTCAAGCTCGAGATGGCTATCGCCAATTAATTTATTGAACACACTCTTTTTGGGTATCAATATTTCTTGAGGCGTAACCACGAATGGACGTGTGTTTTTGATCTGGATAGTGCGTGCTATCACAGCTTCGCCACTATCGACTACAGTCAAATCATTTATGGCTTTTTTGAATACTTCTACGATTGTTCGTCGAGCTTCAACTTCTTGTAAATTACGTAAAATATTACGGTCAGCTGGATCAATGTTTTGACCGAATAATTTATTTGTAACGAATTGCTTCACTTTGCCATATAGAATGTCGTAACCGCCGACAAGACGAAGGTCATTTTTTATTGTTTGTGCAAAATAACCAATTGCACTTGACCCGTCTGTGATAGTCATTTTTGGTAATTGTGTTGTATGAGACACTTCATCACTTACAATCTCACGAAAAGTAATGTCCGTAAGTTGCTCTTCGCTATATTGACGCTTTTCAATCGGCTTAAAGCCATATTTAACTAGATCATCAATATCAATACTTGAGAAGTTTTTATACTCACGATTCATCCTTGGTGATAAAATTGGCAGCTCGATATCAAGCTTATCGATATCTTTCGTCATATCTTCATCGTCAACTGTAATTACTGGCGGCGTGTTTGCGTGACTACCGGCCCCCATTTTCGTGTATTCTAATTCGACACCCTCGGATTTAATAGATTGTACGAATTCGATAAATGCATCCGTTCCTACGACACTCACCTTCTCTTTTATGTCAGTACCACGGAACATGCGCCGCAAACCACGGCCAAGGGTTTGTTCTGGCAATATCTTTGCTTTTGAGGTATATGCGCGAAGTCCTACGATAGTAGTAACGTTTTGGACATCCCAGCCCTCTTTTAACATCAGGACTGAAACAACTGCTTTAAATGGGCTCTCTAGACTATCAATTTCGTTTGCTTGCTTACGAAGCAGTTCTAGCTCATCTTTACTCTTACCAGTTGTTGTTTCTGCAATATCACCACTCTGATTTGTATGAATTGTCAAAACAGCATCACGTAATTCTGGATATGTTGTGCTAAGATATTCGGCTACGTCATCACCATTTTTTGTATCGTCAGTCATTACGAATAAAACGGCTTTTTTGTTACTTTTGATCAACTCGTTATATGCCTTTTTCCATTCCAAAACGCCAAGATTTATATAATCAGCATATCTTTCAGTGAATTTAGCACTTTGTGATTCTTTTAATAGGGCGCGTGATGCTTCGTCGGGCAATACTGGATGTTTAACTACATTTTGATGAATAGCCTCCACAAGAGGATAGTCGCAGATAGTTTGCGGGAATATTGCACCATTATTCTTTTTTGGTGTCGCAGATACATCAATTTGAAGCGTGAGTTTATTGCCCTTCATCTTTAGTCTGTTATGAATATCTTGGATTGAAGTAAACCATGACATTCGCTCGTCATGTACGTGATGAGCCTCATCATTTAGTATAACTAATTCATCAATATCGCGAACGATGTCGCCTAAATCAACCTTGGAATCATTTGTTGCCCCGACTGGTCTAGCGCCGAGGAAATAATTCATCAGATTATCGTCGTCTATTGATGGTGTTTTGTCAGCTCTGTCATATACGCGATGTATATTTGTTAGGAAAATATTACCAGTTTTTTGCGTTAAATGTATATTGTCCTGCAAATGCAAAGTTAGTTGAAAGTCAGTCTTCCAATCACGATCACCATAGCCAGAGTCAGGAATCATTGGATCGTCAAAGAATATTCTTAACCCTTCAAAATCTTTGTTGATACGATCAAGCACAATAATATTTGGCGTAATAACCAAGAAATTACGCGCTAAATCGGAGTCTTCTTCATATGTTTTATGGAAGAAACTCCATACTAAAACAAGCGCCAAGACCTTTGTTTTACCAGCGCCAGTTGCCATTTTTATTACATAACGACGCCAATCTTCTGCAAACATATTAGCTTGTAATGTGCCGGTGCTGTCATAGCGCAATAGGTCATACGGTGTTTGTGTCTTAGCTACGTCGTATAGATAAATAATCGTTTCAATTGCTTCGCGCTGCGCGAAGTAGTATTGGAATTGGTATTGGGTACCATCTGCTTTTTCTTTGAAATGGTCTGTTTGGAACCACCAGCGCAACAAAGATCTTGACGTTTCACTTGCACCGGTATAGTCATTATTACGCCATTCTTTAACTTTTTCGCGAAGGATTGATACAAGCGGCGGCATAAGATTATAGCGATCTTTTTCGCTCATATCGTCGCCAGGGAACCATCTGATTGACGGATCAAGTATCTCAAATGGGGACGTTGGAAAATCTTTATTTAGCGCCATCTGATTCACTCTTTTTTACAATGTCTCTTATGTCCTCTATAAGCTCTGCTTTGAAACTAGTTAATTTATTGTCCACCCCGAACCCAAAAGAGCGTCTCTTTACCTCTTCGTGTGGTTCAAAATAAATAGTGCCCATAGTAGTAACAACAAAATCTATAATTTTATTGTCGGGGTCTGACGTGAATTTTTTTGTCAACAAATTTGTATAACTTTCCAGAGAAGTCGCCACAACAGCCTTAAATGCATATTTTTCGTGTAATCTCCGCTCTTTAGAGTACTGAATAGCAGAATATCCCGTATAAAAGATTAACGGTGTAATTAATGCGAGCCTAAAAAATATAGTGGCCGATAAGCTAAAATCCTTCAAGAAACTAATTACCAAAATCACAATCGCAAGCAATGCAACCAATACTAAGCTTACGAAAAATCTCTTTTGCCATTTTTTAACATATTCAGTTTCTAGCTCCTTTGCTCTTTTATTAAACGAGCCAGCAAGTCCGGTGTTTACTGCTAATTGGTAAGTCTGCTCTAAGTCTTTTAATATCGTTGTAGCTTTCTCATTTTTCGAACTAGTATCTTTCCACGCGACTTTTGATTTTTCGTTATATTCTTTTGCCCCCTGGACATAAGAAGTTGCATTTTTGCGTAACTCCTCAATCTTATTAGCAGTTGTGTTCGCATTTTCCTCAATAGCATCTATCCTTAATACAATTTGAGCTACACCTGTTGTCGGATCAAGAGCCTTCGTTCGCAATTCGGAAATCTGGGCTAAATCTGTACGCGTTTGTGTAATAAGCTCAATGGTTTGGTTATAACTAGAGTTTAATGCTGCTAGATTTTCGGCACTTTGTTTTCTATTAGTTTCTGTTTCTAGTAATTTTTCTTCTATAGAGGACAGTACGGTCGTTGCATTTAGCAACTTTTCATCAAGCTGCCGCTTTACGTCGTTTAGATAAGCATCAACATCTCTGCGCTGTGTCATACACCAACCTCAATGACTTTAGTGGTGTCACACCCAAATATATCAACGACTTTAATAGCAATCTTATATCGCTTACCAGGCGTCATTTCTCTAGAAACAGACATCAATTCAAGTGAACGATCTTTTTTGGTGCGAAATGATTGCCACTCATTTTCAAAAATATAATTGCCAGTCCAGACATTTTCGTATGTTCCGTCTTCTTGAGGTTCGCGCACAATTTCTTGCTTACTCTCGTAGTCAAAGTCGACGCTCCAATAATCTACCCAGTCGCTCCAGTTTTTGGTTAAGATTTCTTGGCTAACAATATCAGTGTCCTTATCTTTACTAATCTTGAGCACTTGCCCGTCTCGAACAATAGTTTTGGCTTGGCCAGGTTTTAATTGCACATCTGCGTCTTGATTGTAATGTACACTAAAGTCATTTAATTCTATAGCTAGTGTTTTGCCTTTTACTATCGGTTTAACTTCGATATAGCTTACATCGTAGAAAGTTACTTGGTTCTTTTCGATAGCTCGCTTATCAAATACATCCCTTGGGATATGCTTTAACGCAAGGTCAATACCTTTTGCACTCGCTTCGTCTCGGGCGTTATCGCCCATGCCCATCTCAAACTCGAATGCCAAAACGTCAACTTTTGTAATTTGTTTTTCTTGACATTCCTTTATAATCTCTTCAATGAATAGCCGTCCGACTGGAACGTTTACAGGCCCGATTGCCACTAGGCGAGCATTTTTCTTGGCTGCAAATGTACGAAAACCATTAATAGCCTCAGCTTGATATGCTTTTGTGATCAATTGTATAAAAGCTTGTTCTCGTTGTTCTTCTAGCTGCTGAGCGTTATCCTGTCGCTTATCGATATATTCACCGATATAATGTTGACGTTCGTATTTACCAAGATTTAAGATTTCAAATGCACGATATGATTTATTCTCCGCTTTGAGTTGGCGTTGTACGGTGATCATACGCTTGCGGGCAGTGTTAATACTAAACTTACCTATATCACTACCAATCCACTTACGCCCAAGTTTCTCTGCTACGGCTTGAGTAGTCCCAGAACCCCCAAAGAAATCTGCGACAATATCACCCTCGTTAGATGACGCCTTAATTAATTTTTCAACTAATTCTTCGGGTTTTTGTGTCGGATAGTTTAACCTTTCGGCAGACATTCCGTTTATAGTAGCGATGTACCATACGTCTGATGGTAAAGCCTTCTCTTGATTACCTCGACCCTTATTTCCGTCCTTGATCAAAGCACCCTTATACTTCAGGCGATTAGCTGTTGCGTCTGACATTTTTCTATCCTCAAGAACATCTTCAGCATTGAACGTCATTGCATCAGGATTTTTTGCATACATTAGAATAGTGTCATGCTTTTTATTCCAGTTTTTGTCTGTACGAAGACCCCAACTATAATTCCAAACTATCTCACCAACATTTGATTCATTCCCAAATATTTCATCCATCACTAGACGGATATGGCTATTTACTCTCCAATCACAATGAATATAGATGACGCCATTTTCAGCTAGCAAGTCGTGCATTAGACTTAGACGTTCATATATCATTGCGATAAAACTATCTGCCCCTTTACCCCACGTATCACGATAAGCTAGTTCCTCGATAACGCTCGGGTTCTTTGTCAAAGTTTCTCCACCGATTTGGATATCCATACTAAAATCAGCACCAACATCAAATGGCGGGTCAATATATATGAGTTTTATTCCGCCTTCGGCCTCAATTTGTTCGCGTAATGGACCGTTTTTTAGGCTACTCAAAATGAGTTTATTATCACCCCAAATCAATTTATTCGTCCATCCTCCACTCTGCCTGCCTCCAGCATCGAATAGGCTACTTTGTAGCTTTGCAACCTTTTCTGAACGTGGTTCATCAACAACTTCAATGGTTTGAAAGGGTAATACTACATTTGTAACTTCGTTAGTCTTACCGTTCCATACCAGCTCAACCTCGCGCTTGTCATCAAAAAGTAGAAATCGATACTTATCAGGCAATGGCTTGCCTTCTAATAGATACTGATTTATATCTCTAATCTCATGTTCAGTAAGCCTCGCCATAATTCTTTCATTTTACTCTAAAAAGAGCTGATTGAGAATAGAAACGAAATGTTATTAAAAATGTTTGAAGACTCTTTCGCCAGCGATATTTTTTGAAAGAGATAAAATACAAAATGCAATGTAATGAAAAATATTATATAATTATGAAATGATCGATAAGAACCAACTATACTCAAAACGTAAATCATTTTCGAGGAGTATCAAGTTCGACAAAGCATTTCTCGAATCTTTTAAGAATGCGCTCGAGGCTGGGGGTTTTTCGGAGGTGATATTCAGGCTGCCGCACAATATCTTGGGAGAAAAGGAAAATGACGTGATCAGCTTTGATGATTTTTTGAAAAGAGAAAGAAATTATCCATCAGTTATACTGATTGCGATTAACCCCAAGACAGAAGAAACGGTAAAGGTATTGTTCGTCAACATTTCCACGAAGACTTTTTTTAAAGACAACACTTTCCCTAGCGGCCATAGTGAGCCATCCGAGCTATATATTCAATCAACACCAGATCGCCTCTATTCTCTTTTTGAGTTTTATTATAGCCGATTCTTTATAGTTTCAGACCCTGTTAGCGCTATAATAGAACCTCTCTTGGGCATATTTTCTTTGTTTGCGTTGCTTTATTATATTGCAACTATACTTATGAATAAGCCGGCATATTTTAGTGCTACCTATCATGTTGCTATATTTGACTATCTGTCCGTAGTATTATCGATAATATTTTTATTTAACTTCTTGAATCGCCAGACTGGACTATATGTTAAGGAAAAAGAGTTAAAACCTTCAGTTTGGCTCAAGATGGCAATAAAAGGCGAGTTCAGAGATAATCCTATAGTTAACCTAACTATAGGTGTACTGGGAGGTTTTATAGTTATTCTAATAGGCCATATTCTTGGCTGGTAATGTTATATTAATTTTAATATGATACGCACATCAAAAAGATTGTTCTATATATTTGCGATTTTCATGAGGGCACGTTCGATGAGGAGCCAGGGTTCGGCGCGAGAGATTTTCATATCGTCATCGGCCTGTGCGAATATTACGACTATTTTTGAAGTACCACTCTTACCTAGTCTTTTAGCGATCGGCGTCAGTTTCGACACGACGTATGGGTGGATGCCGAAATCTTTAGCTACGTTATCCGATTTAGTTGCCGATGCGACGACCGCTAATTGAAATCCCTGTGTAAATAATAGTGCTGACAATCGATAGACGTCCTCGGATTGTTCGAGTATTTGCAACATTTGTTTTAGCTCATTCATATCACCACGTAAGGCTGTTTCAAACAAATTAAACACATTCTCAACTGGATTGGCTTCGATAATATTCATAATGGTTTCAACCGAAACCGTATCTGTTAAAGATAATTTTTCAAGCGCGTTAAATAATTGCCACTGATCAACACCGACACGTTGGACCAAAGTTTGAACACATTTTTTATCCAGTTCAAAGCCAAGCTTTTTGGCTTCTGTAACCGCCCATTTCTCTGCCGTTGCCATATCGCGGTCAGTCCATGGCTGAAATTCTTTGACGATTGCATTTTCTTTCAATGCCTTAAAAGTCGTTGTTCGCTTGTCCGGTTTTGGCTCAATCAATATCAAGTGAATGTCGTCAGATATCCTGGACAGCCAGTCGCCAAAAACCGCCCATATAGCCTTGTTCTGGCTTAGATTTCTAATAACCACCATGCGCGCGGTAGCAAACAGGCTAACTCCCATTAAAATATCCGGTAATTGTGCCAGTTGCAGCTCGCTGCCATCAATCTTTTCGACGTTGCCAGTAAAATCACCTGCAATCTCGCCCAAGGCCTGTTCAATCTCAAATGAATTTTCACCAGTTAATAGAGTAATCATTGTCTGTATTATAGCTCAAAGTTGCTGGCAATGCGGGCAAATGTGTGTACCGCGACCGGCAACTTTGATTTTAATGATCGTAGTACCGCAGCGCGGGCAAGCTAGGCCTTCGCGACGAAAAACACGGGCAAAGTCCATATAACTTCCTTTTTTACCTTCGGCATTAACATAATTTCTGTTTGTGCTGCCACCTTTTTCAATAGATAAATTCATAACAGCGCGGACTTCTGTATATAATCGTTTAAATTCTGCACCAGTTATCGATT
>Ga0209540_10002110_pt1 | contig 14290 bp, 15 predicted proteins | sample BarGraIncu01121A_FD_184501 | JGI IMG/M metagenome (GOLD analysis project Ga0209540, IMG submission 184501) | Arctic peat soil microbial communities from Barrow, Alaska - Barrow Graham LP Incubations 011-21A (SPAdes) (version 2) | ecosystem: Environmental > Terrestrial > Soil > Wetlands > Peat... | reverse complement strand
TTATGCTTTTCAGTTGTTGCTAAAATAAAAATAGCATGAGACGGGGGCTCTTCAAGCGTCTTCAGGAACGCATTGAAGGCTGATGAAGAGAGCATATGAACTTCATCAATTATATAGATGCTGTATTTTCCTATCTGCGGAGGAATTCTAACCTGGTCATTAAGACTTCTGATATCTTCAACCTTATTATTTGATGCAGCATCAAGTTCGTGAATGTTAAAAGATCTCAATGAATTGAATGAGAGGCAGGATTCACATTCATCACATGCTTCAAGATTTTCACCGAGGTTGATACAGTTAATGGTTTTGGCAAAGATTCTCGCACAGGTAGTTTTCCCTACTCCCCTTGGTCCGCAAAAAAGATATGCCTGAGCAAGATGGTTGTTTTTGATTGCACTTTTCAGAGTATTCGTAATAGAATCCTGACCTATTACCATATCAAAACTGGCAGGCCGGTATTTCCTTGCTGAAACAATGAAGTTTTCCATAAATTACTGACTCCCGTTTTTCTAATATCACGAAACACAAATATAGTTAAAAAGGCTTCCCTGTAAAGTGACTCTTTATAAATATAGGGATTTAGTTAATAAAAAAATAATATTAGAATAAAGGTTGCCACAAAGTGGCAATATATGAATAACCCCCGGCTCTTTCAGAGCCATTAAAAATCTATCTAAATCCAATATCGCAAAGTAAGTAGGTAAAGAATTTGCACAATTGATTTTAATTTAAAGACTAAATGATTATATATATTTCAATTTTTTTCATCACTAAATTTTTGAATAAAGCAAAATAGTTGTACTTTTGCGAGCCAAAATCATTAAACTAATAAACAATTAATTACTATGTTGAATCAGTACGAAACCGTTTTCATTGCAACTCCCGTTTTATCTGAGAACCAGATGAAGGAAGCGGTACAGAAATTCAAGAAGGTCATCACCGACAATAGTGGTGAGATCGTTCATGAAGAGAACTGGGGTCTAAAGAAACTGGCCTACCCCATCCAGAAGAAGTCTACTGGCTTTTACTATCTGGTTGAATTTAAAGGCACAGGCGATCTAATCGAAAAACTTGAAGTCCAATATCGAAGAGATGAAAGGATAATCAGGTTTTTAACATTCAGGATGGAAAAATTTGCGGTCGAATATGCAGAGAAGAAGAGAAAACAGAAAGAAGCAGGTAAATCGAAGGAGGAATAAGATATGGCACAGAACGAATCGGAAATCAGATATTTAACTCCGCCAACGGTTGAGATAAAGAAAAAGAAGTACTGCAGATTTAAGAAAAACAGGATCCGTTATATCGATTATAAAGATCCGGAATTTCTAAAGAAGTTTCTAAATGACCAGGGTAAAATTCTGCCACGCAGAATTACAGGCACTTCACTTAAATACCAGAGGAAAGTGGCAAAAGCCGTTAAAAGAGCCAGACATATTGCTCTTCTTCCTTATGTTACTGATCTTTTAAAATAAGGAGGACTAATTATGGAAATTATATTAATACAGGACGTCAATAAGCTTGGACAGAAAGACGATTTAGTGAATGTCAAAGCCGGATATGGTAGAAATTTTCTTATCCCGAGAGGCTTCGCCATTGCAGCAACTCCATCAGCAAAAAAGATGCATACTGAAAACCTCAGGCAAAGAGCTCACAAGGAAGAGAAGATTAAGATAGCAGCTCAGGAGATTGCCGGCAGACTTGCAGATGTTAAAATTGTTGTTGGTGCGAAAACCAGTACTTCAGGAAAAATATTCGGTTCAGTAAATACGATTCAGATTGCTGAATCGCTGAAAGAAAAAGGATTTGATATTGACCGTAAGAACATCACCCTTCCTGAAGATCAGATTAAGGAAGTTGGAAACTACAAAGCAATTATCAAACTACACAGGGATGTGAAAGTTGAGGTTGAATTTGAGATCCAGGGCGAATAAGAAACCCTTACATAAAATGAAAAGCCGCCCCAAAAAGGCGGCTTTTTTATGTACTAATAGGAATCGTGGAAATCTTTTCTGCGTTCGTATTTCAGATCACCCAGTACCGAAGCTTTAACTCTTATCAGAAAATTCCAGCTTTGCAGTGTTCCGTTAGGAACCCAATTAAGATTCATTTCCCAGCAATGGAGATCACGGGTTATTCCAATGTTGGTCATCGTAATCACTTTTGCCTGGAAATCGTATCCGCTTGTGAATGTGGCTGACATCTTCTTGGTTATTGTTACACTCCCGTTAAAAGAAAGAGTCTGGGATATCGTTGGTTTTAAAGCCGTTTTAAAATAACTGAAACTGTAGCTCATATTAAGTGTCCATGGGAAATCAAAAACCTGGTAACCATAAGCGTCTCTGGCCCCGGTTCCTTTATTCTGGGGTGGCGGAACACCAGTACCAGGCATTCCGAAACCTACCTGATTCCCCTGATTAACAATATCCTGAGATGGAGATAGTGATGGATTTGGATTTGCAGTTGTTTTTTTCTTGTTCTTGTTTTTCTTGAGTAATTCACTGAGACTGAAATCAACACTCGTACTGAAATTGGTGAGCCTCATTAGTTTTTTATCCTGAGCCCATAAAAATTCACCTATAGGAATGCCATTACTGTTGGTGCCATAAAGTGAAAAACTGCTGTTTGCCGAGATGTTTACATTATTAAGAATGGTTGTCCTTGCCTGCATGGTTACAGGAGCCCATCTCATTGAGTCGGCAAATATGTTATATGCGGTATTAATACTAAAATTGTCTATAAGCTTCACCTTCTTTGGTTTTCCTGTTGTATCTTTTCTCTCAAAGATTTTTGCCTCCAAAATATTAACCACACTAAAAGTAATATTTCCACTTTTGCTTGATAATGAAGGTGTACCGAAAATATTACCATCATAAATCGAATAAGTCGACAGATGAGATGGTATGGAATCTACCTGTACCTGTCGGTACATTCTCCGCGAAGACAGTCCCTTCACTGAAGGAACAAAACTAAAAGTTATTGAAGGTTTAATCACATGTCGGATCTGCTGAAGTCGTGAATTAGGGCTTTTTACAGTAAAATCATATGTTCCAAATATCTGCGGGTTAAAACTTGCACTGATCGAAGGGCTTAAGGCCTGTCCATAAAAAAGCCCCTTTATAGTATCATTATGGAGAGGTACGATTTGATTAACCGACGGGTCAATATGTGTGGGATCCCATACCTTTATTATCTTCCGAGTATAAAGTACACCTGTATAAGTCAGTGATGGAGAAATCGAAAAGTTTTTGAAGGGACGGATCTGAAAACTTAATGGAATGTCGTGTTTAAAACCATTATTCATATGTTTCCAGACGGAGGACGTAAACAGTAGACTGTCTGTTGTATTTATCTGATTATCAAGCGATGCTGAATAGGAAAGCTGAATTTCCTGGTACCATTTAGAAGATCCTGAACTGTTTATACCTTTAAAAGGAAAAATTCTGGACACATTAAAACTGCCCTTGGGCAAATCGAGCATTATCGTTTTATTCTTGACATTCTGACTGTGATTTGCACTTATTGAGAGATTGAAAGGAGTTCCATCCCATGATTTTGAATAACTGACACTCGACTGTCTTTGCGTTGTGACGTGATCTGCAACAACATAACTGTTGTTTCTGTCATAGCCGCTCGAACTCATATTCACACTGGCATTGAATCTGGAACCCGGAGAAGATTTTGCATCCTGAGACCAAGTCCATCCCACCCTGTAATTAGTCGATTTACTATAATCGGTAAGTCCCTGGTGCCCTGCAATATTATTTGCATAACTAAACGAAAAGCTTCCGCTGTACTTGTAGAGTCTTCTATAATTGGTCAATGCGTCAGCTATCCAGGATCCATTTGCATAAATGCTACCTTTTAACGAAAGATCAAAATAATTACTGATTGCAAAATAATATCCTCCGTCAGTCAGCGAAAAACCGCGCGTACGCTCTTCTCCGTAACGTGGGATAATCAGTCCCGATGCAGCCTTCTTGGTCTGAATAGGGAAAAAACCAAAAGGAATTACCAGGGGCAACGGAATACCCTCAACTACGAGATTGCCCGGACCGGAAATAATCTTTTTGCCCGGGTAGACTCTTGCTTTAGGGAGGTTAATATAAAAGTGAGGTGTATCTGCATCACACGTGGAATAGGTGCTCCGCGAAATATTGGATGTTCCATCCTCAAGAAGCTTTGTAAATGCACTATGTAACAATCCAGCATCCTGTTTTGTGATAATGTTCTTAATAAAAGCTTTACGTGTTTTGAAATTATAGGTAATCTGATCTGCTTCAAATTCCTGACTACCTTCTTTAAATACAGGTTTACCGGTAATTTTACCAGTAGTGTCTCTTCTGCCGATTGCAAACAGCAGATTTGTTTTCATATTAAAAGAAATAGAGTCTGCTTTGATTTCAATCTGTTGATAATTAACTTTGGCATCCTTGACGAGGATCACCAGCTTATTGACGAGATCGGTTTTCCTGTAACCGGCAGCTGAATAAGTAATTTTTGAGTTGACAACAGCTGATGAGCGACGGGGCAAGTTCTTTGTTACGGTATCAATTCTGGAAGAATCCTGTCTGATCAGTAATGTATCCCTGATTGTTTTTCCTGTCTGAGAGAACAACGAAAAAGTATTGACCATTGCGAGGAACAATATAACTAACCGCTTTTCTTTAAAAAAATACAACTTAAATACTATTTTTGTAAAGTTTTTGTGTGATACGGGGATGTCTGCGCAAAACTAATTAAAAACATTAACTTAAAATGAGTACAGGAATTAAAAACGGCAAACAACATACCTTTAATATATATAAAGCAATATTGTTTTCCCTTTTTATTGTCACAACAACTATTTCATCTTCAGCAGGGGGAGTTAAGGATGGAAAAAACTGGGTGATTGTAATTGATCCCGGACATGGAGGAAGGGACCCGGGTGCATTGGGTGCCATAAGCCGGGAAAAGGATATTAATCTGGCAATTTCTCTTAAAACCGGTGAATACATTGAACGGAATATCAGGAATGTAACCGTTATTTATACCAGAAAAGACGATTCATTCGTTGAACTCATCGACAGACCAAAAATCGCAAACAAAGCCAATGCTGATCTTTTCATTTCTATTCATACCAACTCGATAAATTCGAAAAATGTCATGGGCGCAGAAACCTGGATCATGGGCTATGCAAAGGATCAGGCGAATCTTGAGGTTGCTATGAAAGAGAACTCAGTAATGCTTCGTGAAGATGACTTTTCGACAAAATATGAGGGATTTAATCCCAATTCTTCGGAATCATATATTATGTTCTCTCTGACCCAGAAAGTTTTTCAGGCTGAAAGTACTGACCTGGCTTCAAAGATCCAGACAGAATTCCGTGAAAGAGTAAACAGAAATGACCGTGACGTAAAGCAAGCAGGATTCTGGGTCCTTTACACTACCAAAATGCCAAGTGTACTGGTCGAAACAGGTTTCATTACAAATCCTACTGAAGAGAAGTACCTTAACTCAAAAGAGGGACAGGATTATCTTGCATCTGCAATATACAGGGCCTGCAGGGATTATCTGAATGAGATTGGTAGTAAGAGTGGTATTTCGACAGAAAAGAAACCCGATTCAGATGAGAAATCTGACACGTTAACCGAAGTGAATCAGCCGGCTGGTGAAACATATTATGTGGTACAGATTAAAACCTCTTCATTGAAAACTGAAATCAAACCTGAGAATTTCAAAGGATTAAAAGATATAAAAGAGATGAACGTACAGGATCATTTCAAGTATGTTACAGGGAGTTTCACAGATTATTCAGATGCGGTCCAGTACAGAAAAAAAATTGAGGCAATTTATCCTGATGCTTTTGTAATAGCAGTAAAAGATAACAAAATAGTACCTTTACAACAGGCTTTGGATCAAAAAAAACAAAATGATCATTAGATGAAAAAAATTTCGAATGAAGTTAAAGTTGGAGCAACTGCGTTACTGACTATAGTGGTTTTTGTATGGCTCTTTAATTTTCTTAAGGGAAAAGATTTTTTAAAAAGTACAGCAATTTATTATGCTGTTTATGAAAAAGTTGGCGGACTGGCAGAATCCAGTCCGGTCGAAGTCAACGGGTATAAAGTTGGGGTAGTGAGATCTATCGATTTTATCGATGCAGAAAGTGGGAGACTTTTGGTTGAATTCTCTGTAAATAAGAATTTTAAGCTCCCAAAAAACACAGTTGCAGAAATAGTGCCTATCTCTCTCCTGGGAGGAATGAAAGTTCAGTTTGTCTACGGCAATGGTCCGGGAACATATTCGGAAAGAGATACAATACCGGGCAGGCTGGCTGAATCGCTTATGGATAAAATCGATACAGAAATTTTACCGGTCAAGGAAAAGATATCCAATCTCATCGTTGTCCTCGATTCAGTAATAAGCTCAGTCAATGAAGTATTGAATGCTGATTTTAAAAAAGGTCTTAGCGGAACGCTTGCAAACCTGAACAGTACAACACAGAGCCTCGACAAAATTATAGGGTCAAAAGAGAAGGAACTTACTGCCACACTGGATAATGTCAATAAGTTTACAAAGATGCTGTCAGATAATTCGGAAAGGATGAGCAAGACATTCAGCAACCTTGAAGCAATTACTGATACTATTGCAGCAGCTGATTTATATAAATCAGTATCCAATCTTAAGGCAAGTCTCGAAAAAGCTGCATTATTGATGGATAATCTGAATAAAGGAAAAGGCACCGCAGGTCAGTTCCTTACGAATGACACCCTTTATACAAATCTGACGAGCAGTCTGGAGAGTTTAAATGTACTTTTAAAGGATATGAAGAGCAATCCAAAGAGATATGTACATTTTTCTGTCTTTGGTAAAAAAAGTACTCCCTCTAAATAAAATTATTATAAAATTCAGATTATCTTCATCTTAAAAAAACAATCCGAATACATGACAAAATAGTCCTCATTTTATACAGGTTGTGTTGAATTTTGAGTAAGGATTCATAATGATTTGTATTACACTGACAAAACAAAATAAATGATCATATATCCATGATAATCAACACTTTAAATAATATAAAAAAAAATTCAATTCTAAGTTGCTGATGGTTAAAAACATATACTTTTTTTGACAAAGTCAAGCAAAAAAAATTTTTTTTATTAGTTATTTTTTTACAAATATTGCTACATGAATCTGATTGATTCAAACCTTGAAATTTCAAAAAAAATAAATTTACATGAATAAGTCACATAATGATGTTTGGAATAACTGTCTGCAAATAATTAGAGATATTATTCCATCCATCAGTTACAAGACCTGGTTTGAACCCATAGTTCCTTTAAAGCTTGAAAACAATATCCTGACCATTCAGGTTCCAAGCCCTTTTTTCTATGAATATCTTGAAGAGCAGTATATTGACATTTTAAGGAAAACCCTCAGACGTGAGATCGGAACTGATGCAAAGCTTGAATATAACGTCGTTATGGAGAATACCAATTATTCCGACGGTAAACCCTATACAGTGAGGTATCCCTCAAGAAATAAAACAGATCTTAATAACAAACCCGTTCAGGTACCCTTCGATGTTACTCAACCGTCAATAAAAAATCCTTTTGTAATACCCGGCATAAAAAAAGTACATTTTGATCCTAAACTTAATCCCGATTACAACTTCAATAACTATGTCGAAGGTGAATGCAACAGGCTGGCCCGGTCAGCAGGTATTGCTGTTGGTAATAATCCGGGGGGAACAGCATTTAATCCTTTGATGATATATGGAGATTCGGGACTTGGCAAAACACATCTTGCGCAGGCTATCGGGATTCTCGTTAAAGAGAAACAGCCCGACAAGACTGTACTATACGTCAATGCCAATAAATTCCAGACTCAGTTCGTTGAGTCTGTCAGAAATAATAACAAAAACGATTTTCTTCATTTCTATCAGATGATTGATGTACTTATTCTTGATGATGTACATGAATTTGCCGGTAAAGAAAAAACGCAGGATACTTTCTTCCATATATTCAACCACCTTCATCAGTCCGGCAAACAACTGATTCTTACATGCGACAGACCTCCCGTTGAGCTTCAGGGAATGGAGCAGAGACTTCTTTCCAGGTTTAAATGGGGACTTCAGGCTGATCTTCAAAGACCTGACTATGAGACCAGGCTGGCTATCCTGAAGAAGAAAGCATATAACGATGGAATAGAGTTGCCCGATGAAATATTCGAATTTCTGGCCGTAAACATATCTAATAATATAAGGGAACTGGAAGCAGTTTTGATTTCATTATATGCCCAATCGACTCTAAACAGAAAAGAGATCACTCTCGATCTGGCAAGACTTATGGTCGAGAAACTCATAAGTACGGCAAAACGCGAAATAACTATTGAATATATTCAGAAGATTGTTTGTGATTATTATAAGATTCCAATTGATCTTATCCAGGGAAAGACCAGGAAAAGAGAAATTGTGCAGGCCCGGCAGGTATCTATGTATTTCTCAAAAAGCCTTACAAAAGCATCTCTTGCAAGTATAGGATCACATATCGGGGGAAAGGATCATGCAACTGTTCTTCACGCATGTAAGACTGTAAATAATCTGATTGACACTGACAAACATTTCAGAAACCAGATAAACGAAATTGAGAAAAAACTAAAAGTTTAATAATGGATACTAATAATTTTACTGAAAAATTCTATGAAAAATATGGGAACAGGGGCACTAAACCTGTTCCTTTTTTCTCCCCGGGAAGAGTTAATCTTATTGGTGAACATACTGATTATAATGGTGGATTTGTTTTTCCGTGTGCCTTAAATTATGGAACATATCTTCTAATCCGAAAGATCAAAGGTAATACCCTTAAATTCAGCACAATAAATTTTAACGACGATTCTGAAACCGAGCTAAGGGGACTATTTGTAAATACAAGCAAGAAATGGATAAACTATCCTCTTGGAGTAATAAATGAGTTCATAAAGAGGGGAATTGAATTATCGGGACTGGAATTTCTATATTACGGGGATGTTCCAAATGGCGCAGGTCTCTCATCCTCAGCTTCTATTGAGATGGTCACAGCAGTTGCGCTGAATGAATTATTTAACGCGGATTTTAGCACTCTTGACCTGGTAAAAATGAGTCAGAAAGCTGAGAATTTGTTTGTTGGTATGAATTGTGGAATAATGGATCAGTTTGCTGTTGGTTTTGGCAAAAAAGATCATGCTATTTTTCTGAATTGCGATACACTGTTTTTTGAAAACGTTCCAATCATCCTTACTGATTGTTCTCTTGTTATTACAAACACTAATAAAAGAAGAAGACTAACCGATTCTAAATATAATGAGCGTCGTGGCGAATGCGAAAAAGCAGTCGAATTACTTCAGGCATACAAACCAATCCGTAATTTAAGTGATCTTAATAGCGGAGAAATCATTATTCTGGAAAAATATATTAAAGATCCGGTAGTACGAAAAAGAGCAAAGCATGTCATCAGTGAGAATAGCAGAGTTATCGAAGCCGTGAAAGTTTTAAAAGATAACAACATCCAACGTTTCGGAGAACTTATGAATCAATCTCACGATTCACTTAAAGATGACTATGAAGTTACCGGTTTAGAACTCGACACACTGGTATATGAAGGAAGAAAGCTTCCGGGTGTTATAGGTACCCGTATGACCGGAGCAGGATTTGGCGGATGCACCATTAGTATTGTTAAAAAAACCGACTCTGCCAGATTTATGAATTCCCTTTCTGATATTTATCAGAAGAAAACCGGCCATGTTCCAGATTTCTACCAACCGGAGATTGGCGACGGAGCAAGAAGACTAGAATAACTAATTCTCTCCTCCTTTTGAAGGAGAGCCTGCCCCGCTTAGGCGGGGAGTACCACGCCAAAGGCGTGGGGAGGTGGTTGATTAATAAGGTAAGAAACCAACCACCCTGTATATACCACCAGTTTGATTTTTCAATATTTTTCATTTACAAATTATTTCATTGATTATTTTATATTTTGCCATTCGAGTGGAGATTCATTATTTAAGGTAACATTTTCTCCGTTAATACGTAAAAATGCTAAATTATCTTATGCAATATAAAACATACAAATCATTTTAAAAATGTTTTCATGTGTTTGGATCACAAATAAGTAAACTGATAGTTGGATCAATTTTTTTTCATTTAGATAAATAAGTTGTATATTTAGGGTAATACAAAAGCAGATCTGGCAATGTCTAGAGCAATTAAAATATTAAAATATATTTTTATTCTTTGTCTGATTGCGGCATTTATCTCCTGCGCACCTGCAAAAAAGAATCCTTATTACGAAAAAAGAAAGAAAAGTTCCCAGGTAAATGCATCACAGCTTGGAAGAAACAAGTACTATTTTTCGAAAGATTATCAGAAAAAGCTGACAAAGACTTTTAAAAAGAAATAGGATTATCTTTTATTCATCGCACATTATACTTAAACCATCGTAGGCAAGTGCAATCTCCGGAGGCAGTTCTTTTGAAACATCAGCGTGTAAACCCATCTGATGACTGATATGTGTAATAAAAGCCTTTTTAGGTGATATCTCTCTGATTATATCAATAGCTTCTCTCAGACTAAAATGTGAAATATGTTTTTCTTTTCTGAGAGCATTAATAACCAGGTATTTCACACCATATAGTTTTTCTTTACTCTCTTCAGGTATATAATTAGCATCAGTTATATAGGCAAAATTCCCAATTCTGAAACCGAATACAGGCAGCCGGTAATGAAACACTCTGATAGGAATTATCCCGATCTTTTTAATATTGAAACCCTGCTCAGTAATAGAATTAAGCCTCATTTTAGGAATTCCCGGGTACTGGTACTCCGAAAACACATATGAATATTCTTTTTTTATCACCTTTTGCACCCTGTCTTCAGAATAAATGTCTATGGCATCCTGACTTTTATAGTTGAAAGCCCTTACATCATCCATACCGGCTATATGATCTTTGTGTTCATGGGTCAGAATAATTGCATCGAGTCGGGATACATGTTCCCTCAGCATCTGTTGGCGGAAGTCAGGACCAGCATCAAAAACGAGTGTTGTACTGTCTGTTTCCAGAAGAAGCGAAGTTCTGAGCCTTTTGTCGCGCTCATCAGGAGAAAGACAAGTGCTGCAATCACAGGCTATTACAGGAATACCCTGTGAGGTACCCGTACCAAGGAATGTAATTTTCACAATAATAATATTTCCTGACAAACCTATATTAAAAATCAGTAATAGCCAACTGCTTTTGCATTTTTTGTAGCCGGCTTCTTAACCGCTTTATTTATTATATTTGAGTGAATAAACTTATCGATGTGAACGGAAGGATTTACCTCATACCTGTAACTCTGGGAGGAGATGATTTTCTTAAAGTGATCCCTGAAAAAGTTATCAGTCTTACCAGGCTATTACGATTCTTTATAGTCGAGGACATACGCAGTGCACGAAGGTTTCTGCGACTTATTGACAAAGGATTTCCGATAGATGATACCGTTTTCTATGAATTGAATGAACATACAGATGAATCTGATATTGTGCATTATCTTGATCCTGTTTTAAATGGATCAGATATAGGTATTATCAGTGAAGCTGGACTTCCCGGGATCGCTGATCCGGGTGCCAGGATAATCGCATTGGCACACAGGAAAAAAATTACTGTAACTCCCCTATCTGGACCATCCTCAATACTCCTTGCTCTTATCTCATCCGGGCTAGATGGTCAGAATTTTACTTTCAACGGATACCTCCCGGTAAAACCTGCCGAAAGATCAGCAAAACTCCGGGAAATTGAAAAAAAGGCCGCAGAAGGGTTTACACAAATCTTTATGGAAACGCCATACCGGAATCAGAAGATGCTGGAATCAATAACAACGACCTGTCGTAATGATACAATGCTCTGTATAGCTGCTGACATTACTTTGACAACAGAATCTATCAGGACAATGAAGATATCGGAATGGAAAAAAGATTTACCTACGTTAAATGACAAACTGGTCGTGTTTGTAATGCTGTGATTCTATTTTCCGGGTCCGGGTTTTACCCGAACGAGTTGAACATCATACAACAAGGGAGTGTACCCATCTATAGGATAACTACCTGCCGCGCCATAAGCAAGGCTCGATGGTACAAGAAATGTAGCCTTACCTCCCTGTTTCATATATGTTATCCCTTCGTCAAATCCATAAATGAGAGCTCCTTCAGCCACTGGAAAAATAAGAGTATCAGTTGTTCCGACATTAGTATATAATAATGTTTCGTCAATGAACTTTAATGAAAACATTACATAGCCTGTATCGTGGGCAACCGGTGCACGACCTGTTCCAGTTAGGACTTCAAGATAATACAATCCGCTTGGTTTCAACTCATAATTCAGATTGCTGTGGTCACTAAGATACTTCTGAATTGATGCTTTTTCTGCTTTTTCATATTTTTTTGCAGGATCACAGGATCCAAGTGATAATATTAAAGCAATTGCCAGAAACAATAGAATTGATTGAAAATACTTTTTTATCATAGACTTAATTTTAGAAAATTTCACTAGACAATAAACGCAAGGGCACTGCCAATTATTATTTGGCCCGTAAGATATTTACATTATAGACTACTACAGCTCTCGACGGAATCATTTTTCTATCTCCTATCAGACCATATGCCAGAAAAGGGGGTATAATGAAGATTGCTTCAGCTTCCGGTTTAAGCATCCTGAGCCCCTCATTCAGTCCGGCTTCTATTTCACTTTTCCCCAGAATCACTTCCCTGGGACCAAGATTTTTGGATGAATAACACTTCGTCCCATCCAGAAGTGAACACTCATAATTCATAATAACTTTATCATTCTCAACAAAGGTTTTCCCGGTTCCTTCTTTTGTTATCTGATACCAGAGTCCGGTAGGTGTTTCATTCATTTTGAAACCTTTTCGCTCAATATAGTTAATAATCCTCTCTCTGTCTTTCTGCACAAAATATCTGTTAAGATCAGCCATTTCATTCTTACCCGGTTTAGGATCTGAATTGCTTTTCAATGGTTTGTCCCTGCATGAAAACAGTGCAGATAAAAGTATTATGGATACAAGACTTTTGATCCACATACGATTACTCATTATCTTCAAATCTCCAGACATTCTCTTTCAAGACTTTAAGAAAATAAGCAATAGTATTGTCGAGAGTATCTGTATATTCGCCTCCTGATGCGTTCAGATGCCCTCCGCCCGCAAAATATTGTGAGGCAAATTTATTTGAAGGAAAATGCCCTTTTGATCTGAATGACAGCTTTATAAAGTTGTCTTTTTCAATGAACAGAGCCGAAAAATGTATTCCCATAATTGACAATGGCATGTTTACAAATCCTTCTGTATCACCTTTGACATGGTTATATTCTTTTAAATCATTTTTTGAAAGATATATATATGCAGTCTTAAGTTCCGGGATTACTACCATTCGCTTGTTAAGAGCAAAGCCTTGCAATCTTATCCTGTCAGAAGAAAAATTATTATATATCCGGTTGATTATATTCTCCTTATTAATTCCAGAATCGAGTAAATCTGCAACAATTCTGAATGTTCTGGAAGAGTATGAACCATGTTCAAAATTTCCTGTATCAGTTATAATACCTACATAAAGAGCTTCGGCATACGACCTGTTCATAAATCTGACACCATTAATATCACAGATAAGCTCGTGAACGAGTTCTGAAGTTGAACATTTTGAAGGATCAGATATTATCAAGTCTGCAAAATTTTCCGGATCGAGATGATGATCAATAACCACTTTCATGGCTTTCGAGGCTTTTACATAATCTTCTGCTTCACCCAACCGGCCTGATTGATTAAAATCCAGCATTACAATAAGATCAGCATCTTCGATCAGTGTTCTGCATTTCTTCCGGTCTTTAATAAAAATATTAATGAGATCGGCTCCATCCATCCATTTCAGAAATTCCTGAAGATTGTTTGGAGCCATGAGGCCAATACTTTTGCCGTTAGCTTTAAAATAATGATATAGAGCTAATTGCGCACCAACCGAATCTCCGTCAGGATTGATATGGCATATTATTAATATATTCTCTGATGATGAGAAAAGTTTTGATAATTCTTTTGTATATTTGGATAAATCTATCACTATTACCAGGGATTTTTCAAGTGGATAAAGATAAAGAATATTCCTGAAGACCGCTTCAAGAGTTATATATCAAAAAATCTTAATATGTACAGTGATTTTACTTTTTCGATCATTAAACCAAATGCAGTCAGAACGGGCAAAATAGGGCCTATACTCGCTATGATCAATGAAGGAGGATT
>Ga0209540_10002109_pt1 | contig 14306 bp, 15 predicted proteins | sample BarGraIncu01121A_FD_184501 | JGI IMG/M metagenome (GOLD analysis project Ga0209540, IMG submission 184501) | Arctic peat soil microbial communities from Barrow, Alaska - Barrow Graham LP Incubations 011-21A (SPAdes) (version 2) | ecosystem: Environmental > Terrestrial > Soil > Wetlands > Peat... | reverse complement strand
AATAATCGAGAATAGACCATCAATCAAGAGTACGGTAGGTACTACCGGAATTAACGCCCGTCAAGGACTCTCAAGCAGAGAGCCGATGCAGCGGGAAGCCACCCTACTTGTAGGGTGGTAGTTTCACCTCAGCCATCAAAGAGAATGAAGAATTTAGTGAGGATTGCATTGAAATATTGAACCAGGTGGGCACATCATTCATACTTTATCAACCAACATTGTGTATTACGGAACTCTACAATGCAATTGGAAAAACAAAAGGTGAACCCTCGGCAAAGAAAGCTTTGAAGGAATTTTATAAAATGGTATATCATCTGGAAGACTATGGTTCCTGTGCCCAGTGTGAAAGGGTCGGAAAAACAGCATTAAAATATCGGGTTTATTCAGCCGATGCTTATTATCTCCAGACATCGATTGATTTTAAGACCATGATTATATCTCTCGATGAAAAAGATTTTATTGACAGGATAAAAGCAAAGGATGCTGACTGTAACGTTTATCATGCGAAGGATGCCCTATCAGAAATCTTAAAATAAGGGATATCGGATATTATAAGAAACGGATAACCCCCCTATGCAAAAAAAATTCTGGCTGCCAGGCGCCGCCGGGACTTTTGCGCACTGGGGGGCACGGGGATGTGCGATGAGGGTGTTGGTTTGCGTTATTTGTGGTTTTATCTATTTATTTCACCGCAAAGTACGCAAAGGGCGCAAAGATTTGAGGGACGTGCCGGTCTCATTTTAGGCGGCGCAGGGGGCAGGATGCGGTGGGGCAGTCGGATCTACGCAGCCAATCTGCACAATGATTTCATAGAGGGAGAGTTTCAGTGTGAAAAAATTTATATTCGATAGAGATAGTATTAGTAATATTATGGATTCAACCGTCTGTATACCTAAAAGTAAATATAATGAATTATTACAGAAAGTAAACCTTCTTAATACCATAATTGACTCTGAGAGTTTGACTTTGGATGAACTTGAAAGGTTAAAACGAGCGAGAATGGGTCCCAGCATAACCGAAGATGATTTTCTAAAACAACATCCAGAGCTCAAATAAAAATTAAAAATGTACGAACTTATAATAAAAGAACAATTCGATAAGTCTTTCTCAAAAATAAAGGATTTAAAAACTAAAAAGCAAATCTGGACCAAGATACTGGAACTAAAAACAATTGCTCCGATGGGCAAAAAATTAGTGGGAAATCCATATTGGTCAAACATATCGGAAAATTTAGGGTGATTTATGTTTTTCACAAGCATAGCAGTGAGATCGAAATTGTTGACCTGTCAAGTAGAAAACATGATTATAGGGAGATTTAATCATATTTTCTTGTATTTGATGGAAATTCTTAAGCCACCAATAAATTGAGTTAACTTCGCTGTAAAGATTCGCTGCAAGAAATTGTTATATCTGTTTTTTTCGATCTGCGCCGGGTATAGATGGGCGGGGATTTCAGCATCCCCATGCAGAAATAATTCTGGCTGTCAGGCGCGCCGCCGGAACGATGCGCATGCGGGGCATGGGGATATGCGATGAGGGTGTTGGTTTGCGTTATTTGTGGTTTTATCTATTTATTTCACCGCAAAGTACGCAAAGGGCGCAAAGATTTTGAGGGAATATTCAAAAACCTCAATGATAGCCTTTGGATTTCTACACATTGAGTACAAAATGTTTCTCAAATCTTCTTACAAAAACCAGATTTTTATTTTTCAAAGATATGTCTGATTCAAAGTCCGTTTAAAATTTTCAATATATTTCTTATCATAATTCATAGATTTTATTTCATTTAGGTTGATTTGTTTTGATCCACAATATTTTGTTATTATTCTTGCAAAACCATCTTCTATCCTCACCAAATAAGCATACTCTTCTTTATTATTGGAATATTTAATAATGATTTTTTTAGTTCGAGGATATTTAAATGATGCTAACAGAATAATGCTTATAAATAATATCCAACTATTTAAAATATTAAATACGAGAGTTTCTACGAACTGCAAAGAATAAATATATATTAAAAAACCTACTTCACATGCCGATATTCCAAAAAAAATATCAATATAAATTATATATTCCTTATTTTCTAAAATATCCCAATCATAGACGCCCATCAAATGATTATTAAAATGTCTTCCTATAAAATATAATATAATAATTAATAAAATTAAAATAATTAATTCATGATAATTTAATGTACCATAATATATTCTTGTGAAAATAATTATTAGAATTAGACTGCTGGCTTTTGTCAAAAAATTTCTATGCCAGAATGTAAGACCTAACCATAATTTTCCTTCTCGGCCTATGATCCTTTCATCATTTTCAGATGAAATATAGCCTATCAATATTGTTAAAGCACCCACCAAACCTATTAAAGTTGTGATGGCGATAAATCCATCTTGAGAATAGAAATTGGAAAATAAAAGTATCAATTTGGATTTAATGATTTCATTAGATGAGATGAAAATCAAATATAAAAGAATGAGATTTGAAATTGAATAAATTATGAATTGTAATAAATATATTTTATTTTTTAATATAGCATCTTTAATTTCAAAAATTTTTTCAATCTGTTCACCTAAGTTATGGTTAGATTTTTCAATTTCATTCCTTATATAATAAATTGTTATTGAATATATTTATATCTACTTTTTATGATACGAACATTTTAGTCAAATTTGAGTCTCATTCATTAAGTTCAAATCACTCCCATCTCCGTCAACCTCTGTGGCAAATATTTATCCGTAACATAATCCAGCCCCTTCCCCGCAAACGCCTGCTGTTCAGCCTTCTTCCCGATCTTTAGCATAAGGTTTATCTGGTCTTTCCAGTACGGCGTGTCAAATCTCGGATCAGTAAGCTCGCTCTCAAGTGCCTTGATGTCCTGGTCATTCAACTTATCCGTGGAAAGCTCGTACTCCACGATATCCGTTGCCTGCACACCGATGAACTTGGCGGCAGGGGTTGCCATGAATTCGGACAAATGCGCGCTCTTGATGGCGCCGTAAGCTACGCTTGCGTAAATGCGGAAACTCCAGGGGTCACCGTCTGTGAAAACCACTACTGGAAGCTTGAGTTCCTCGTTCATCCGCTTTATGATGCGCCGGGTGCTTCGCGCAGGCTGGCCTTTTAAGTGCACAAGGATGGCATCGAATTTCTCATCAAATCCGTTCTCAATAAGCCTGTCCTGCATACCGCCGGTCTCGATGGCGATAATGAACTTCGCATCATGTTCCATGAACTTTATGGTCTCAACATTATAGGGTATCTGGTATCCGGCCTCGCCCACCTCATCCTGGCAGTGCATGGTGCGGTCGCCGCGTTTTGTCAATTCCTTGATCGTTATGGGGCCGTACAATGTCGCGCCGTTCTCCTCAGGACGCACATGGAAATCCTCGCGCTGCAAACCCGTTATGATCTCAAGGTCTTCTATCAGGCGGTCGCTTTCAGACTGTTCGTTGAATTTTGCGATATCCCAGTTCTCGCTGATATAGTACAATTCTCTCAGGGTGGAGCTTTTGTTCAGGTCAAGATGCCCTTTCATCAGAAGTTCAACTACGTGAGATGTTTTAAGAAGCTGTGTTGCACCTTTAACGGTTTTCGCGCTTCGCATGCTCTCGCTGTCCCCATAAACCCATACATCGCTGTCTACGTTCAATTCGATGTTCTTCTTGGTTCGAGAAGGCAGAAGGATATGGGGGATTGTCTCGTTCTCGAATTGCTCGTAGAAATCCTGGATAAGTTTCTTAAGAGTTGTCTTTGAGAGGGAATCACGTATCTCTTTATTGGTTTTCTCAGTTTCATTCATACATTCACAGCCTTAGCACCTGTTATAAGTTCACTCTCGATACCTTCAACCACAAGCTGGGGAAGTTTTGCAGCTTCATCTGCATTAATCTCCAATCGATAAATAATGGCCTTCTGTTCATCCGGCCTAAGAGAGATCTTCCATACATGGTCGATCTGAGTCCCCATAGGGATTTTTTTTGGCTCAGGGCTGGGAGATCCGATCGGATAGGGGAGCGTTTCATGAAGACTAAAATGATGCGTTGAATCACCGTGGTTCTTTAAGCGTATCTCAACGTCGCAACCGTTCCCATTCTGCTTTACTACGCGCTGGCAAAATACATTTCTCATTATTTTTGCAACGATCGGGGTAATATCAGGCGTGGGACGCTCTAGTATTTCCCCTACTTTTTTTGCTATTCGCGGGAGGAGTACATTGATGATCTCTTCTTTTTCACGCCTTTTTTCAAGATTGTCCTGCCTGGACAGATACAGCTTAAGCCGCCGTGCCACATCCTTTAGTGCAAGTTCCACTTCTGCTATGATCTCCGGGACATCGGCGATCGCCTCTTTTGATTCTGAGGTAAAGGGTATGTGCGTTGAAGCCACATGCACCAGAATTATCGCAGGACCTATAGGAATTGAACCACCGGGCTGATTTAACGAATAAGTCCTCCAGCTAAGATTCTCAATGGCATGTGTTATGGCGCATGCTCCCTGCTGGTAAAGAAGTGGCACGCGGTTTGCAAAACGAAGAATTTCCACTTTATCCTCTTTTGGGAGATTCCCGCCGTAAGCAATACCTGCTTCCACAAGAAAAGGAGAACCATTATGAACCGAAGCAGGTCGCGTGGTGGTCTCAATGAAATCAACGATATGTTCTTTCCCAACACCTTTTCGGATAAGCTCCTCGGTTATGGGAGAAAGACAATCCGTGGATGGTGCCAGTATCTTTACCTTCTTGAATGCCTCATGAAGCCTTTTTGCTTCATCAAGGGCTATCTTCTTTGGATCAGTTTCAGGGCTAATACTTGCCTTGCTGCAGATCTCGATAGCTGTCTTTGCACCAATTCTTGAAAAGGAAGTGCGAAGGAAAGATTCGAGTTTGTCGCTTTCGCAATATCGCAGCATCTTCATGAGCGTTCCGAGTTCAATGCCATGCGGATGCGGCAGTATCTCCACAGCCTGCACAGGCTGTTTGTCCGTTGCACGATCAAAGATCACCTGGTTGTTGTCGGGTTCGATAAGCGTGATGCGGGCATGAGGATTTACGATAGCAGTATCTTTCAGGTATTCATAGACCGATTGCCTGCGCCCTTTTACATACGATGCTTCCATCTCAAGTTCGATGCGCGTTCCCCTGAGCCTGTCCCATTCCACGATCTTATCCATAAGGACCTCAGGTTCGTTGGTCTGGGTGTTTATAAGAAGTTCAAAATAGTGAGCAGGAGCATCACGATCTATCTTGGAAACGATCTTTACGGGTCTTCCTGAAGTCAACTGTGAATACAGGACGGTTGCTGAAATGCCAATGCCCTGCTGCCCACGGCTTTGCTTGACCGCATGAAAACGTGAACCATAGAGCAATTTTGCAAAAACCCTGGGGATCTGTTCCCTGACGATTCCCGGCCCGTTATCCTCAACAATGAGGGTTAAATTCGTTTTTGATGTATTTTCAAGCTTAATAAAAATATCAGGAAGGATCCCCGATTCCTCGCAGGCGTCAAGAGAATTATCTACAGCTTCCTTGACGGAAGTTAATAAGGATCTTGTCCCTGAGTCAAAACCAAGTATCTGCCTGTTCTTTTCGAAAAATTCAGCGATACTAATGGCCTTTTGCTTTTTTGCAAGTTCATCAGCAATGACCATTAAGTAACCTATTAAAGTTCAGCTCCCACTATTGTTTGTGTGGCTGTGACGTTTTCGCTTTCTCTTATCGTGTCAACGAGTTTATTTAATGCACTTAATCCTTCCACATTGCTTATTACGACGAAATCGTATTCTCCGAACACATGATATACATCTTTTATTCCTTTTATCTTGACAAGCTCGTTATAAGCTGTTTTTTCCTGTCCTGGCACAACATTTACTAGTGTTACTCCGATTACCAATTTATATCACCTTTATTTTTGTAATTTTGATTCGTTTTTAAGGCATGATATACTTTGGAGGCTAAAAAAGGTTTGTATCTGGCAATAGATGTCTGGTTTTTCAAGAGCATTATGAAAACACATGCAGAAATAGGGAAATAGTCCTCAATACCATTATTAAGAGCCACAGCATAGTGGATGTGAAAATGCAATTTAGTGACCCAATTTATCTTAAGAGATACATCCAGGTAATGAATGATCAACTTCCCTCGCAATTCCTTATTTCCCAATCCATAAGCGTTCCCTTTCGCAAGGAAATGGATATTCAAGAACTCTGGGAACTACACGTTGGAGCGATGATTTCTTTCAGGGAAAAGTTCGATAAGATCAGTTCGATCGATGAACTTCCTCCTCGCGCCCTGTCCTCGCTTCTTGACCTGAAAGTGGCTATTTCTGATAAGATCCTTCAAAACTGCCATTTCTGCGAAAGGCGCTGTGGAATAAATCGCAAAAAGAAAGAGACGGGCTATTGCAGAATGGATGCGATATCGCGTTATTCTGCCGAGTTCCTGCATCAGGGGGAAGAGCCTGAACTTGTGCCATCGCATACGATATTTCTTACCGGCTGCAATTTTTCCTGCGTCTATTGCCAGAACTGGCAGATCTCTACAGCGCCAAAAAAAGGTATTCCGATCTTACCTGTTGAGATCGCCAGGATCATCACATTGAGGCGCGCCTATGGTTCAAAAAACGTGAATTTTGTGACCCCGACTCCCCATACTCACACGATCCTGAAAATCCTCAACGCGCTGAAGGTCAATGTGCCCGTTGTTTGGAATTCCAATATGTATTTTTCCCAGGAAGTTGCCAGGCTTCTTGAGGGAGTAGTGGATGTTTACCTTGGTGATCTAAGATATGGGAATGATGAATGTGCTCGTAAGTATTCAAATGCCCCGGATTACTGGAATGTCGTTACAGGGAATTTCAAGACCGCATACATAAGCGGTGAGATCCTGCTGCGCCAGCTTGTTCTTCCCGGCCATATTGAGTGCTGTACGCGGCCTATTATCGAATGGACAAAAAAGAATACCCCGAATGTGAGGTTTAACCTTATGTTCCAGTATTCTCCTCATTACAGGGCACATGAATTCCCCCAGATCAACAGGATGCTGACAAAAGAGGAATGCGAAAAAGCGGTTGATATTTTGAAAAAGTCTGGACTTGAAGATATATTGATTTAATAATTTTCATGAGATTATTTATAGTTTCATTACTTTATTTAAGTTGTTTAAGTTATGTTGTTTGAAATATGAATGATCTCTCATTTTTAAAGGATTTTGTTATAATTTTCGGTGCTGCAATAGGTATTAATTTCCTGTTCCATCGCCTCCATATAGCTCCGATCGTGGGTTATTTGATCGCAGGCGTGCTGCTTGGCCCATCGGTGCTGGGGGTTACACAGGATATCGCGCTCATCGAAGTACTTGCCGAAGTTGGCGTCATCCTGTTATTGTTCTTGATCGGAATTGAGTTTTCACTTGCAGAACTTATCAGGATCAATCGCGCGGTATTCGTGGGCGGATTTCTCCAGGTCTTTTTGACCACAGCGGCCGTGTTGTTGATTTCCATTTCCGCCGGCATTTCGATCGAAAAAGGAATATTTATTGGCATCCTGGTTGCTATGAGCAGCACCGCTATCGTATTTAAAGTCCTGTCTGATCGGGGCGAAATGGAATCTCCACAGGGTCGTCTTTCTTCCGGAATATTGATCTTTCAGGACCTGAGCGTCGTAGCCGTTGTATTGCTCCTTCCCATGCTAAGTGGCAAAACAGGTTTATCCGCTTTCGATATGGCATTGAATGTTTTTTGGGCGCTTTCAATAGTTGTCCTGGTGATCATAGTATCATGGTTCGTTGTTCCAAAGATGCTGTACCAGGTCGTTTCGACCCACAGCCGTGAGTTGTTCTTAATAAGTATAGTACTCATCTGTTTTGGAACTGCCTGGTTAACATCGCTTGTAGGATTATCACTTGCTCTTGGTGCGTTTCTAGCCGGTCTTGTGATCTCTGAATCGCAGTACGGGCACCAGGCATTCAGTGAGATACTTCCTCTAAAAGATATTTTTAGTATTCTTTTCTTTGTATCCATTGGAATGCTGCTGGATGTTGATTCCATGCTTCGTAATCCCCTGATAGTCCTTCTGGCAGTGGTTTTGATCCTTGTGATAAAATTCGCTGCCGGGACGCTCGTAACTCTGGTGCTGGGCTACCCGCTTCGTATCGGTGTGCTTGTGGGTGTTGCGCTTTCCCAGATCGGTGAATTTTCATTCGTATTGTCAAAGGAAGGAATAAATCTCGGTCTGTTCTCAGGTTCTGATTACCAGGTCTTCCTGGCGTCATCAATTATAACAATGATATTTACTCCATTCATGATCCAGGGAGGCGGAAAATTCTCGGAGTATTTTGATAGATTGCCGATATCAAGTAAGATAAAGTCAGGAAGCTTCCACGAGGATATTATTGAGAGACATGAATTAAGAAACCATGTGATAGTTGTGGGTTTTGGACTTAATGGAAGAAATGTTACAAAAGTGCTGTCTGCATCCGGAATTCCCTTTGTTGTCCTGGAGATAAACCCGGAGACTGTTAGAGTTGAGAAGAAACGGGGGCTTCCCATATCATATGGTGATGCTTCAAAGGAGACTATGCTTATGCATCTTGGAATAAATACGGCTCGTTCTGTTGTGATCGCTATTTCTGATGCATCAGCTACACGAAGGATCGTGGAGCTTTCCCGAAAGCTTAATCCCAATGTTTACATAATTGCACGAACCCGTTATATGAGTGAAGTGAAGCCCCTGTATTCACTGGGTGCAAATGATGTTATTCCGGAAGAGTTTGAAACCTCCATCGAGATAATCTCAAGGGTGTTGCACAATTTTTTTATTCCAGCGAACGAAATAGAAAAACACATCAACGAGGTCAGGAAGGGCGGTTATGAGATATTCAGGAATGTAGCGCAAAAGTATGATGTTTTTCCAGAATTAAAGCAGCATTTGCCTGATATTGAGATCGAGACGATAAGAATTGAGGCAATTTCGGCCCTGGCCGGGAAGTCTCTCGCAGAGGTCGGTTTCAGAAGGAAATATGGCGTAACCGTGCTTGCCATCCAGCGCGGAGCCCAAACGATCACCAACCCATCTGGCGATACTCAATTGGTGGCGCAGGATATTGTTATTTTGATCGGTACGAGGGAATGTATAGCGAGGGTTTCGGCGGTGGTGTTGTCGTCTGTGAAAGGTTAAATTGAATATTATTTTGTCTTTGTATTTTTTTGTATCATTTCAGTAAATATGGAATTTCATCTTATCTCCCCTCTCCTCTTCAACTCCCCCAAAACCTCCTCCACACCCGCCCCATGCTCCCCCTTCGTCACCATCCCCGCCACTTTCTTCAGCTCAGGATGCGCATTCCCCACAGCCACACCAAGTCCAGCAGCTCTGATCATCTCGATATCATTGGGCGAATCCCCGATCGCCACAAAATCCCGAGCATCAAGATCCATCATCTCTGCGATCCTCTTAAGCCCTGTCCCCTTATTGATCTGCTTGCTTTTGATATGAATAGCAAATCCCGTATCCACGATATCCACAGCCGCATCAGCCAGGAGCTTTCTTGCTTCCTCTACGTCAAAATTCCGGCGCAGTCCTATTTCGGTGATCCTTGATTCTGCGTCAAGGCGTTCAAGAGAAAAGTGTTTCTTCAATATCTCCAGGACATCCAGGCACTCTTTCATATGCGAAATATCAGATTCGACCCTGCCGCATTCAACGACACCGCCGTTCTCGGCGATCACAAAACCACTTGTTCCGAGTAGTTTTGCCACAGCTCGAGCGACGCATAGCACATTTCCAGTAGCTATGATTACAGGAACGTGAAGACTTCTCAATGCTGCTACTGCCCTGCAATCAATACTCCTGTCGCTATAAGTGATCGTCCCATCAATATCCACGGCGACTGCTTTGAATACCATAAATTTATGCTTTCCAGATTGAGATCTAATCGGGCACGGATGACACGGATAAACTGAAACCTCAGTTTACATGGTATAGGGCATGGTTTGCATGCCCTCATTTTGATAATTGGACGGATTTTCACGGATCAGCCCGTATCCGCGCAATCCGCGTTCTATAGACTTCTCACTCTTCTTATCTAAAAAACCACTGAGTGCACAGAGGACTCTGAGAACTAACTCTGTGATCTCTGCGCCCTCTGTGGTTGATTATCCTTAATATATTTTATACTTAATCCTTAAGTCCTTCCGTTGTTACTGAGAATATCGCCTCACCTTCAGGCAGGTTCGGAGAATCCACAAGCCTTGCAATTCTCTTTTCGCCCTTGGATTTCCTCAGGTACAGCCTGAAAGTAGCGGTATGACCCACGATATGTCCGCCTATGGGTTTTGTGGGGTCGCCGAAAAAGGCGTCTGGCTTTGACATCACCTGGTTCGTCACAATAATGGCTGAATTATAAAGGCTTGCAAATCTCATCAGGTCATGCATGTGCTTATTGAGTTTTTGCTGCCTGTCTGCGAGCGTTCCGCGTCCTACATATTCCGCCCTGAAATGAGCTGTCAGGGAATCAACGATCAGCAGCCGAACAGGCATATCAGTATCTCTTAATTTTTCCGCAAGATCATTCGCGGTGTCCACCAGCAGTATCTGGTGATTTGAATTATAGGCTTTGGCAACATGGATGTTCTTCAGGAACACCTCAGGATCATAATTCTTCCCCTTTTTTGCGGATAATCCCATGACCATCTGCGTTATTCTCTCTGGCCTGAAAGTGTTCTCAGTGTCAATTATGATGACCGAGCCATTAAGTCCGCCTTCTTCCAGGGGAAGCTGGACGTTTACGGCCATCTGATGACCGACCTGGGTCTTCCCGGAACCGAACTCGCCATAGAATTCTGTTATCGCCTGGGACTCAACGCCTCCTCCCATGAGGTCGTCAAAAGCTTTTGTTCCAAAGCTGAGCTTTCCTACGAGCTTTCTTCTTTCAAGTACAATATCGCCAGTCTCAAATCCACCGACGTCCGCAGCCAGGCGCGCCGCATTTATGATCTTTTGCGCGGTTGACTCGCCGATCTCTGCTACGCTTGCAAGTTCAGATGACGATGATACGGCTATGGCTTCGATTGAGCCAAAACCTGCTTCTTTCAATTTCTCTGCTGTTGCCGGACCAACACCCGGTAAATCTTCAAGAGTTTTTCTTTCTGCCATGTTGTTTTCTCCAGTGCACGTTTTATTTATTCATGGTGCACAATTGTTATTACTTGACGTAGGCTTAAATAAGCTTTATGAGAGCGGGGTGAAAGTAATGCTGATTTCCCTGTATTCCTATGATAATGAACCCCACAATTTCCACTGGAGAATAAGGATTCACTTCTTTATTATCTGGATACTTGTTCTCGCTCCTGCGCTAAGTTCCACTTCCTCGTTCCTGCCGGATTTTGCAAATGCATCCACGATGCATATCTCGCTTCCGATATCAATTTCATTGATAAGGTCTGCGTGTTCAGCCCAAAGCGCCACTTTTATCCTCCCCGTATTATCTGAGATATAAATGTTGGATACCTTGCTTTTTGTACCGTCAGGCCTATCGAATTCCCTTATATCATCGATCCCTGATACATGCCCCGCCACGCTGTATGAGGCGTTAATACCAATATCAGAAATTGGTGTGAGAGGCTCGCTATAATTCACTTCTGCGCTACTTTTTGAGATCCCGCCCCCAGAGCCAAGCTGCAATTCTGTCGAATTGCTAAACGTATTTTCGCGGGCATAGGCGTTCATTACCTCAACTATTTCCCCTACTTTTACACCAGGATTTTCAGCTTTTGCATCCCACAAAGTGACTCGTATCTTGCCTGTGTCATCACCTATGGTAATATTTGCAACTTTGCCTGAGGTTCCATCTTTTCGGGAAAATATTCGTATTTTTCCCAGGTCAAGAACTTTGCCAAGAACGTTCAAGTCATTCATTCCTGCCTTGATCTCATTTATTTTATGGGATTTAATCTTCACATTTACTTCTTTTTCGATATGCTCAATGCCCCCGCCCTTTCCCACATTAATTTCTATCCCGCGCTGCCCCTGTTTGAGGTACCCTTTCACTTTTAGGGTATGCCCCATCTTAATATCCCCGATCTTCACAAGGTCGCATGCTTCATCCCATAAGGCTGCCCTGATCGAACCTGTATCATCCGCAAGATTAAGATTTACCAAACGGCCCATTGAATCATTGTCGCGCGAGAACTCCTTGATATCCCCAACGGATGTCACTTTTGCTATGAATACGACATTACCCTTATCCGCAGTCATGTCCTTTATCTTTACAGTCTCGTTCATGCCGAACTCGCTTGCAACAAGCATAGCAGCTGTCTTAGAGTCGCAAAGCCCGTTCATTTCTGTAAATTTTATCTCAACTTTTGACCTGAATTCTTCTGGCGTCAGCTTACCTTCAAGCTTCTTGAAAACCTCTTCTATCTCTTCAAAACTAACCATGCTATTCTAAAAAGGAAAGTACAGATAAAAACCTTATGGTTTGGGATTATTTCTTCTTTCCTTTAGTTCCTTTATCCTGTGGTTCCACGACGATCTTTGACACGTATTTTTTTACCTCGGATAAGGTAAGTTTCCTGAATTTGCCGGTTGAGAGTTCTATTACTCCGATCTCGATCGTCGATTCAACAAGTTCGGTCTCTATCAGGCTCCTTAAAGCTTCAAGCCCGAGAATTATGGCGCTATCGAGGGTAATGTCCTCAGTATATTTTTTCTCCAGGAACTCCATGATCTGCGGCCTTCCTGCGCCTATCCCGGTGGCTTTGTATTCAAGCAATGCACCGCTGGGATCGGTTTCAAAAAGGCGCGTCACGTTCCCTTCGATCCCGGCGATAAGAAGTGATACCCCGAAGGGCCTTGCTCCTCCTGATTGCGTGTATGCATGTTTAAAATCGCAAATCTCTTTAGAGAGCGTCTCAATACCGATTAGCTCATCATAGGTGGTTTTGTTCACCTGGGCCTGTACCCTGGCGAAATCCACAAGAGCGCGTGCATCTGCCACCAATCCCGACGTTGCAACCCCTATATGTTCATCTATCTGGAAGATCTTCTCGATGGAATCCATCTCAACAAGCCTGCTTCCTGCCCGCTTATCGACCAGCAGTACTGCTCCGTCTTTTGCCTTGATCCCCAATGCTGTTGTTCCTCGTTTCACAGCTTCGCGTGCGTATTCTACCTGGAACAGCCTGCCGTCAGGGCTGAATACCGTTATCGCGCTGTCATATCCTGTTTGTGGTGACTGCATCATAATTATTTCTCCTCAATCTCGAAATTAATGAATATTTTACGTTAAAAGATTGCAGAGGATATATCTATTTCTATATACTCTAAATTCATGTCTCTTCAAAGAGATCATTTTCATCCTTAAACTCATAATCAACGACTTCAAGTTTTATCCGATCCCCATCTTTATCATAGCAAGTCCAGCTATTCAGATCATAGGGAGCGCCAACGATCATGTGAACAAACCCTTTCATGCTAAAGAGTTCAAGGTCGGCATTGGAGGGTGTGGTATTACCGCTTGGATGACTGTGCACTGAGCCCACCGTATGTATGTTAGGAAGCATGAATAGCTGCATCACTGCGCTCTCATCGCTTGATTCTGTGCCCGGGACGACGATCACTTCCGTGATTACATCCCCTTGGGCAGAAAGCATTCCCGCAAATTCCCGGGGCGCAGATGATTTGCATACTTCGAGGATAAATTGTAATGTTTCTCTTGCGATTTTCATGTTATTCCTGATTACGGCGAAATGTATATATTAACTTAGCATTATTAGAGAAAAGCCCAAAAAGGGCTGGTAGCTTAGACAGGCAGAGCGTCGGACTCTTAATCCGACGGCCGTGGGTTCAAATCCCTCCCAGCCCGCTATTGAATTAATCGAGTTACATTTTAGATATTATTTAATTAATAATCATTAATAATACCGAAAGACTTTTATTCTATTACTTTCTATAGATAAATAGGATAATGGTGTTACCATTTATCTGGATTTATATAAATTATTAGAAACTGGAGGAATTTCTATGGAAAGTAAAAGTAAAACAGCATTAGGTATTGATGAAAATATCGAAGGTTTGCTCTGTTATGTTCTGGGATTTATAACAGGGATACTATTTCTGGTTTTGGAAAAAGACAATAAATTTATTCGATTTCATGCAATGCAATCAATAGTTACTTCCTGACATTCCGACTTTAATGGGCTACTAAACCTCATTTTTATAAAAAAACCGTTATCTATACCCACCTAAGCCTACCGATACCCTTATATACTTTGTAGTCTATATATAGACTACCTATGGCCAAA
>Ga0209540_10002108_pt1 | contig 14306 bp, 24 predicted proteins | sample BarGraIncu01121A_FD_184501 | JGI IMG/M metagenome (GOLD analysis project Ga0209540, IMG submission 184501) | Arctic peat soil microbial communities from Barrow, Alaska - Barrow Graham LP Incubations 011-21A (SPAdes) (version 2) | ecosystem: Environmental > Terrestrial > Soil > Wetlands > Peat... | reverse complement strand
ACCCCCGCGCATCTGGACAGGATGATCGAAGACTGCCTGGTGAGTGCCAGGCAGCGGACGGACCTGCACCTGCGATGGGTGGAGGCACAGGAGGAGGTTCATCATCTGGTGATGTCCCTGGCGATGGCGGGCCGGCGGCCCGAGTGGGGGAGGGTGGCGTTAATCTCCTCTCGTTTGTTGGCTGTTGGGCTAGACCGTGAGGCGCGTGGGCGGGCCCACCCGAGCGATGAGGTGTCTAAATGACCGTCTCTGGCCAGGTACCACCCACGACCTATCGCCCGAACGTCGGGTTTGAGCCCGTTGGTGCCACTCTCGATTCCACCCTCACCGAGCGACAGCAGCGCTACATCCTCCAGGTATTCCTCCGCCGAGCATTCCGCCGAGCCAAAACCTCCGAACACCTCGACCGCATGATCGTCGCCGAGCTCGAGTGGGCCAGATTCCGAGCCTACCTGCCCGCCTTCGAGGCTATCCGCGAGGTGCATTCGCTCGTGATCTCCCTGGCCCTGGCTGGCCGCCGGCCAGAGTGGGGGAGGGTGTTGGATATCTCGACGGACCTCTTCTGTGATGCGATCGCCCGGCTGGAGGTGGTGGCGGAATGAGCGTCTCAGATACTGTCGCACGCGAGCTCAGGGACGATCTGACCCACTCGCTCAAGCTGAGTGAGGCTAGCCGTGAGCAGGCCGTGCCGGCGGCACTGTCCCACGCGCGTGCCCAACTCCTCGACTCGGGTTCCTGGTGGCCGAAGCGCCTCGCGGGGCAGGCTATCCATCAGGCTGCGCTGGCGTGGTGTGGCACGAACTTCGCCCGACTCGGGGTGAGTGTCCTCGTTGACGAATGGGCGTCTGACGAGGGCCTAATCGCGAAGCTGCCGACGTGGCCTCCTCGTGCCGAGTGACGCGCCTCCCTGCAAGGGGCTGAGGCACAAGCCGCCTATTCTGGCCTATGACGGGCTCGGGTGCGAAACGTACCCGCCGAGGCCGCCCGACCTGATCTGCCACGTGTGTGGCCGGGTGATGCGACCGCACATGGCCAACCGAGCCGTGCTGGGGCACTATGGACACCGGAAGATCTACCTCTGTCAGCTCTGCTGGGATGCGTGGGCTGAGGCAGACCGAAAGCGAGGGTGAGGAGATGCGAAAGGTCTTGATCTACGTCGTTTGGATGGTCGTCTGGTCGGCGCTGCTGGCTGGGCTAATTCTGGTGGTGCCAGGCTGGGACATGCCCGACTCCATCCTGTTCGGTGGCCTGGGTGGACTGGCTGCAGTCGTTTTGGAGGAGATTAGCCGATGATCGCTGAGAACCCGACTGTCGATCTCCGACTGATCCTGCGCGGGATCCGTCACGAGCCTGGTATCTGCGGCGCGCCTATCCGCCAGGTGTGGGTGGCTAATCGAGCGATCTGCGCGTGTCGTGACGAGCGAGTCGCTTCCGTCGTGGTGGCCGCTCTGCGGCTCCTGGCTGCTGAGCTGTATCGGAATAACGAGGTTCAGTTGTACGACCTGATCGCTCCGCTGGCCGATCTGTCCGTCGAGGGGCGGTTAGCGAATGAGTACGTCGAGACTCTCCTCGAGGAGGTTGCCTCAATTCTCACGGAGCTGCGAGAGGTTTAGATTGACAGACCGCCCGGGGGAATCTCCCGGGCGGTACTTATTGAGGGGAGTGCACGATGGCGAAGCGAACCCCGCAAACCCCGCCAGGGCCAGGCTGGTCCTACGTTCCGAAGACACGCTCCTGGGCAGGGCCAGGTGGCGAGAAGCTATCCCGCCGCCAGTACGACAAGTCGTTCGGGAGCCTGGCACGTTCGGGGGCCACTTCCTACGAGAAGAAGGCTGCGACGCGCGCGGCTGCGAAAGCCGCCAGCCCGAATGTCAAGATCGGGCGCGGCCTCTTCCACAAAGGGTACACGGTTATTCCCGTGACGCTGGGGCCGAACGGGACTCCTCAGGACCTGCTACGGGCTGTCGCTCGGATTATCCCGTCTGGGCAGGAGGTTGTGATCAACGCGCTGGGGGCTCCGATCGAGGATTACAACGACTCCACGGACGAAATCTGGCGCAACGTCCTGCCGACCCACCTGTCGGACGATCTCCGCGACAGTTCTGAGCCGATCGCGCAGACGCTGGCTGAGAATGTTGCTGAGATATTCGAGGCTCCGCCGACCGAGTATTCGGTCATGTACCGCTCGCGTAGAACCGAGGCACCTGGCTCGTCTGCGCGTCGTCGGAAATGAGTAGAGTCAACGCGAATCGTATCCTAACCCAGGCGGCCTATTCGACCGAAGACAAGCCGATTATCGCTCTCTCGCTAGTCACTGACGGAATTGGAGGGGAGTTGCGCCATGGCTGCTACCAGCGGCAGGGCGATGCTGAGCCTACTCATATTGCCAGCTCACTCGAGCTGTGGGCTGCCGTGGTACATAGCAGCAACCGAGGTTGCGTCTGGTACGCTCACCACGGCGGGGAAACTGACTACCGCTACCTTATCCCGCACATCCTGGGCTATCTGGGACTGCATCCTGACGCTGAGGCGTATCCGATCATGCAGCAGCGACGAATCATCGGTATCGTCATTCACACGGGGTCGAAGCAGCGAATTGAGCTGAGGGACTCTCACGCGCTGCTGCCGCTGAACCTCCACGCGCTGGCTGGTCAGTTCGCGCCGCACTTGGCACATGAGGACGTGGGTATTCTCGTGCGAACCCGCGAGCTGACGTACTCTCAGATTCTGGCCTGCCAGCACGACACGAGCGCGTTGCTGGCGGTCATCCTCTCGGCAAAGGCGCTGGTGAGGACGCATTTCGGGTGTGCGGTCGGGTGGACGACTGGAGCGACCGCGATGCGCGCGTTCCGCCGCCAGCTGGACCGAGACGAGGCCTACTGGCGACTCAAGCCGAATGTCGAGGGATTCGCGCGCCGAGCCTACCACGGCGGGCTGTGCGCGCTGACGACGATCAACCGCACGGAGCGGGTGAGCACGATCGACGTCAACAGTATGTATCCCTCGGTGATGCGGCGGGGCGTGCCTGATGGTGTGCCGACGCGGGTGTACCGCGAGGTTCCCGGTTCCCCCGCCTTCTACCGCTGCGAGGTCGTGGTTCTTCCCGAGGAGAGAATCCCCTGGCTGCCATACGACGGACCTGACGGACGGCTGCTCTGGCCGCGTGGCGAGTTCACGACCACGCTGACGAGTGATGAGCTGTACGCCGCGCGGGCTCGGGGGTTTACGGTCACCGTGCTCGACGGTTACGCCTTCCCCGGGCTGAGCTACCCGTTCGATGCCTGGGTGGAACACCTCGAGGAGCTACGGGCTCGCTACCGAGGGCAGCCAGTCGAGACGGTTGTCAAGCTGCTCCAAAACAGCCTCTACGGCAAGTTCGGGAGCCGTGAGGAGATAGAGGAGTACCGTTTATACGAGGGGGACGTGCCGGCGGGCTGGCAGCCGCTGATTGACGAGCGGACGGGGGACATCGCCGAGGCGATCTGCTGGCGGCTGAAGCCGATGGATGCGCCATATATGCTCCCGCATTGGGCGGCCTGGATAACCGCTCAGGCCAGGCTCCGGCTGATCGACGCGATTTACGCGATCGGTCCCGAGCACGTGAGGTACTGCGATACCGACTCAATCACCGCCGACCGCGACGCGATCGACCGAGCGGTCGCGAGGGGGGCTATCGCGGTTGGCACGGCCTACGGCGAGTGGAAGGTCGAGCACCTCTACGACTGGTTCCATGCGGGTGCGCCGAAGGAATACGTGGGCTTGGAGGGCAACGGCACCTACGTCGTGCGAGCTGCGGGGGTCCCGCGAAGCGCGATCGTCCTGGTGGACATTATCGCTGCACTCGAGGGAGAGCAGGCCAGTGTCGAATACGTGACGACGGCCAGCACAGTCTCGTCGTTCAGGGGGCACGGCGCCAGCCGACTGGCTAGGCGGGGGTACTCGACTATCCGCAACTCGCCCAATTGGGAGGCCGACGCGGATGGCCAGGTGTACGCGCGGGAGATTCACGCGGGCAGAATCGTCGTGGAGTAGAAGAGAGACCAATGACTACGAGAGAACGGAAGCACAACCTCAGAAGTGCGTGGCATGAGGCCCATCTGGCGCCCCGTGCTTTACCGCAAGCCGACGGGAGCCTTCCTCCGTTGGGCGTGTTGGTGGTCGATGATGACGGAGACCGAGTTCAATGCCATGTCTGTGGGGAGTACTTCGTAAATTTAGGCAGACACGTCGGGGCACACGGCCTGAGCGCGAATATGTATCGCGATCAATTCGGGCTCTCGTCTGCTGATACACTCGTCTCGCCTGCATTTCACCTGCGTCTGATGGAGAGACCTCAAACCCTCGCATTGACGGCGGGGCACCCGGCGCCCTATCGGAAGCCGTTGGGAACTCCTGCTGCGCTATCGACTCGTCTCAAGCGGTCGCGGGCGTTTCGCGGGCGGTATCGTGTGGATGAGACGCAGGTCTGGCTCCCGAGTGGACGCGTGGAGTAGACTCGGTAGAACGGATGTGCTACAATGAGCCCAATACCTAGTGGAGGCCTAGCCATTGCTACCAGACGAGATTACGCCAGATCGCACAGATCCGCCGCAGGCGGACGAGACGGTCCGAGCCGAGGATGCCGAAGCCGTCGCCGAGATTACCCTGCTCTCGGTTATGACCCGTCTGGACGCGATCGACGCACGGCTCTCCGAGCTGGCCTCCAGTGATCGGGCTGTACACGCGGACCTGGTGGAGTCTGACGAAGACGGGGGCGAGACTGGTACTGAGGCAGGCACGGACGGACCTGCTGAGCCTGTGGAGGAAACACATGCCACCGAAGGGAACAGTGAGGGGGCCAGGGGGACGGTTCCTCCCGCGCGACCCGAGCGACCCGAGCCTGACCGAATCACTCCTCGACAACGACACGCCTGGTGGCGCCCCATCGGAAAATGACGCGCCTGTCAATGACAAGCCGCCAAAGGGCAAGAGCCACCAGGCCAAGGGCGGCCGGCCGAAGCGTGAGACCGAGATGATCGGCAGGCTCACGCAGTTCTACGGCTCGGTCGGGATGCTCGCGTTTGCGTTCAGCCAGGCAGACGGCGCGGTTCTGATGCAGGGCGCTGCTGACCGAGCCAACGAGCTGGTCAACGTGGCGCGCCACCACGAGGCGATGTGGAACGTGCTCGAGACGCTGACGACGGGTGGCGACTATGTGCCGCTCATCGTGGGCCACGGGGCGATGCTGATGACGATCATGGGCAACCACGGAATCACCCTGGCGACACTGACCAAGCGGGCGCCGATCGCGACTCCCGAACCTGAGCAGGTGGGGGCCAATGGCCGCTACTCCTATCCGACGCCTGGCGAGGGCTGAGTACATTCAGATGATGCGGACGTTGTGGAAGCAGGGCGAGCACGTCGCACTCCTCGGGCCGACTGGCTCGGGGAAGACCACGCTGGCCCGTGACCTTCTCGGCGTCCGCTCATTCGTCTGTGTGCTGGCTATCAAGGCGGCGGACGACAGCCTCGACCTCTACTCTCGGAAGCTCGGCTACTCGGTCATTCAGGCGTGGCCGCCGACCTACCACCAGAACCACGTGGTCCTCTGGATCAAGCCGCGCGAGCTGGGGGACGTCGACGTGCAGCGAGTTGCCATCCATCGGGCGCTCATGTCCATCTTTCTGGAAGGCGGATGGTGTGTCTATCTGGACGACCTGTCCTATATGACGGACCATCTGAATTTACGTCGGACCGTGTCGGCGTTCTTGAATCAGGGGCGCTCGTCTGGTATCAGCGTAGTCTCCGCTGTCCAGCGGCCGAGGCGCGTTCCACTCGAGGCGTTTAACCAGAGCCGTCACATCATCGTCTGGCGCTACGACGACAAGGAGGAGGTCGGGCGGGCTGCTGAGATCGCGGGCTATCCGGGAGCCGAGCTGTGGTCGATCATGTCTGACTTGGGCCAATTCGACGCCGTGGCTCTCACGAGCCGACGCGCGCCGATCATCGTGGGAGGTAACTAGGTGCACATGCACATCGGAGCGCTCGCGGCCTTGACCGTGTTCGCGTACGTTCTAATCTTGGGGTTCATTTGGCGCACTCTCGCCAGCCTGATGGCTGACAGCCCAATCGGTCAGGCGATGTCCTACATCTACTAACCCGGGTGCTTCAGACACCACAGAGGAGAAAATCAATGGCTCTTCCCAGCCAGGCTGTCGCCAGGCCGAACACGGCCAACGTCGGCGCGGTCATTCCGTTCAGCAGGGCGTCCCGCTGGCACGTCGAGCAGGGCTCGGGTGTGGCGGGCGTCGTGGTCGCCACGGCTAGTCCCGCGCCAATCGTCCTCACGGTCCCGAGCTACGGGTACCTCGCGGGCATCATCCTGTCAGTCGTTGCGGCTGGTGGTGGTGGCACGGCCGCCGTGTACCACGAGGACGCGCCCTGGTCGATGATCTCTCGGATCACCCTCTCGGACGTGGGCGGCGCGCCAATCCTCAGCCTGACGGGCTACGAGGCTTACCTGGCTGCCAAGTTCGGCGGGTACAGGTTGTTCCCGTTTGATATGTCGACCGACCCGAGCATCTACACCGCAGGGGCGACCTCCGGCCTGTTCGCCTTCCATCTCCCGATCTGGCTCATTTTCGGGCGGGATATGCTCGGCTGCCTGCCGAACCAGGACGCCAGCGCGAGCTACCGAATCACGATTCAGCTTGCAAGCTCGCTGACCGCTGCTGGCGGGCCGTACACCACTCAGGCCACGACGGCTATCACCGTCTCGGTCAACGTCCACGGTGTCTACCGCTCCCAGCCGCCAGCGGGCGATCAGTTTGGGAACCGGAACCAGACGGCTCCTCAGGCTCTCGGGACCGTGCAGTTCTGGAGCGCGCAGACGTTCCCCAGCCTCACGGGGGCTCAGACTATCCAGCTGACGCGCGTCGGGAACCTGATCCGCAACCACATCCTGATCTTCCGCGATACCTCGGACGGGCTCCGAGCGACTGCCGAGACGAGCGACCTGCCCACGTCGATCGAGTACGATTGGGACTCTGGCGTCCGCTTCATGAGCACGCTAGACGTTCAGCGACTCCGAGAGTACATGGCCTTCGGAGTGATCCAGCCGTCGGGAGTCGTGACGTACAGCAACGTGAGTGACCCCGACTTCATTCGAGGCGCGGAGTACGGCGACGAGTGGATGCCGACCAGCGGCAGCTCGAAGCTCACGCTGCGCTTCACCCCCGCCGGTACCTGCAACCTGACCGTTTTGACCAATGACATCGTGCCGGTTAGCCAGGCCGTCTACTCGGGGCAGCCTGGGAACTAGACCCGCGAGGGTGGCTCGAGGAGGGGAGTTCTCGCAGGCTCGCCCCTCCTCGAGCCTAGACACAACAGGGAGGTTATGGCAGTGCCTGAGAACGGCTCGTCAATGGTTCCGGTCGCGGCGGCAGCGATCGTCGTGGTCGCGCTCCTGCTCCTCGTGGGCGTGAGCGTGGCGTTCAGTGGCTCGGTCCAGTTCTAGCGGCCTGGAGGCCGGGGATTGAAACGTGGTGAGGTGTGACGTCGGATGGGTAGCTTCGATCTGTTCTGGTTCATCATCGGGCTCCTACTCGGGTATCTCGGCATCCCGGTGATTGTCGGTATGCTGGCGGGCAAAAAGGCGTGACGCTGATCGTGGCCGTCTGCCTGACGACTGGCGGGCTGCTGATCCTATCCGCCGTGAACGACTGGTCGATACAGGCGACCGTCGGGTTTATCCTGGCGGGCACGGCGGGCACAGCTGCTCACGGCTCGGTCGCCGCGACTCCTGGCTCGTCTGGTCAGTCTGGGCTCGACGGCACTGGCTCGGCTGGTGGTGGCGTTGGCGGAAGCTCGGGAGGGTCCTGGTAATGGGCGGCGGGGTGAACACGCGGATTGTCGTCGCGGTCGTCGTTATTGGCGGCGCGGGGATTATCAACGCCTACACCGCCACCCCCCCCCGCCCGATCGAGCGGATTCTCCTCGGAAGCGGAATCTTCCTGATCGTGCTCTCGCTCATGGACGCTCTCGGCGGCAGGATCAGCGAGATAGCGGGCGGGCTCGCCCTGGTAGCGATGATCGTCGCGGTCGTCTCGATGTCTCCTCTGATAGATAAGCTGAGCGCGGCAGTCGCGCCCAAGAAAGCAGGCTAGGAATGGCGCTCGGTCGTGTGTTCGACATCTTTGCCAGCATTGTCACGTTGGCGATCACGGTCGTGGTTGTGACGAGTCCCGAAACCGCGCATATCATCACCGCCTGGGGGACCGCATTCTCGACGTCGCTCAAGGCGGCGACGGGAAAGTAGGCTGCCATGGCGCAGATCGCATTCGTCCGCTATGCTCGTGGCGGCGACGGCTCGCCTGGCCCGCTGCCTCGGCTCTCCGAGGTTCAGCAGGCCATCGCGGTCGATTACGTGCGCCGTGACTACCAGCCCGCTGGTGGATCCCTGGGTCCGTCTCGGACCCTGGACGTGTTCAGCTCCTACGCGCCGCCCCAGGCGGGTGGCGTGGTCGATGGCCAGATCGTGCTCCAGGAGCCCGCAATCGGGCGGGCTCAGGGCTACGCCAGGTGGTTCTTGGGCTCTCTCCGCCAGGCTGCCAACTGGCAGGACAGCTCGTACCCGCCGGCGAACAGGGGGTTGCTCCCGTATGGCGCGATGCTCAACAGGACGTCGACCGTGACGATCGCTCGCCCACTCCGCGAGGGCGACTACATGCTGGGCTACCGCCAGAACCCGAGCATGCCTGAGTACGGCTCGAGCGCGTCGCCGCTGGGGTACGAGTGATGAACATAAACGCGGAAGTCGCGGGGATGCCCGTCTGGGTCTGGGGCGTGGCTATCGCGGGAGGGCTCGTGGTCGTCTACGTCCTGCCCAAGCTGACCGGCCAGGGGGGGACGACGGCGACGGCAGAGGATCAGGCGGCCATCGACCCGATCACCCCGGGCTCGGGCTGGGTCGTCCTGCCGGCGAGTGACACACCAGTCACTCAGCCAGCCGTGCTACCGACAGTCGACCCGGGATTCACGCCTGTCGACCCTGGACTCACGGTTCCCCCCGTGGTCCCGCCAGTGACGCCAGTAGTGACGCCGCCAGCCACCAGCAAAACCTACACCGTGGTCGCGGGTGACTCGCTATGGAAGATCGCGACTCGGTTCCTGGGAAGCGGCACTCTGTGGCCGACGATTTACACAGCCAACCGAACGGCCGTCGGCTCTAACCCGAGCCTGATTCACCCAGGGCTAGTGCTCACGATACCTGGGAGGTAACTGTGTGACGGCGACGAGTGGGCAGACGCTCAGCGTGGCAGAGGCACGCACGCTGGCAGAGGCGGCGGGGTTCCGTGGCGTGGCGGCTCAGACGATCGTGGCCATAGCTCAGGCCGAGTCTGGGCTGCGTCCATTGGCCACCAACACGGCCGGCAACACGCCGCCGTCAACCGATCGGGGCATACTCCAGATCAACTCCTTCTGGCACCCTGAGGTTAGCAACGCCTGCGCATTCGACGCTGCCTGCTCATTCACCCAGGGCTATCGTATCTCGGCTGGCGGGACTACGTTTAACCAATGGGCGGCCTACAAACAGGGTACGTACAAACAGTACCTGACGACGATGGGGCCAAACGACGCCTACACGCCTGGTGGCGGGACCATGGATACCATCGCGGCTGCTGCCGCTGCTGTCACCGCCGCCAAAGACGCGCTCGACGTGACGGCCACCATCGCCGCTCTCAAGGCGTGGCTGACGAAGCCCGAGCGGATAGCCAAGCTCTTGGTCGGGGTCGTCCTGATCGCGGTCGGGATCCTCGGCGTCGCGGGCGGGGGCGCTCTGCCTAATCTCCCAGCGCTCCCAGGAGGTGCGTAGTGTGCTACCACTCTGGCAAGCTGGCGCGGACGATATCTCGGTCCTGCCGACGATCATTGACGAGTTTGGCGCTGGGCATAACGACGACTGTGGGCCCAACAGCAACGAGAACTTGGTGGCCTATCTGCGAGGGGAGCGACCGACATATGCTGGTATGGATGCGATCAGGGACCGTGACATACAGGCAGGTCGATTTGTGCCGGGTGGCGGCCAGGGGGTATCCGACATTGCGTGGGACGTGCGAACCTATGAGCCTGATCTGTCAGTCTCGGTTTCGCCGTACATTCAGAGCGGGTACTCTCAGTCGCTGCTACGTTCAAGACTGATGGACCTGTCGCTGCTCTCAGCTCAGGGGAACACGGTTGGCACCATCGTCAACGTCGATCACGCTGGTCTGCTACCGTACAACCAGGCGGGCGTCGGGGGACACTACATCGCGGTCCTCGGGTACGACCCCGCCAGCGATCGGGTCCTGGTCGGGAACGGGGACATTGAGCGGAGCATCCGAACGGCAGGTCGCCCCCCAGACTGGATATCTGTCTCAGCTCTCGCGGGGGCTCAGGTCAAGGGCTTGGTCAACGTCTGGCGCGCGGGCTGGCCGGACGGAACGACGTGGGCTACAATCAAGGCAGACGGGACGACCTCGACAGGCTCGAGCTGGCTGTCGGGGAGCCGAGTAGCGAAGCTCGTGGTGGGCGTGTTCCTGATCGGAGCAGCCGCCTATCTGGTGTTCACTGGCGCGCGAGGGGCGGCCATCGGGGCCGCTGTGAAGGGATTGACCAATGGTTGAGATCGCACAGAGCCCGGGCATCTTCTGGGGCTACCCTAACCAGTTCGACACTGGCCGCCAGGGGCGCGAGATCGTCGCTATCGCCTACCATACCATGGACGGGTACTGGTCGTTCTATCAGTCGATCATCCTCGGCAAGGCGGCGGGCTTCCGCAACTGTGCGAATTACTCGCTGGACCTCGACGGCACCATTCGCCAGCACGTCGCCGACGAGAACGCGGCGTGGTGCAACGGACTCGACTGGTCAAAGGGCGGGCCGGCGGCGCACAAGTCCGACCTAAAGCTCCCCTGGCTGGCTGACGCTTACGCACGGCGCATCTCGCCCAACTGCTACACGATCAACATTGAGATCGCGGGAGAGAGCGGGGCTCCCCTCACGGCCCACCAGTACACCAGCCTGATCGCGTGGACCAAGCTGATGCGGGAGCGGCATCCGAAGATCAGCCTAGACCGCATCGGCCTGGTGGGACACTACCAGATCGACGGGATAAACAAGCAGGGCTGCCCTGGCAGCGCGTTTCCCTGGACTTCACTGCTCGAGGACCTCAGGGCCGCGCCACCCGCTCCGACGCCCCAGGCAGGGCTCTACACGGCGGCGAGCACGGATACCAAGGGCCTTGCGATTGGAGTACACTTCGCCGCCTTCCTGAACAGCAAGTCGAGCACCTATCCGAAGCCTCGGCTATTCGTCGCCGTGCCTCTGACGGGGGACAGCTACCTCTACCTGGTCGGGCTGGGCATCCTGTTCTATCGAGCGTGGAAAGACGAAGTGCGGGAGGTGTGGGCCTGATGCTGGACAGAGATAACCACGAGTGGATTCTCGAGCATCGGCGGCCACCTCGACCGACTGAAGACGAGCCCGAGCCCGGGGATCCCGCTGCAATCGGCCACATCCACCAGATCGAGCCCGTGCAAAGCTCGCTCGTCTCGGGGGTCTGGCACGATGGCGCTGGCTCGACTGCCTGGGGCTCGGATACCCTGGTCGTCGTCGGGTTCACGCTCACGCCAGTCGCGGGAAACACGGTCGTCGCGGCTCTCACCTCGACGGCTGGGCTCAATGTGCGGGCTCCGGCTGCGATGCTCGACGCGCGCGGCGAGCTGGTAATCACCAGCTTCTCGGTCGCTCCCGTCTCGGGGAGCGGCGTCGGCGCGCTCTACCTCGTCTATCAGGCTCCCAGCGGCGCACAGACAGGGCTCGGGGTCGTCGGGATGGACGGCTCGCTCGTGGCTCTCGGTCTCAAGCTGCGCTGCCTTAACCCAATCCTAACCTCTCCCGTCTACGACCTCGGTTCCATCCTGGCTACACTGGTGACAGGCGGGGTCGCGGTCGATATCGTCGTCCAGATCGGGTTCAGCGTGGCATATCTGAGCCCAGCGTACATCGTGCGTGAGCCCGCCTGTATACTAGGGAGGATATGAACGCTTTGCTCAAGAACTGGATATCGATCGTCGTCGTCGGAGGGTTGGCGCTGACCGTGTTTTTCCTGGTGATCTGGCACGCAATCCACAGCGAGATCCTCGACACGACCGACATGATGCTCCTGACATTCATCCTGACGATCGCGGCCGCCGCGACTGGTGTCAGACTGAACGGCACGCTCGGGGAGACTCAGGAGATGCACAGGGACGCCGAGGCGGTCCGAGCTACCCAGATCGTGCAGCACGCCAGCGACGCCGCCAGCTCGGTTCTGACCACTGCCACGCAAGCCGCCTCCACCGTGCTGTCAAATGCGGCTGAGGCAGCTCGAGTTGGTCCGCCACCAGTGCCGCCAACACCGCCGCCGCAGGAGTAGAGAGTGCCAACCATTCTGCCGATCGCCGATCTGACGAGTGCTGTCGTCGGGACCAAGGGAACTGTCTCCCTGGCCAGCATCGCGCCGTCGGCAGAACCCGGGCACTACCCAACGCTCCAGGTGTACAACGAGTCGGGCTGTGGGCTTGCTCTCACCTTCGGGCAGCAGTCGAGCCCACAGTTCATACCAGCGGGCGGCTGGAGGTCGTTCCGACTGGAGCCAGGGGAGAGCACGTTCCGGTGGGAGGTGCTGTACATCCTGGCCGGCGCGCCCGTGGCGGCCGTCATCATGGTGTACCACGCGGCCCACGAGCGAGTTAGCGACATTGGCATCCTCGGCAACAGCCCTGTCGGGGTGGGGGGGACAATCGGAGTGACGACGATATCGAGCCTCAGCCAGCTTACCGAGGCGGCGGGGACCTCTGTCGTGCTCGCCCAGCCGACTGGCGCGCCCGGGTACTACGTGGAGTTGACCAACGACGGTAAGCTCGTGGTCAAGTGCCTCAGCGCGGGGGTGCTGAGGACGGCCCTCTCGCTCGTGCCCGGATCCGGGGGCGGCGCGTACAGTGTCGTCGTCGGGGACGCGGCTGCCCCAACGGCAGTTCTCAACGGGAACGCGCTCACCGCGACGCTGGCAGCCGACTCGACTAAGGCTGGCGGGCTCACCCCGAGCACCCTGGCCGTCAAGTCGTTGGCGTGGGTGGTCGAGGGGACTGCCGCGACCGGCGGAGGCCCAGCGGGGGCGGGCGGCGCCTACTACACCCTGATCACTCAGGCGATCACGCTGGTGACTCGGAGCGTCGTCACTATCTCGGGAGCGTTCTCTGTCTCGACTAACGCGGGGATACTCGGCTGTCGGGCGATTATCTACCAAGATGCCACGATCATCGCGCACGATCTGGTGTTCACCGACGCCACTTACACGACGATGCACCACGTCTCACGTTCGAGGATATTGGACGCTGGAAGCTACACCTTCTACCTCAAGCTTTGGGTAGACTACGGCGACACGATCACACTGAACAAGACGCTCAACTACCCCGCATCGACCTATCTGAGCATCGCGGCGACGCCGACTTCGAGCTAGGAGTAGAGATACCATGGGAGCCATAGTCGAGTTCGGGCCAGTCGCCTATCGGAGCGGGCTCGTGGCAGCGGATGTCCTGGCGTTGCCAGGCACCGTTACCTGCACCAAGTTGACGGGTGTGGGGGCTCTCACCGCCAACCCCTACTACATCAAGGTCGTCGCCGTCAACGCGAACGGTCGGACGACTGGCAAAGCCGGGAACGCCACGGTCACAACTGAGACGACCAACCTCGGAGTGCGGGCCGCCTTCGCTGCTGTCACAGGGGCGACGGCCTACGACCTCTACTGTTCGACGGCAGCCGACCCGCTTTGGGTCGGGCGGGTGACTGCGGCCCAGCGAGCGTCGGGCATCGTCATTAACGCCGTGGGCTCGACTGCGGCGGGCGGGACCGCGAACGCCGTGGATATCTACGCGGTCGGCACAGGGCTCGCCGCGCTCGTCTCGGCTGCCACCAACACCGCCTGGGCTATCCCCGCCGCCGTGGTCAACTGCGCGGGTCGGCAGTACGCGGATTTCGACCTGATCTGCTCTCGGTCGGGAGACGCGGTAGCGCCCGCGCTCACCGTCTCCCCCTGGCTGTACAACAGCAGACTGGCAGTCTACGTGCGGGGGCAGGTGCAGACGCTCACGCTGGACTCAATGGCCCAGCGGGTGCGGGTCGAGGTCCGGGGGAATCCGTCAGTCGCGCTCCTGGTTCAGAGCATCGCGGGCACGGGAATGTCAGTCGCCATCGACGTGACTCTCTCATGAGCATCCCAGCGATCTACCTGCCGCGCTCCTCTC
>Ga0209540_10002106_pt1 | contig 14313 bp, 6 predicted proteins | sample BarGraIncu01121A_FD_184501 | JGI IMG/M metagenome (GOLD analysis project Ga0209540, IMG submission 184501) | Arctic peat soil microbial communities from Barrow, Alaska - Barrow Graham LP Incubations 011-21A (SPAdes) (version 2) | ecosystem: Environmental > Terrestrial > Soil > Wetlands > Peat... | reverse complement strand
GCCGCAGGAGGCGGCGGACTCGGCGGTAGTCGAGCAGCCTGAGGAGACCCAGCTGCAGGAAGCCACCACGACCGCCGTGCGTGCCCGGACCTTCAGGGTGTTCGTCAGCTCGACCTTTGATGACTTTGAGGTGGAGCGAGACATGTTGCGCCGGGAGGTATGGCCTGCGCTGCGGGATCTGTGTGCCGGCCACGGCGCGCGTTTCCAGGCGATCGACTTGCGGTGGGGGGTCAGCGAGGAGGCTGCGATTGACCAACAGACGATGAACATCTGTCTGGGGGAGATCGAGCGGTGTCATCGGGTGACGCCGCGACCGGACTTCCTGGTGTTGCTGGGTAACCGGTATGGGTGGCGACCACCGGCCCCGCAGATTCCCGAGGATGAGTACAACCACATCATCGAACGTCTTGCCTCCGATCCGGGCTCGGTTGGCGACTGGGACGAGGATGCCGTGCCGGCGGCCGACGCCGTGCCCCCGGAGGCGCTGGTGAAGAGGTGGTACGAACGCGATGACAACGCCGTGCCCCCGCAGTACCGGCTGCGACGACGCACCGGCGGCTATCTGGATCCGGGCCGGTGGGGGCCGGTGGAGGCACGCCTGGCCACGGCGCTGGCCGCTGCGGTGAAGCAGCTCGACCTGCCGGAGTCCCGGCGACGCCGGTACCTGGCTTCGGCGACGGAGCAGGAGATCGCGGCGGGGGCGTTGGAGGCCGGTGATCCCGACCGCGCGGTCTGCTTCATCCGCGAGATCGAGGGGTACCCGGTCGTCGAGGGCCGGGCCAGCAGAGACCCGGTGCGTGTCTTTGTCGACGAAGACCAAACTGACCTGACGGCGCTGAAGGAAAGGGTCCGCGGCCACCTGGGTGATGATCGGGTGGTGGAGCGGTCTGTGCCGTGGGACGGGGACAGCCCTGTGTTCGAAGAGGAGTACCTGCGGTCATTCGCGGACGGGGTGAGGGAAGCACTGGCCAGGTCGATCCGTGACGAGCTGGAACACCCGAGGTCTGCCGAGGGTGAGGCCGCCCGCGGTATCGGCGATGCGTTGCAGGACGAGATCGACGCGCACCATCGCTTCGCTGCCGAGCGGCGGGAGTTCTTCACCGGACGGGCCGGTGAGCTGGCCGGCATCGACGGTTACCTCGCCGGTGACAAACAGCAGCCGTTGGCGGTGCATGGGGTGGGAGGTACCGGCAAGTCCGCGTTGATGGCCGAGGCCCTGCGCCGCGCAGCGCAGCGGCAGGGTGGCGCGACAGTCGTGGCCCGGTTTGTCGGCGCCACACCGGGATCCTCCGACGGCCGAACGTTGCTGGCCGGCATGTGCCAAGAGCTCGCCCGGGCTGCCGGGACAGGCGGCGATGGCGAGACCGACGTGCCCAGCGAGTACGCCGACCTGGTCTCGGACTTCGCCCGACGGCTCGGCGAGGCGGCGCCCCGGGGGCCGGTGTGGGTGTTCGTGGACTCGCTCGACCAGCTGGCCGGCACCACTGGCGGGAGCACCCGGTCCCTGACCTGGGTGCCGCAACCCCTTCCGGCGGGGGTGCGGATGGTGTTGTCCACGCGGCCCGGTGACACATTCGATCCCCTCGTGGCGCGGTCGGCGGAGCAGCTGGAGCTGGGCGGACTTCCCGGCACCGACGGTGCTGACCTGCTGGGGAAGTGGCTCGAGGCGGCACAGCGCAGGTTGCAGGAACCACAGCGCCAAGCGGTGCTCGCCGGCTTCGAACGTTCCGGTGGCAACCCGCTGTACCTGCGGCTGGCGTCCGAGGAGGCCAGCCGATGGGTTTCCTCGGACGGACAACCCCCCGAGGACCTCGCTGTCGGGGTACGCGGGCTGATCCGGGACAATCTGCTGGCCCGCCTGGCCTCGGAGGACAACCACGGGGCGGAGGTGGTCGGCGCCGCGCTGGGGTACCTGGCCACATCCCGGCACGGGCTGGCCGAGGACGAGCTCACGGACATGCTCTCCCGAGACCCGTACCTGTACCGGTGGTTCCTGCTCAATGCCTACCACCTGCCCGGTGACCTGTTGGAAAGCGCCCGGACCTACGCCGACCGGCCCCCTGACATGGACCCGGCCACCTGGCTGTCGTTCATCCGGGAGGCGGCCCGGATCCTGGACGAGGAGCCCTGGCAGCTCCACCGGGTCCTCGACACCCACAACGGACGCACCATCGAGGAGCTGGCCGACCTGGCAGGCTTGCATCCCGTTCGGGCCCAACGCATCCTGAGCCGGATCGCCGCCGACGGGCTGGCCACAGCCGACGACCAGGGCCGGTGGACCGCCTCAGCCGAGGCTGTGGGCGCAGCAACCGACGACCCGACGTTGGCGTGGGCGAGGGCCTACCGGACCGTCAACGGCGGTGATCGATGGCGGTTCCCCGACCTGGCCCCCGCCGACCCCGACGCCGCTGCCGCCGGGAGTCCCGATGAGGACCCCGTCGTCCAGACCTGGCTGGACCGGTTGGGACAGTGGCGAGCCGACCTCGATACCTTCCTGGCTGCCGTGGTCCCCGCTCGCGTACCCGCCAACGACGCCGGTGATGACGGCGGCGACAGCGACCGACTGGTCGCCCGGCCCAGACCCGGACCTGACCTGCCGGTGGTGTTCTGGTCCCGGCTGTCGTTCGACCTCGCGCCGCACCTGACCGAGCGCCGCGCTGAAGGTGGTGACCTGCTCGCCTTCTACCACCGCGAGCTGCAGGAGGTGAGTAGCGAGGCCTACGCCTGGGGTGAGAACGGCCGCGCCCTGCACGGCAGGCTCGCCGACTACTTCCAGGGGGAGGCAGATCCGCGTGGCGATCGGAGCTGGACGACGAAAGACGACCACGTCGACGTCCGTGGTCTGAGCGAGCTCCCATATCACCTCACCCAGGCCGAGAGATGGGACGACATCGGTGAGACGTTGACCGACTTCCGCTTCCTGGAGCAGAAAGCATCCAAGGTCGGCGTGACAACTCGCACCGAGGGCGGCGAGAAGGCGAGGCTCTACACCGGTGTCCTCCTGCTTCAGGACGACTTCGACACCGCCCTGCGCCTCATGCCCGGCGGCGAGGGCGGCACCTCAGGCCGCCCGCGCATCATCGTGACGATCGTCGACCACGGCGAGGGACTCGCCGTTCGCTGCCCCCACTGCGGCTCCGTCCACCCGTTTGCCGGCGAGTGCCCCACCTGCCAGACGAACCACCGCCTCGCCGACTGGAAGGGGAGCGATATCCCATGCCCGAACGAGGCGTGCAACGGGCCACTGCGGGTGAACGACTTCGTGGTCCAGCGACGATCCCCGGGGTGACCGGTCGAGCCGCATGGGTCGACTGCGGTCGAGGGCGGATATCGGTGGGACCTTTGGCTCTATGCCGGCGCCCCACCAGAGCATGGAATTGAGCTGGAAGGGGATATTCGCGCCCAAAGAGCGGACGGAGGAGAGATGAAGGAACGGTTTACGCCTCTAGAGTGGGCGGAGCTCGAGAAGCTCCCCCTGATCGTATTCCTCGCCGTGGCCACGGCGGACAACAAGGTGGATGAGGCCGAGCTCTCAAAGCTCTTGGCTGAGTTCGGAGATGCAGTGCGCTACCGGGACCCGCTGCACCGTGAGCTGTTCGTCGATCTGTATGCCGGCGACCACATCCTGCTGCTCCCGGCGACCATGGAGGAAATAGGGGACCTCAGCATTCCGCTGCTCGACTCACTGGGGAAACGCAAGGACATCCTTCACCGCCATCTGTCTGAGACCGAGTACCAGCGCTTCATCTTCAGCCTGTTCGGCTTCGGATTGGTCATCGCCGCCGTGTCGGGCGGGACTGTGGATGACGAGGAGGCGAACCGGCTGGCCATTATTGGAACTGCATTCGGGGCGGACCTGGAGGCTGGACGGAAGGCCTTGCAGGCGTTGCCCGGTGGCAACTCTTCGGCGACGTCGTCATTTGCACCGGCTGGTGCCGGAGCCGCTGGCGGGAAGAAGCACTGGTGGCAGTCCCGCAGTCACTGATGAACTCGGCGGAGCCGTTTGGTGGGAAATGGGATTCGTAGACATCTCGGGTCCCGACCCAATGCTTCCCAGTCGCAGGGAGGACCAGCCGGATGAGCGCACTCGAGGTCCTACACGTCTTCCGCAGGTGAGTTAGCCGTGTCACAGCGACCGGGCGGCGGGCGCCGTACGCGCCGTACTGAGCAATGGGGGCACGTCCACCACGTCCTGCAGGACGCCCAATGGTGGTTCATCGCGGGTTTGGCCGTCGCCGCGGCGGCCCTCGGCCTCGTCGGGTTCCGCGACTACGAACGAGCCGTGGGCGGCCCGACCGGATTCTGGGACGTGACCTACCGGACCCTGCAGCTGTTTACCCTCGAGTCCGGCGCGCTGGACATTGGCCAAGCCATACCCCCATCCCTGCAGGTGGCTAGGTTCCTCGCGCCGGCGGTCATGGCCGGCGCGCTGGTGCGGGCCACTCTCGGGCTGTTCCGGGACCAGGCACAGCTCCTGCACGTCCGCATCATCCGGAGCCACGTCGTGGTCTGCGGCGTCGGCCGCAAGGGCCTCGCCCTGGCTCGGTCCCTGCGCGAACGGGGCTACCAGGTCGTGGCGATCGATCAGGACGAGGAGAACGACCTGGTTGAATCGTGCCGGTCGGCTGGCGTACCCGTGCTGATCGGCGACGCCACCGACATCGAAGTGCTCCGTAAGGCGGGCGTCGGGCGAGCCGCGTTCGTGGTGGCGCTGTGCGGCGAGAGTGGCACCAACGCGCAAATCGCCGCCCTGGCCCAACGGCTGAGCGAGCGTCGACGCCGGTCGCTCACCTGCCTGGCGCACGTGCTCGAACCGGAGCTGTGCAGCCTGCTGCGCACCCGGTTCCCGGCCGCCGGGGATCACGCCGCGTTCCGGCTCGAGTTCTTTGATATCTACGAGCGCGCCGCCCGAGTGATGATGCAGCGTCATCGGCCGTTCGGTGACACCGACGCCGACGCCGTCGGGCAACCGCACCTCCTGGTCATCGGGCTGGGGCGCCTGGGCAGGAGCGTCGTGGTGCAGGCCGCGCGCAACTGGAAGTCGGGGCAGCACACGCCCGGCAGGCGGTTCCTGATCACCGTCGTCGACCCGGGCGCCACCGACGCGGTCCGTGCACTCCGTGCCCGGCACCCCGAGCTGGACACCGTCTGCCGGATCGAGCCCGCGAAGGCATACGACGGCAGCGGAACTCCGCCGGTCACGGTGGCGTACGTGTGCATCGGTAACGATGCCCAGGCGCTACAGACCGGTCTCCTGGTGCACGAGCAGCTTCAGGATCAGGGAACGACGGTGGTCATCCGGGGTCGCACCCAGCAGGGGCTGCCTGCCCTGCTGCGCACCACCGAGGGCAGCTTCGACGGCCTCGACGGCTTCGCTCTGCTGGACCAGACCTGCGACGCGGGCCTGCTGCTCGGGGGCCTCAACGAAGCCCTCGCCCAGCTGCTCCATACGAGCTATGTGCGCACGCGTGAAGCTCAGGGCTGGACCTATGGTGCGCATCGCGACGCCGAGCGACGCACCCATCCGGCGCTGGCCCCCTGGCCTGAGCTGGAATACACGTACAAGGACTCGAACCGTGACCAGGCCGCCCATACGTGGGTCAAGCTCGCCGCCGTCCGCTGCGAGCTGGCCGAGCTGATCGACTGGGATGCCGAGCCGTTCTCGTTCACCGACGACGAGTTCGAGGCTCTGGCTCGGCTCGAGCACCAGCGGTGGATGGCCTACCAGCAGCGAACAGCGCGACGCGCCAAGGCTCTCCGTCGAAGGCCTCACCAGGATCTCGTCCCATGGAACCGGCTCCCCGGAGAGGAGCAGGACATCGATCGGGGGTTCGTCCGAGCGCTACCTCAGGTGCTCGCGCAGCTCGGCTACCAGATCGTACGAAGGCCCTCATAACGGTTGGCCCCGCGCAAGGTCACTGCGCGCCGCACGTCGTGCTGACCGAGAACGACCAGTCCGGCGGCTTGACTCACAGCCCCAGGCCCTCTCGCATCCGCGGTCGGGTGTCCTCTGTCTCCTGCGTGTTGATGTCGGCAAACACCGAGGCCGCGATGATGGCCCACAAGCTGGTTGCCGTTCGACCACACCCTCAGCGTCCCTGCCAGCGGGTCAGCGCCAACCCCTTCATCCGTCGGTGCGAGGCAACTGGCCCAATCATCTCGGCAGCCCAATCATCTCCGCCAGATGCAGCATTCCGCTCCGGCTACCGCAGGCAATAAGCGGCAGAGAGGGGTGGAAGGCAACGCACTCGAGCTGATCGACAAGCGGTAACAACGCCTCCTCATGTGCTGTCTCCACGTCCCAGATCCGCAAGGTACCGTCAAGACTGGTCGAGGCAATGAGGCGACCGTCAGGACTGACCGCGCAGGCCGTCACTGTGTTTGTGTGACCGACGAACCTGTGCCCTTGCCCCGGTCGCACATCCAGCCCCCGCGAGCCTCGGTCTCGCCAGTCAAGTCGGTCAGGGCCCTCCGTCAGAGACCACAATCTCAGGGCGCCGTCAGAGCCCCCACAGATGACGAAGGAGCCATCGGGTGCGAACGCGCAACCGAAGATCACAAAGTCTTCACTGTGAATCTGCCCCCGGCCGCTGCCAGTTCGAGGGTCCCAGAACCTGAGGTCGCCGGTCTGGCTGCCGGAAAGGATCAGCGAACCGTCTTGGGCGATGGCGCAACAGGAAGCGTGAGCATCGTTGATAGTCGCGCGTTCCGTGCCCGACCTGAGATCCCAGATCACCAGACGGCCGTCACCGATACTCGCCGACACCATCAGGGAACCTTCGCCGCTGACACAGCACGAGTTGACCATATTTCGATGGCCCTCGAGTGTCTGCTGCACGGTCCCACTGTTGACGTCCCAGATGGATATCGCCCCGTCATGATGTCCCGATATGAGTCTCGAGCTGTCGGGCGTGACAGCACAGCTCCACACCGGGCCGTGACTGCTTCTGAGCGTTGATGGCTCGTCCGGGGTGTTGAGGTCCCAGATCTTGAGAGTCTCATCGCGGCTGGCAGAGACGACGAAGGTGCCGTCAGGGCTGGCGGCACACCCCCCGACACCTTGACTGTGACCCCCTGCATCTGTGTCCCGGGTCGCGGCAGCGACATCCCAGAAGCGCAAGGTGGTATCCATGCCTGCCGACACGGCGATCGCATCGTCAGGGCTGATGTCACAGCCGAGCACCTCTGCAGTATGGCCGCGTAGGGCCGCGAGCTCGCCGCCCGACCGCGCATCCCAGAGCCTGAGAGTTCCATCGTGGCCCGCCGACACGGCGAACATCCCATCTCGGCTCACGGCGCACCCGAAAACCTGACCCTCGTGGCCCTTGAGCGTGTTCCGTTCCGTTCCGGTCGCGACATCCCAGACTCTCACGGTCTTGTCCCAGCTGGCCGAGACGATGAAGGTGGCGTCAGGACTGACCGCACAGTCACTGACCCAGTCGCTGTGGCCTCTCAGGGTAATCGTCTCGGCTTCGGCCTTCCGGTCCCAGATCTTCAGCGTCTTATCGGCGCTGGCCGAAACGATGAAGGTCCCATCAGGGCTCACTGCGCAAGCAGTCACTTTGCGTTTGTGTCCCTCGAGCGTGATCAACTCCGCGCCCGTCTCCGTATCCCAGAGCTTCAGCGTCTTGTCAGCCCCGCCCGAGACGATGAAGGCCCCGTCGGGGCTGACGGCGCACGCGTCGACCTGCCCGGCATGGCCGGCGAGTGTCAGTCGCTCCACACCAGTCTTGGTGTCCCAGAGCTTCACCGTTCCGTCCACGCTCGCCGATATGACAAACGTCCCGTCCGGGCTGATCGCGCACGCCGTGACCTGCCCCGCGTGACCGACGAACGTCGCACGCTCCACGCCGGTCTTGGTATCCCAGAGCTTCACCGTTCCGTCCGCGCTGGCCGATACAACGAACGACGCATCCGGGCTCACCGCACACGCGCACACCCAGCCACGATGACCAGAGACCGCCCGGATGAGCGCCTGTGACTCACGCAGCGGCGCTCTGAGCCTGAGCCATGGCGCGGCTCCACACGCAAGTCGACGTTCGCTCTCTCGTGAGAGGGCTTCGCGGACGGTCTTGCCATCCCACTGCAGGCGATTCTGGAGCTGTTGCCATACCAGCTGGGGATGCACCCCGAGGACGTGAGCCTCTCGCACCATCGCCGCCGCGAATACTCCCAGGGTGGTTGCGGAGGGCTGAACCGTGCCATCCCCGTCAATCCAAGGCATCATGCCTTAGCCCCCGTTCAGTGGCCGTGTTGTTTGCGTTCTCGTCGCTCCGATCGCTCGTGCATTCCATGCATGTCGATATCGAAAGTCGCGCAGATCGTGCCGAGAATGGCGTGGTCCTCGAGCGTGATCGATTCCTTACCAAGGGTCCACGAGTCTGTGATGACGTCGACCGCGCATACGATCAGCGTGTCCATGAAGAACGTGTAGTCGTCCTCGGCAAGGAGCTTCCGCAGGAGAGCCTCCGCCTCGATGAAGCTCGCCGGCACATAAACAGTGTCGCCATCCGGCATGAGGATCACGCCTGAGGATCCTGTTTCGACGGCTCCCTTCAGTATCCCAAGGCTCTGCTGAGAGTCCGCCGCGAGACGGGAGCTTCCGGGCTGTACCGGACTCGGGCTCATTCGGGAGACCCCACTCAGCTTGGACTTCTGCGGTAATCCTCTGAGTGTCTGTCCAGTCCGCTGGAGCGCGGCAAGCCAGTCATCGGCGCCGGAAGCCTGGGCTTCTCGGGTCGTGCCAAGAAGCCACAGGAGGTCCCGGTACAGGCTCTTCGGGTATCCGGTGGCCGTGCTCAGCTGTTGGTCGAATACCCGCCTTTCCTTCTCATCGAACTCATCGTCGACGCCAGCGACGAAAAGGAAGACGTCCACCAGGAAGAACACGAGTTGGGTGAGTTCTGCTTCGGTGAGCAGGTAGGTGACCGAGCTCGCCTCGTATCGGTTTGCAGCGCGGCTACGCTGTAACACAGCGGTAAAGAACCCTGGCTCGATCTCTTGAGCCGTCCAGGCCCCGATTTCCTGACTCATCCTCAGATCACCGTCGCGGACACGGCGGCCCGGACGCTTGCGCCAACTCATCTTTTCGACCAAAACCTTGGAAAGCTCGGCATTTTTCGTTGCCTTCCGCGGCTCTGGATCGGCGCCGACTTCTTGACCAAGAGCTTGGAAATCTTGGCGTGTCTCACCGCGCCCTGCAACTCTGGATCGACGCTGTCGCTGTACCTCGCTATCAGCCGATCGAGGGTGCGCATCGCCTCTCGTGCTCGCCCCGCTTGAGCAAGCTCCAAAGCCAGGTTGTCCATGACGTCGACCACCGTGTGGAGCACCTCGGGGTCCGAGCTCTCCTCGAAGCGCTTCAGGTAGTTGCTGTAGATACGGATTGCGCCCTCATGATCGCCCCTGAGGCCCAGCTCGTACGCGACGTTCAGGTCATCTCCCATCGTGCTTGCCTCCCAGCGCTACTCGCGATTTATCCGATCCGCGGCACGCAGCCAGTCCGAAACACTATCTCGCGGCCGCGGCATGTCCACCTCGACCGTACGTTCTATGCCAAACGAGTACACAGGGTCGAAGGTCCCGCCCTCGACGCGCTTTCGGCCACGCCACCGCGAAGGCCTCCACGTCAGGGCAAGGCGACCTCTGGGTTAGGCGTCTCCCAGAACCTGGTTCCAGATGGGACGTTTGACCCTACTGGCCCGTTTCCGGCGTAGAGCAGACTGAATGCAAAGCCGATTGGACGATGTGAAAGGGGGCTGTGATGACTGAGGTCCTCAGCGCGTACGCGCGGGCGTTGCGCCGGGAGGCCCATGTCCTGTCCCGCTCCCCAGACCTGGTCTGGCAGCAGCTGCACAACCGTCTGCAATGGGAGGGCCCCGTGGTGGGCGAGCGATTGGCCCGGGAGCGACGGCGCCGAAGCCACACGGCCGTAGCTCCCTGGTTCTGGATCCACTCGCCTCTCTCGGAGTCCCCGCAGCTGATCGGCTCCCTCGCCGGCTCGACCCCGGAGCACCAGTTCGCGTTCTCACCGGATGGCTCCCGGCTGCTCGCCGTCGGGGGGGGACTCGTGCAGTTCTGGGAGGCCAGGACAGGGATGCCAACCAAGAGTCTCGAGCTCCGAGGGCCACAAGGGCGGGTCATGACGGCTCACGGCTGCGTAGTCAGTCCCGACGGGTCGTTCGTTGTCACCGCGACCTCGGACGCCGTGGCCCTCTTCGATCTCAGGACTGGGGCGCAGATCTCTGCGCTGGAAGGCAGCAGCCCACAGCTACCCGACGACACGGACCCCCTCACCCGCTCGCGTCTGCTCAAGACCGAGGTCGAGGGCGGCCCCATTCGGCTCGGCTGCTCCGTCTCCCCCGACGCGTCCTTCGTCGCCGGGAGAGACGGCGGTGGCGCGATGACCATCTGGGAGGTTGCCACCGGCAGGCGCACGAACTCAATTCCGATAGGAAGCGACCTGGCGACCGCATGTGCTGTGAGCCCGGACGGCTCCTTTGTCGTCTTCGCCGGCGCGAACGGCACCGTGCACCTGTGGCAACCCACCGTTGGAACACACCACGAACTTGGCGCGGTGGCGGGTGGTGAGCGGCTCGAGCGCTCTCTGATCGCGCTGACAGACGATGACGCGGAGGATCTGAGCAAGGCGATGTCGCGAGCGCAGGTCGAGGTGGAACTGGAAGAAGCGCGGCACGTCTGGGACCTTCGCGTCGGGCCGGACGCATCGTACGCAGTGGCCGTGAGCGGGGAGCGGATCACCGTCTGGGACCTTCCCACCGGAGTAGGGCGATGGTCGCGGGAGCACTACGGGAGCGGAAGGTGCTGCTCGGTCAGCCCGGACGGCAGGTTCATCGTCTCCGGTGGCGAACGCCGGGTGCTCAGGATCTGGGACTCGCGAACCGGGGACGTCCTCACCACTCTGGCGGGTCACACCGGCGGCGTGCATGCATGCACGATCAGCCCGGACGGCGCGCTGATCGTGTCAGAAGCCGACGACGACGTCCGGCTGTGGAGTGCCGAAGTGGGCGGCGGCTGGGAGTCCCTAGACGGCCACAACGGTCGGGTCACCTCCTGCGCCTTCGCCGGCGACGGCCGCCACGTGGCCTCGACCGGCGCGGACAACCGGATGGTTCTGTGGGCCACCGACTCGCACGAGGTCGTCCGGTCGTTCGAGGGCCACGACGATGTGATCCAGGACTGCGCATTCACACCCGACGGCTCACAGATCCTCACCGCGGGCCGGGACGGCACAGCCAGGCTATGGGAAGCCGAGACGGGCAGCCAGGTGCGCCAGTTCTCGTGTGGCGACTCCGTCTGGGGTTGCGCAGTGCACCCGGACGGGACCTCTGCCCTGCTCTGCTCGGGAGTGTCCCCGACCTCTTGGGATCTGGGGACCGGAGACCATCTGTCCGAGTACCAGAGCCACAAGGGACAGGTGTGGCGGTGCGCCTACAGCCCCGAGGGTTCGTGGGCAGTGACCACCAGCGAGGACGGAACCCTGAAGATCTGGGACACGGCGTCGGCCACCGAGCGAGCGACACTCACCGGGCACGACGGGCTCGTCTCCGTATGCGCGGTCAGTCCGGACGGCACGTTCATCGTCTCCGGTGGCAGCGACGCCACGCTGAGAGTCTGGGGAACCGAAGATCATGAGCAGCGCCACGTGCTGACGGGTCACCAGGGTCCGGTGTGGGGCTGTTCGGTGAGCGCCGACGCGAGGTACGTGGTCTCCACGAGCTGGGACAAGACGCTGCGCGTGTGGGACGTCGAGACGGGTCGCGAGCAGATGCGACTGGAGTTCCCCGTCGAGCTCCACGGGGCTACGTTCCACCCCTCGCGCATCCTGGCCGCATTCGGCGATGTCACCGGTTGGGTGCATCTCGTCGAGCCAATGGGGCTCGAGACAGGGCCCGTCGTCGTCACCGCCCGAGAGTCGGACGGTGCCTTGTCACTGCGATGCCCTTCATGTGGCCAGGTCAGACCCATGACGGAGCGGAACCTCGGCGAGCTGACCTCGTGCGCGTGCGGTCTCGGAATCCGCGTGACATCTTCGCCGCTCCGGCCGCGTCCCCACAGTGGCTCCGGTGAGGTAGCGCGCAGAAGACGCGTTGCGGAGCTCCTCGGCGAGCCGACTCCGCGGGACAGGCAGCTGACCTTCTCTCTGAAGACGTGCTCCGGCTGCGGCAACGAGTTCGAGCTCCTGCGCTATGCCTGTCCTCGTTGCGGGAGCATGGCGGCAGCGCCCCCGTCGCAGGAAGCCCTCGAGTTCATGCAGATGCGCCAGAAGCGGGTGAGCGGACACGTCGACCGAGGCAGCCTGCTCTTCAAGGCGGGACGTCTCGACGAAGCCGAGGGTGAGTTCCGCAGGGCGATCGACGCAAACCCCTGGAACGCGACGGCCTACGGGAATCTCGGCGTCGTGATGCTCCATCGGGATCAGCCGGACGACGCTCTCGAATGGTTTGAGAAGGCCCTGGAGATCGACCCGGCGGTGCCTGGTGTCAAAGAAATGGTCTCAAAGATGCGGGCAGAGCGACCACGGAGGAAGACCAGCCGCCAACCGGACCAGATTTCTGTGGACGAGGAGGTGGCCAAGGCGCAAGCCGCCATGAGCGCCCAGGACTGGGGCAGCGCAATCGGACACTACGGCGCGGCAATCCAACAGGCCAAGCGCGGACGCATCAGCGCAACGACGCCACTCTTCATGATGTATGGCGAGAGAGCCACGGCGCAGGCCTACCGCGGTGACTACCGGTCATCGCTCGCCGACCTCGATCAGGCGCTGGAGCTGCAGCCCGCCGAACCGCACTATCTGGACGCCCGGGGCAGGGCTCACTATCACCTCGACCACTACCAGGCCGCCGTAGACGACTTCACGTGCGCCCTGCCACTGCTACCGCGCTCGGGGGACTGGAGGACCGGTGTCCTCATGTACCGGGCGGTGGCCCACCGCGAGCTGGGCGAGCGTGACTCGGCCCTGCAGGACCTTCGGATCGCCGCGCAGGTATGCGAGGACGACACCCTTCGGCAGACCATCGAGGAGGTCCGGCGCGACCTACTGGCAGACGGCGGCCCTGGCTGATACCTGTTGACGAGGACGACTGGCCCTGCATGTTGTGAGGTCAGGTGTTCACGTCGGGAGGGGTCGTGATGCAGTTCATCGGTGGACCCGGATCGACACCCACAGAAGCCCCAGCCCGAGATCCTCTGGCAACGTCTGTGCAACCGGCTGCAGCGGGAGGAGCATTGAGAGACAGATCAAGTCGTATCTCGACCCGATGGCCGGCCTCCAGCACGTTGGCGAGCACGCGGCCAGAGAGCGCGAGCGCTCACCAAGACCGAGGAGGCTCGCGATGGATCGGCCAGGGGAGCGGCAGGCGTTGGAGGCGTTCTCGGCTGCGCTCGGTCGGGAGGCGCACAACCTGACGCCGCACCCTGATCTGCTCTGGCAGCAGATGTACAACCGGTTGCAGTGGGTTGACGGGCCGGAGAAGGATGGCTTTGTCACCCGGTTCCTCTCATCCGAGCTCGAGGAACGCAGCAAGCCCGGCGCCGGACTGTGGCTGCACTCGCTGACTCGACTTCGCGAGTCGGAAGCACTGATCCGCACCCTCAGCGGCCACGCAGACGAGGTAAGCGCCGTCGCCTACTCCCCCGACGGCACCCGCATCGTCTCCGGCTCGAACGACAAGACCCTCAAGATCTGGGACGCCACCACCGGCGCGAACCTCGCCACCCTCAACGGCCACACCCGCATGGTCAACGCCGTCGACTACTCCCCCGACAGCACCCGCATCGTCTCCGGCTCATGGGACAAGACCCTCAAGATCTGGGATGCCGCCACCGGCGCGAACCTCGCCACCCTCAGCGGCCACCCGCACGGGGTGATGGCCGTCGACTACTCCCCCGACAGCACCCGCATCGTCTCCGGCTCAGCTGACGAGACCCTCAAGATCTGGGACGCCACCACCGGCGCTGAGCTCGTCACCCTCAGCGGCCACACTGAGACGGTGAATGCCGTGGCCTATTCATGGGACGGCACCCGGATCGTCTCCAGCTCAGGTACCCGCTTCTTCTCCGAAGCTCAGGACAACACTCTCAAGGTCTGGGACGCCGCCAGCGGCGCGGAGCTCGCCATCCTTTCCGGCCACACAGGCGAGGTGCGGGCCGTTGCCTACTCTCCTGATGGCACCCGCATCGTCTCCGGCTCAGGCGACGCGACCCTCAAGATCTGGGACGCCACCACCAGTGCGACGCTCGCCACCCTCAACGGCCACGCCGGCTTGATAAACGCCGTCGCCTACTCCCCGG